>Ga0210057_1004731_pt1 | contig 17888 bp, 22 predicted proteins | sample CryGeyCG2114_010_2_FD_183968 | JGI IMG/M metagenome (GOLD analysis project Ga0210057, IMG submission 183968) | Groundwater microbial communities from aquifer - Crystal Geyser CG10_big_fil_rev_8/21/14_0.10 (SPAdes) (version 2) | ecosystem: Environmental > Aquatic > Deep subsurface > Groundwater ...
AATAAAATAAGTAAAATTAAATTACGACACAGAAAGATTCTTTATCCCCTCCTTTTGAAACATGATCTTTTTGTTGTTGGCAGGGTCTTGACATCTCCATCTCCCATAGCCACACAACTAGCCAAGGCCCTGCCTTATACTCATCTTAGACCCTCCTTTATTAGAAGGGTCTTTTTTTTACTTAATAATAATGCCTCCACCCAACAGGCAGTTGCCTTTATAAAAAACAATTGACTGGCCTAAGGTCACAGCTTTTTGGGGCTTTAGAAAAACTGCCTTATTTTTAAAAACTAAACATTCAGCTAAAGGAGCGGTTGACCTTATTTTAGCTTTAGCTTTAAAGGGGAAACTTACGGGTTTATTTAACCAATTTGCTTCTTTAAAATAAATTTCTTTTTGTAAAAGGTCTTTTTCATTCTTAGAAACAATCAATATATTCTTTTTAAAATCTTTTTTTATGACAAACCATGGCCCTTGCTGTAAAGGCAAACCCTTTCTTTGCCCAATTGTATAAAACCATAAACCTTGATGCTGACCCAAAGCCCTGCCTTTTAAGTCAATAATTTCACCTGGTCTTGGTTTTAGTTCTTTCTTAAGAAAGGCATTTAGATCTTTTTCAATAAAGCAAATTTCTTGCGACTCAATAGCATTTGCCGCTGGTAAGCCCATTTTTTTGGCCATTTGCCTTACTTCTACTTTTGTTAAATTGCCCAAAGGAAAAATAACTTTAGCAAACTCTTTTTGATTTAATTTCCAAAGAAAATAGGACTGATCTTTTTTTATATCTTTCGCCCTTAAAAGCTGAAAAATTTTTGATTTTTGGCTTTTTATCTTAGCATAGTGTCCGGTAGCGACAAAATCAGCTTTAAGTTCTTCCATCTTTTTAAAAAGAAGCTTAAATTTAATTTCTTTGTTGCATAAAACACAGGGGTTAGGGGTTCTGCCGGCTTTAAGCTCATTTAAAAAATAACTAACAACCTTTCTTTTAAACTCTTTTTGGCAATTTAAAACATAGAATGGAATTTTTAATTTTTCAGCTGTTAAGCGTGCCCGCTGAACATCTTCTAATGAGCAACATCGGCTACCTTCATTCCATAACTTCATAAAAACACCAACTAAATCAAAACCAGCTCTTTGCAAAAGAGCGGCTGTGACAGAGCTGTCCACCCCGCCAGACATAGCGACAATAACCTTAATTTTTCTTTGGGGTTGCCTTTGGCTTAAGGTGTTTTTTTTCATAATCAAAAATAGCTTGTTGCAAAGCATATTGAGCCAAAGAAGAACAGTGCAATTTTTGAGGGGGCATTTGGCCTAACTTCAAAGCAACATCGCTAAACTTTATTTTTTTAGCTTGTTCTAAGGTTTTACCCAGAGCTAACTCGCAAATCATATCAGTGCTTGCTATAGCGTGTCCGCAACCCATCGTCTCAAACTTAATCTCACTTATTACTTCCTTGCCTTGCTTTTTGCTTACCTTAAGATAAATTTTCATCACGTCGCCACATTTTAGGTTTTGGGTATTGCCAACTCCGTCAGGTTTTGTTATTTTACCCATAAACTTAGGGCTTAAAAACCTTTTTAAAATTGTTTTAGAATAATACATCTTTTTAATTTTCAAACCTTAAAACCAGAAATTTTCCTTAAATGTTCAACCATTTTGGGCAAAACATTTAAAACATAGTCAATTTCTTTTTCTATCGTATTTTTACTTAAACTAAACCTAACCGCTGAATGGGCTCTTTCTTTACCACAATCTAAAGCCATTAAAACATGGCTGGCTTCTAAGCTCCCTGAAGAACAAGCCGAGCCAGTTGAAACCGCAATGCCTGCTTGATCAAGTAAAATTAATAAGGCCTCGCCCTCAACCCCCTTAAAGCTAATATTAGCATTATTGGCTAACCTTTGCTCCCTTGAACCATTTAAAAAGGTCTGGGGAATTTCTTTTAAAATACCGTCGATAAGTTTATCTCTTAATTTTCTTAAACTTTGAACTTTTAACTTTGAACTTTTAACTAATTCTATCGCCTTACCAAGACCCACGATATTAGCAACATTTTCCGTACCAGGTATTAGGCCTGCTTCTTGGTGGCCACCAAAAACAATTGGCTCTAAAAGAGTGCTTTGTTTTACATACAAAACACCAATACCTTTTGGCCCATAAATCTTATGGCCAGATAAAGTCAACAAATCAACCCCTAATTTTTCTACATTTAAATCAAGATAATTCGCCGCTTGAACAGCGTCTGTGTGAAAAAGAGGGTATTTTTTAGGACCTCTGAAGTTGCCAATTACTTGGGCGATTTCATCAATTGGCTGAATAGTTCCGATTTCATTGTTGGCTTGCATTATAGAAACCAAGCAAGTATTTGATTTTATGGCTCTTTCAACATCTTCAACTTTAACAATGCCTTCTTGATAAACTGGCAAAAAAGTGGCTTCTATTTGGCCTGTTTTTTCAAGATGTTTTATCGGTTCTAAAACAGCCGGGTGTTCAATGACATTTGTTATAATATGGGGCTTAATCCCTTTTTTTTGAGCTACCCTCACAACACCCAAAATAGCTAAATTATCACTAAATGTGGCTGATGGGGTAAAATAAACTTCACTTTCTTTACAATTCAAAAAAAGGGCCACTTGTTCTCTGGCTTTTTCAACTGCCACCCTGGCTGTTTGACCTAAAGCGTGAATAGATGAGGCATTGCCAAACTGCTCTTTAAAATAAGGTAACATTGCCTCTAAAACCTTGCTGTCAAGGGATGTGGTTGAGGCATTATCTAAATAAATTGTCGCTTGCTTTTCTTGCATTTTCCCAACTATACCACACTTTCTTTAATTTGAAAAGCCAACCAAATGGAATAAACAAAAAGACCCTTCTAAAAAAATGTAAAAAATTGAACGATCGTTCAATTTTTTACATTTTTTATTTACTCTTTTTAGTTATTAATTATTAATTATTAATTTTTTTACTTATTTATTTATCAACTTTTTCACCTTCTCACTTAAGCACTTTATCACTTTTATTCGCTTAATCACCTATATACTTAAAGTTACGGCAGTTTCTTCCAGGCCCAAATGCCGTTGGGGCTACCTGCACCTGTTAAGCCCGTGTAAATGCGAACAGGCGAAGCCATGGGGTCGCTGACTGGCACTAAGTCAGCGGCTGAACCAATGTCGCCATTATATCTTGCCACCTTAACCATACCCGGAAACGGGCTTTTTAATAAAGCATCGCTTGCCTTAATAAGATTTAACTTTATCGTGCCTAATCCCTGGTGATATATTTTTAAGTACCCAAGCGACTGAACGGTTTTTTTAACCCAACAAGCAAGTTGAAAATCAGACGCAGGGAAATTATCATCGCACCAAGTTGCAAAACCTGACTGGTTGTAATCGCGATTATACCCATAAACAATAATGTTGGGGTTTTGGTTATAACCCTCCCAAAGCTCAGTGCAATTTATCGTTTGGGTGAATGTTTGCCAATCACTTGGGCTGGTTAGGGTTGTCGCCAAAAACCATGCCTCCCTCAATTTTTTAACTAATTAAATTATTATAAACACGCTCTTGAAGGGCAACAAGGGTGTTTTTTCTTGGTTTGCTACTTTATTCTTTACTCAAGGAGTTTAGCTTCAGAGATAATTCTGTTCAATTGGTTAGCGGGAATAAAATTAAGTTGGTTGTTTTGATTGGCCTTTAAAAGTTCGTCAACTAAAACAATGCCGGCTTGATTTAAAAGTAAGAGCAAGTTTTTGTTTAAAGAGGGTAAAATGGTTATGGGGTAGAGCTTGTTTTCGTCTATCAGCCGTTCTAAGCCCTGAGTTTGAGGGTATTTCCAGCCCAAAAGCGAAACGCCAACACAATTGGCGTATTTAATAGCTCTGGTGGTAAACTTCGCGTTTGTGGCTAACAAAGGATTGATTGTGCCTTTGAACCCATTTAGGGGCGTATTTTTTGAGGTTATGTCTAAAAACTTAGCGTATAAAATTGCCACATTCTGAGTATCAACCACATCAGAAGCCAAGTTACGATACTTGCACTCAACTAAATAAACCTCTCCTCCTTTTTCCGTTAGGCAATCAATTTCATATTCAACACATTTGCCTTTAACTATTTGATTTAATTTAACTTTATAACCATTTTTTTCTAAAACTTTACCAATAAACTTTTCAAAAGGAAAGCCGGTTGGCCCTAATTTACGCATGGCGTCTTTTAAACTAAATTTTAAAGAAGCAGAAGGCATTTCTTTGACTAAAAATGCTTTGATTTTTTCAAAAATTACCCTTGTTTCCATTCCCTCAACCACCTCTTTTTCTATTTTTTGAGCTATTTCTTGAGCCATTCTATGGGTTGCCCCCACCCTTTTCGCTGATTGCAAAACTTTTTGAAAAGAAAAGGGCTCTTTTTGGCCTTGCTGGTTAACTACAAAAAATTTCTTAGTTTTACTTGTCATATTTTTCTTTATTAAAATATTTAACGCCATTTTCGTCCACCCCGCCTAAAACAAAGTCCTCAAAGAGACAGGGTAAAATTTCTTTCATTTTTAAAAGCAGTTCCCCTAAAACAGAGCGGATTTCCCAGTGGCTGGCCAAGCCACACCGCAGTTCAAAAATATGACGCCATTGCCTAAAATTAGCTGAAACAATAATTTCAGATTTAGTGGCAATAGGTAAAACCTGGCGGGCGTCTTGGGGCAACCAGCCCGCTTTTCGTAAGGCCCGATAAAACTTTTCTTCTTGCTCTAACATTTGAGCAAACGACATTTTTCTTCCCTCACCCAAATCAATCATCTCTGTTTCGTTAAGGTGAGGCGGGACAACACATTTTAATTGAAAATTCTCTAAATCAGGGCCAAGGCCATCTTTAGCGTAATCAACATAACGGGTTGACTCTTGTGAAAAAGAGCATAAGCGGTGCCTGACCATTTCATGGGTAAAGCCACGGGAAACATAAGGAAACTTAACAATTAAACTGCTATGTTCAATAACTGACTCGTGCCCGTGCTGAATAAGCATTTTAATAAACTTTTGGGCTGTCTCTAAAGTAATTTCTTGTTTAACCGACTGATAGCACGTTCTACCAGCTCGTTCAATCTTTAAAAGTTGTTCTTTGAGCTCTTGCTCAGCACTTAAAATCTCAAAAATTGGCTTATTTTTGATAATTTGCATATAAGATAATACAGGGGGCAGACCCCTGTAACTTTTAATAGCTTACTTTTATGGGGAATAAAGAACAAAGTTTTTTAACTTTGACTTTCATTTCTTCTAAAACAGGGGTTTGGCTAATAATTTGCTCTCTGGCAATCTTTTTCTTTTCTTCTTCAAGGGAAAAGCCCAGTTTATTCTTAGTTTCTTTAAGAGCCCTTAGGCCTTGAGCGATAAAATCAGCAATAAGTTCCATTTCTACTTCTTTCATCCCCCGGCTTGTAATTGCTGGTGTGCCTAAACGAATACCTGAAGGGTAAAAGGGAGGATTGGGGTCAAAGGGAATGCCATTTCGATTTAAAACAATCCCGGCTACTTCAAGGGCTTGAGCTGCGGTGTTGCCTAAAATATCAAAATTTCTCAAATCAATTAAAAGCAAATGCGTTTCAGTGCCCCCTGAACAAAGCTTAACCCCCTTTTCCTTGAAGGCCAAAGCCAAGGCCTTTGCATTTTTAACAACTTGGTTGGCGTATTCTTTAAATTTAGGGCTTTGGGCTTCTTTTAAGGCAACAGCAATACCGGCTATGTTGTTCATATGGGGCCCTCCTTGCAAGCCCGGAAAAATGGCCTTGTTTATTTTTTCAGCAAGTTCTGGATCTTTTTGCAACCCTTTTTCGGTAGCCATTATTAGGGCCCCTCGTGGCCCCCTTAAAGTTTTATGGGTTGTTGTGGTTATAATATGGCAATAGGGGGCTGGGTCAGGGTAAACCCCACCTAAAATTAAACCAGCCACATGGGAAACATCCCCTAAAAGCCACGCCCCTATTTTGTCAGCTATTTGAGCAAACCGAGAGAAATCTAAAGCCATTGGGTAAGAAGTTACGCCAGCAATAATCATTTTGGGCTTTTCTTTTAGAGCCACTTCTTCTAAGGCCTCGTAATCTATCAAACCATTTTCTGAAAGGCCATAAAAAAATGGCTTAAAAAACTTACCAGAAAAATTAACCTTTAAGCCATGCGAAATATGCCCACCTTGGTCTAAACGTAAGCCCATAATTTTATCCCCTGTTTCTAATAAAGCAAAATAAACAGCCAAGTTGGCCGGCGCCCCTGAAAGCGCCTGAACATTACAAAATGGCACCTTAAAGGCACTCTTTGCCCTTTCTTGGCAAATTGTCTCTATCTGATCAAAATTCTCTTGGCCTTGATAATATCTTTTAAAAGGGTAACCCTCGCAATATTTATCTTGCAAAACAGAACCAACCGCTGATTTAACAGCCAAAGAGCTGTGATTCTCCGAAGGGATCAGCATTAAGGTCTCTTCTTGCCTCTTAGTTTCTTTTTCAACTAAATTAGCTATCTCTGGGTCAGCTTGTTGTAAAAATTGTTTTTGCATAAATAAATTATACTCTAAAAGAAAACTTTTTTAAAACTCTACTTGCCAATTGTTTCTGGGAATAAATTTTTTATTAGTTGGTTTGATTTGGGTAATTTTACCTAAAATAAAAGAGCCACAATGATTAACTTTTGAACCAACCGTATAAGCATTTAAAATATGGCCCGAGCCTATTAAGTCCTCACCATAAACTAAATGCTCCCCCATTTTGCCAATGTCAGTGGATAATGAATAGGGCTCAATCTCCCGAAAGCCAGCACAAGAATTATCTGTTTTGGGGTAATAAATTGCGATTGTTTCCCTGTTTTGAGCAGCCTTGGCTATTTGAAAAACTATTTTTCTGAAATCATCGATTTTCATTCTTTTATTTTAGCATAAAAAAATCCCTCCCCCTAATTTTTTATCAAAGGGAGGGCAACGACATTTGGTTTATTTTAGCTTAACTTCAGAAAAAGACAAGCTCTGCTTAAAAAAGTTATCCACAGGGTCAAGTTAAGTCAAAAGGCAAATTTTTAAAACAAAAAATTAACTGTGCTTGCCTCGTTAATTTGATACTTATCACAAAAACCGCCTAAAACCTCAATAACATATTGGCTTTCAAAATCAGAAAAATAAGAGGGGCAATTTTCCCCAAAGCAAGGTTGAGCTTCATGAACAATTTTAACAATTTGCTTGTCTTTGTTTAAAAAAATAAGATCTAAAGGAATAAGCGTGTCTTTCATCCAAAAAGCTAAAAATTGTTCCTCATTAAATAAGAAGAGCATACCTTGGTTTTCTGGTAAATCTTTTCTTTTTGACAACCCAACGGATAACTGCTCTTTAGTTTTAGCTATTTCAGCTGAAATTTCAACAGCTACATTGCCTTCATTTAAAAAAGTTATTTTAGTTATTATTTTATTGGGTTTGAACAAAAAAAACCCAAAAACGACAAGGAGAAGTAATATTGCTAAAGAAAAAATTAAATTTTTGTTTATCATTTTTTATTTTGCACTCTTTTCTTTAGTTTCAGTAATCACGAGATAAAAGCCAACCACAACTAAAGTGGCAGTCCAAAGCATATCCCATTTGAACCATTCAAAAAAGTACTTGTTTAAAATAATCCCAACACCCCCTAAAACACAAATAACCCCTAAAATTCTTCGGCTGTCGCTAAGCCATTTTTTTTCTTTGATTTTTTGCGAAATGTGTTTAGCTTTCTCTGTGGCTTTATGGGTTATTTCTTCAGCTTTCTCAGCTTTTTCCTTTAAAACTTCTTCCGGTAAAATAGCTTTTTCAGAGTACTTGGGTACTAAAACAGCTAAAATAATGTAAAGTAGAATACCCGCCCCTTGAAAAAAGGTAAACAAAACGAACAAAACCCGAACAACAATTGGGTCAAGGTTAAAATATTGGGCAATGCCTGTTGCAACGCCAGCGATAACTTTACCCTCGTCTTGGCGATATAATTTTTTTGTTTCTGTCATATTTTTTAAGTTACAAAATTAAGTAACCTAAGGCAAATATAGCACAAAACCACTTAATTTTCAAGCAAAGTACCCTTAAAGGGCTGGTTTTCTAAGATTTTTCGGAAATTGGCCATACTTTTACCATTAGCTACCACAAAAGAAAGCCCTCGCTCCTTGGCTAATTGAGCTGCCTTTTGATCAATTGGTATTTTGGCCCCCGGGTTCCACTCTTTAGGGATTAATTTGAAATAATCGCCCCAAGTCATATTTTTAATTGGCTTGGCTTTTTTGCTTTTTTCAGGGTTAGCTGTGTAAACATAAGCTGGCTTGCCTAAAGCAATCACTTGCTTAATTTGAAAATCAACCGCTAATTGGGCGCAAACATAGTCAGTTGAAGCCCCCGGCAAAAACCCACCAGCTATAATAACTGAATATTTTTCAAAACTTCTCGCTTGAAATCTTTCTGTAATAACTTCAGGAAAAACAATGTCAGCAAAACAAGCTTTCAAGAGTTCAGCGTTTAAGTGGGTTGATTTAATCCCAACCCAATCTAAACTTTCTAATGAGGGCTGGCTTATTTTTTTAGCCATTTTCTGATAAACCCGAGCCAAATTACCACCCCCAATCACAATAATAAATTTTTTACCCTTTTTAACCTGAAAAATAATTTCTTTATAAAACTTTTTCAAAAGAGTAACGTCCGGGCCTTTTTCTGTAATAGCCACTGACCCACCTAAATCAACAACAAAACTATCTGGCTGGTTAATCGGCTGATTATTGGGCTTACTGGCTAGATGCTGGCTAATTAACTGACTCTTATTTTGATTTTGCATATTTATTTTTATTTTACCTTAAAAACAAAGCCGGGGCAATTTCAATAATTTTTTTGTTTTCTCTTTTAAAAAAATATTCTCTGGTATTAAAAATTAAAACGCCATATTCTACCTTTAAATCCTTCATCTTTCTAAAAAGCCCCTCTTTAGCTGAAGAAACTTCTAAGTAAGATGGTCTTTCATGCAAAAAATGGCAAGCCAAAAATGGCTTTTCTTTTTTAAAGGCAACTAAATCAACCGATCCTAATATTTCTAAGGCCAAGGGTTCAAAATCAAGCCGTAAGTCCTCTTCTTTAAACCCATAGTTTTCGATTAAGTTGACTAAAAATTTAGCCCTGGCATCTTCTTTTTCTAACTGGAAATTAGCTTTTTTAGTTGAAAAATCATAAACTAACCCGTTTTCGTCAGCTATTTCAAAAAAAATTGACTTAAAGATAGTAACTTGGCTTTGTGTTTGTTGCATATTTTTTTATTTTTATTTTTTTATTATTCGCCATTCGCCTTTTGCTATTAGCTCTTTGCTATTAAGTAATCAGCCCGCTTTCCCTAAAGCTAAAAACCTTTGTCTTGCTAATAATAAGATGGTCTAAAACATCAATCCCCATTATTCTGCCAGCTTCAGAAAGTCGTTTGGTAATTTCCAAATCAATTTTTGAAGGCGAAGGGTCGCCTGAAGGGTGATTATGGCAAAAAATCAAACAAGCCGCGTTTTGTTTTAGGGCCTCAATAAATATTTCTCTAGGGTGAACTAAATTAGCGTTTAAAGTGCCTACAAACATTGGTTTTTTAAAAATAAGCTCGTTCCTACCGTTTAAATACAAAACCATAAAATGCTCCCTTTGTTTATCTCGCATATAAATAGCTTGAGCTACAATGTCATCAACAGAAATAATTTTTGGCGCTATTTCGTCTTGAGTTCCCAGGGCCCTTTTAACAATTTCAAAAGCGGCTAAAACAATACAGGCCTTTGCCTGGCCCACCCCTTTTATTTTAGATAAATCCTGAAAAGAAAGTTTAAAAAGCTTTGGCAAAGAAAATTGTTTTAAAATTTCTTCAGAAACCTTAACAACATTTTTGCCTTTAATGCCAGTGGAAAGTAAAATCGCTAAAAGCTCTTTTTCTTTAAGGTTTTTCGCACCTGTTTCAATTAGCTTTTCCCTGGGTCGTTCAGGTTTTGGCATTTCTCTAATTGGCTTTTCTTGTTTTGGCATATTTCTTGTTCAAAAAAAACATTTATAACCAATGCTTCTTCTTTGAGCGATATTTAAAATATAAATTAAATTCTCTTTTTCTTTAACTTCATAAATAATTCTATAAGGCCAAACCCTTAAATGTCTTTTTGCTTGAAACTTGCCCCACATTTTTTTACCATAAAAAGGGCTTTGAGCCAAGCTACTAATGGCTTCTTCTACCCTGTGTTGCCATTCTTGAAGAATTCTTTTGAAAGAATGGTAGGCCTTATTCGAAAACCTAATTGTAAATTTCTTTTCTTTCATTTTTTCCGTCTTTTTGGTTGATACTTTTGCTTAGGATTTTCAGCTAAAACCATTGCACCCTTCCTGGCAAAATCAAGCTCTTGCTTGACAACATCAAAATCAAAAAACTCCCCTTTTTCTATTTCTTTTTCCGCTTCTCCAAGCTCTGTAAGAGCGCCTGGCTCGCTTAAAAAATCAATTGTTTCTAAAATAGCCTCATATTCTTCAAAAGACATTAAAGCTACCTCTGGCTTACCATTAATTGTTAAAATGAAATGAGCATCTGGTTTCTGAGATTCTTGGGCAATTTGAAAAAGGTCTTTCCGAGCGTCAGTGATTGATAAGTATTTTTTTGCCATAATATTTTTTGTATTATGTTCATTATAGCGTACATAATCTATTTGTCAAAAAGTTATCCACAGCCCCATCTTAAATAAAACCTTAACTAAAAACTCCCCTTTGTGGGGGAGTTTTTAGTTAATTCAGTCTCTGGGTTGCATTGGTTTTGCTTCAGAAACGAACATTTTTCTACCTTCGAATTCTTTACCATCAAGCTCTTCAATGGCTTTCTTGGCTTCGTCCTCTGTTGACATTTCAACAAAGCCGAACCCTTTTGACCTACCAGTCGCTCTATCTGTGATAATGGCCACTGATTCAACATTACCAACTTGGGCAAACATGTCTTGAAGAGATTGCTCGGTTGCTTGAAAAGGCAAATTGCCTACAAAAAGTTTCTTGTTCATTGTATTTTTCTTAAGATTGACGACCTTGACTTTCTACTTTCTTAACGTCGTAAATCTTAAAAAAGAATTCGAACGCAAGATTTCGCAAAGCATAATGTTATTAAAACATTATTATTAATTAAAGCATAGCATTAACCTTAATGAAAATCAAGCTATCTTTTCACCTGCCTTATTTATTGCTTCAAGATAGCTACAATAATCACAATCAGGGCTAGCTGGTGGAATTTTGCCTTGGTTTAAACAATGGTAAGCGTCTTTTAAAGTTTGCTCTACCCAAGAATCATCGCCTTGATAGGGGATAACTTTTATCTCAAACTCTAATTTAGCGTCAAACGCTTCTTTGTCAGCATTGCCATTACAATAAACAAAATACCCTATTTCACTTATCTTGTAACCATTTTGCCTGAAAAGCCACTGGTAAATCTCCATTTGGTGCTTGTAACTAATTTGCCAGTCAGCGTCAAGATTTACTTCTGTTTCTTTAGAGGTTGCTTTATAATCAACAATAATAAGTTCTTCGGTCTTAATGTTTTGCCAAACATCATCTATCCCACCAGTTACATAAAAATTAGTTGGTTTGTGCAAATAACAAATCCCGCCAGATAAGGCATTGCGCCATTCATCCATTAAAGGGTTTTGATAGGGCACAATATCAACTAAGCCATAATGTTCCATTAAGGGGTGCTGGCTCTGTTCGGCTCGGTGAAGATCAAACTCTGTCTTTAAAAGTTTATCCACAGCTGAATTTAAAGCAAAAGGAAAACCCGGTGGCCTGCCAACGCCCAGCTTACGGTCATAATAGAAACAGCGGGGGCAACTTAAAAATAAATCAATCTTTGACCTTGAAAGCCGAAACGGCTCTTTGGCATTAGGCAAATAAAGCCCCCTTACCCTTTGTGCGTTATAATATTGACTCATATGGTTATTATAACTCTCTTTCGTTTATCTGTCTAATTTTTAAACCGCCAAACCCATCAGAAATCCCAACCCTTTGCACCCTGCCTACCTGCCCATCTACTAGGCGAACCTTTATACCCCTGGGATGGAAACTTGAACTAGTTAAAATATCTTTCACTTCACCTGAAGTTAACTTGCCTGTTCTTTGATCTTGTTTTAAAACAATTTCAACTTCCCCGCCAATTTTTATATCATTTCTGTTTTGTCCATTCATAAAATTATTTTTCATTTTGCTTGCCTCGATTTCTAACATGCTCTAAACGTTGTGCTAAGCCGAACCTTCTTCTGGTTACAACATAAAGCTTGTCTAACCTGCCTTGATTTTGAACTGGCCCGGTTTCGCCTCTTTCTTTTAATTTTATAGAAAGAAACTTATTTAAAATTTTTTTCATATATTTATTTATTTAACTTCATCTTACCCTAAAACACCTCACTTTTCCACTAAAACCTTAAAAACAGAACTGCCCCCTATTTCTTGAAGTTTTGAGAGAGATATAGCATAAAACTTTTTTGGGTCATCAATATCGAACTCCTCTAATCTTATTAAAGTCAAGGTTTTTGAGCCGAAGGGCAGATGTCATGAAAGTCGCAAAATTGGCAGTTAAAGCCGGGGGTCGGAGGGAATTGGCCTTGCCTGATTTTTTCTATTTTATTGACTATTTTTGCTTTAAACTCCTCCATTTCCTGCTCTTTGCCTAAAAAAGCAACTTCCCTGCCCTCTTCTAAATAATTGTACTTTAATTGAGCCACTTCTAAGCCATAAACCTCTCTAACGGCTATTTGATAAAGCAAAAGCTGCTCTTTGTCTGATTTTTCTAGCTTTTCTTTGGCTTTGCCGGTTTTGTAATCAATAATGATAACCCCTTCTTTGGTTTGATCAATGCGATCAATTCTACCTCGCAAATTATAGCCCTCAATATCTAAAGCAAAGGGCACCTCTAAAGCCAAAGAACCATCGTCAAAAGTAAAGACCTGCGGGGGGTCTTTTTCCGCTTTTTCGTAAAAACTCTTTAAGATGGTTTCGCCTAATTTGCGATAATTCTGTTTTTGTTTTTTACTTTCGTACCAGTCGTCAAGCCAGGATTTTTCGTAAATCTCAAGCAAATCTTTAAGCCCAGCTTTGTTTTTATTTTCTTCTTTTTCATTGCCAAATAAATCAAGGGCAATGATTTTCTCGTTTTTTAGCTTCAAAAACTTTTGCAAAGTGTTATGGATTGTTGTGCCAAAAGAAAAAACTGCCTTGCCTTTAGGAAAAAGCTTATAAACATACTTGTATTTATACTTTAGGGGGCATTGTTCAAACTCGTTTAACTGGGAAAACGAAAACTTATTCGGTAAAAACAAACTATTTTCTTCTAAAACAATAGATTCTAACTCTTGGGGCTCTGCTTTAAAATCGTTTTTGGTTTGGGCTTTACTTTTTGCTTCTTGATTAAAGCCCATTTCAATTAAAAACCTGGATAGCTTTTTCTTTTGTTTGCCCCCGTAATTTAGGCTTGAAGTAAAAAATAGCCCATTTTTAGCCCTAGTCATCGCCACATAGCACAACCTTCGTTCTTCTTGCAAATGAACATCACCTTCGGGGGGCTTTTCTTTTAAAAGGTCTGGGGGAATTTCTATTTTATCGTGCCTTTCAGTTGAGGGAAACCTTAAATTAACCATTGAAACCAAAAAAACATATTTAAATTCTAGGCCTTTAGCGGCATGGATTGTCATTATTTGAACTAAATCAGGGCCTTCTTCTAAATCAAAAATTAAATCCCCCTCTTCGCCTGACTCAAGCTCTAAAGAAAACTTTTCCATAAAATCGCTTAGTCGCGAGCTCAAGCTCTCTTGTTCAAAGGTCTTTAATTTTTCGTAAAATAAATTAAGCGAGTCAATTTGGGGCTTATCTTCGTTGTCTAAAATATACTTTAAATAGCCGCTTTCTCTGACAAACTGGACGAAAATTTCAGAAACATTTTTTTCTTTAGCCATTTGCTGGTGTTTTTCTAAGAGACCTAATAAAAAAATGGCTTTTTCTTTGGTCTCACGGCTGATGCCCTTAATCAAATAAAGTTCTTTTAAGGCCTCAAAAAGGGATTTGGTTTTTTTGGAGGCGTAATTACTAATTAACATAATCTGTTCACTTTTAAATTCAAAAAAGGGTAAGTGCAAAACCCGAAACAAAGCCGAGGACTCGTGATAATTATCTAAAAGCTTGAAATAAGCGATGGTGTCTATGATAATTGGCTTTTGGTAAAGCCCTTTGTTAGCTAAAAATTGAAAAGCAATCCCGGCCCTTTCCAAGGCGCGGCAAAAGGGTTGGGCTGTGTCATTGGCCCTAACTAAAATAGCAAAATCACTTAAAGACAAGCCCTTTTCTTTGTTTTTAAGCTCAATAATTTTTTCAGCCACTTTTTGGGCTTCCACTTCTAAGCTTCTTAGGTAAAAATGCTCAACTGCCCCTGTTTCTTTGGTTTGGGCTTTTAGCTTTGTTTCTAAATTAGTAAAATATTTGTTTCTTAAAGGGTCGTTGTCTTTTATAAAGCTATAGGCCAAATCAAGAATGCTCTGGCAAGAGCGATAATTTCTAATTAAAGAAATTTCCGCTGTTTTGGGAAAGTCCTTTTTAAATTGAACTAAATTAGCAAAACTTGCCCCCCGAAAACGATAAATTGCTTGCAAATCATCCCCACAAGCGGTTAAATTAGCCTTTTTGCCAGCTAAAAGCTTAACTAACTGGTATTGAATAAAATTGGTATCTTGAAACTCATCAACTAAAATATATTTAAATTTTTTTTGATATTTTTGCAAAATAAAAGGCCTTTTTTCAAAAAGTAATAGGGTATAGTTCAATAAATCACCAAAATCTACAAGATTATGCTTTAAAAGAAGTTGTTGATAAAAATGAAAAGCCTCGGCTTGTTCTTTAATTTGCTCAATGTCAAAGTTTTCTGGTAAATCGGTTAAATTGGTTTTAAGGTTTTGAGCATATTCTAAATAATTTTCAGGAGTTATACCTTGGTCTTTGCATTTTGAAAAATGACTTAAAAGCCCATGTAAAAAACGGCTTGGGTTGCCTAAGGGTTTATAATAATTTAAATCAAGCTCGGCTAAATTTTCTCTTAATAACATCCAAGCAGAAGTTGGCTGAATAAGCTTGAAATCAGTGCTAAGGCCAATCTTTAAGCCCTCGTTTCTTAAAATTTTTTCACAAAAACTATGAAAAGTAGATATCCATAAATCAGCAAAACCAATTTCAAGCATATTTTCAACCCGCTCTTCCATTTCCCCTGCCGCCTTTTCGGTAAAGGTTAAGGCCAAAATCTCTTCAGGCAGAGCTAACTTTTGCTCAATTAAATAAACAAAACGTTTAGCAATGACAGTTGTTTTGCCTGTGCCAGCACCAGCTACGATTAAAAGCGGGCCCTCTTTGTGCCTAACGGCCAAAACCTGCTCTTTATTCAATTGCTTTAAATCAAATGGCATTATTTTTACTATACCAAAGCAGAAATAATATTCCCGCCTTTTAAATTAATATTTTAATTACCCAGTAACGACATTTCTAGCAAGGAAGCTAATAAATCCGTCCAATCTTGCCAAATATACTCTTTTGGGTCAAGATGAAAAACAGGGGAAATTAGCCATGCATGCCAAGTAGGTCTGGTAAAAGGACAAATAAACAGCCAAGTAAGAAAAAGGCAAACATCTGCAAGGTGTGCGCAAGGCCTTGAGTTTTCCTTATTTCAGGGATTAGATCGCTGGCCGCTATATAAATAAAACCACCCGCTGAAAAAGGCAAAATTAAATAAATTAAAAAGTTATAAGTTGAAAACGAAAGCAAAATGCCAGCCATTGCCCCTAAAAAAGCGGTTAAGGCGATTAAAAAATTAAACAAAAGGGCTTTTTTGGGCTTAAAACCAACATAAAGTAAAACACCTAGATCCCCTATCTCTTGGGGTATTTCATGCAATAAAACAGCTAAAGAGGTGGCCACTCCTAATTTAAAATTAGTTAAAAAAGCAACCGCTATGATTAAGCCATCTAAAAAATTATGAAAGCAGTCACCAACTAAGTTTAAATGCCCAAAGCTGTGAACTTCGCAATTTGTTTTATGGCAATGGCGCCAGTGCAAAAACTTTTCTAAAATAAAAAAGAATAAAAAAGCAAACAAAACCACCTGAAAAGCAGTTTTAGGTTTAATTAATTCTAAAGCTTCGGGTAATAGTTCTAAAAAGGCACTTGTAAGCAAAGCCCCCGCTGATAAAGCAACTAGCCATAAAAGTTTTTGGGGTTGGATTTGCTTTCTTAAAACTAAAAGCAACGCCCCAGAAAATGAGGCTAAGCTTATAATGAAAACTGCTAAAAAAATAGAAAAGATCATATTGTTAAAATTACAATTTCAGGGGACATTAAAAAACGAAAAGGCAGGCCAGCCACCCCAGCCCCTGAAGTGATAAAAACCTTTAGGCCATTTATCATATAAAACCCCCTTTCTAAGCCAAATTGAGAAGGCAAAAAAACTTTATATAAATAAGGCAAACAAACTTGGCCTCCATGAGTGTGGCCTGAAACTACTAAATTAACATTAGTATTTAAGGGAAAAGAGTAAACAACATCTGGGTTATGCTCTAAAACTAAATTAAACTCGTCTTGATTAAGGCCTTCTAAAAGAGAAAAGTCAATTTTACCCTCTAAGAAATCACTTAAGCCAATTAAATTGATTTGCTTGCCTTTAATTTCAACCTTTTCTGTTTGATTGTTTAAAAGTTTAACATATTTTGAAAGCTCTTCTGTTAATTCCTCTTTAACATTAATTTCACCCTTTAAGCCAACATCGTGGTTGCCCAACACTGCAAAGCCAGGGGCTTTTAAATTGGCTAATTCTTTAAACATACCGGGCACATTTTCTTTTTTAGCTTGAAAAACAAAATCACCCAGCAACAAAACCAAATCTGGACTTTCTTGGTTAATTCTTTCAACTATTCTTTTTAAAGAAGGGGCATTGCTATAAACCCCATAATGGAGATCAGAAACAAGTGCGACTTTGATTGGCAAACCATCAAAAGTTGCTCTTTCTAACGGTAAAACTTCTTTGTTTATAAGCAAAATCTTGGGCTCAATAAATCTTACCCAAACAAAAAATAAAAGAAAAGCTAAGAAAAGAAAAGCTAAGACCTTATGCTTGGCTAAAAGCAACAAAACAGCCAAAAAAAGAATAGCCGCTAAAAAGTAGCTAGCGAAATAAATTGTAGCGTCAAAAAAATAATTAGAAATAAATAAAAAATCCATTGTATTTGTTTCTTGGTTTATCTTAGCAAATCTTAAGCAAAATAAAAAGTAGCAGGGCATTGCTCAATTTAAAAACTGCTAACTTTGAGGGGTTAGCAGTTTTTGTTGGTTTAAGCTATAAATGATTTACAGGTTCTCTTTTTTGCCCAATCTATCAAAAGCCCGTAGGATTTCAAGCGGGATAGCAAAAACAATCGTGTTTGATTGGTCAGAAGAAATATCATTTAATGACTGTAATGTGCGCAAGTGCAAAGCGCCGGGAGTTTGGCCTAGGATTTGGGCGGCTTGGGCCATATTAACAGCTGACGCTTTTTCGCCTTCGGCCTTAATAATAATCGCTCGTTTTTCCCTTTCGGCTTCGGCTTGCTTAGCAATGGTTCGTTTCATTTCTTCAGCTAAAGTAATATCTTTTAATTCAACAGCATCTACTTTAATGCCCCAAGGATCAGAGGCCTTGTCAATCACCAGCCGAATATTCTCTGAAACCCTGTCTCTTTGGCTCAAAAGTTCATCTAATTCAACCTGACCAACTGCATTTCGCATGGTTGTTTGGGCTAACTGACTTATGGCGTAATAATAGTCCTCAACAGCTAAAATAGCTTTTTCTGCTTCAGCTACTTTATA
>Ga0210057_1004732_pt1 | contig 17884 bp, 19 predicted proteins | sample CryGeyCG2114_010_2_FD_183968 | JGI IMG/M metagenome (GOLD analysis project Ga0210057, IMG submission 183968) | Groundwater microbial communities from aquifer - Crystal Geyser CG10_big_fil_rev_8/21/14_0.10 (SPAdes) (version 2) | ecosystem: Environmental > Aquatic > Deep subsurface > Groundwater ...
TCCTTAAAGTATTTATCAGTAATCTCCCGTCTTTTAACTGGAGTAAACTTGGTCCATTTATGAATAGTCATAGTTATTATCACTTTACCCGAAAGTAAAAGTGTTAACAACGCTAGCTATTCCTACAAATAATATTACCATAAAGTTATGCAATACCTGAATATCTTATTTTTGAGCCCAATGATGATGCCGCCCACGAAAGTGGAAGCGGTGTGTTTGAGTGCGATTATAAGATAGCCATCAATTTATCTTAAATCGCAACCAGCCAGATCCCTTCCACGGAAGTGGGTTTTTTTGTTGTACAAATACAAAAAAAAAGGAGGTTGTATGACGAGTTTGAAAAAAGAAAAACAGTGTAGTCTTTGTAACTACACTTTGGCCCACTCAGATGGAGCTGTGGCGGGGATTTGCAACAATACTTGCTGCAACGTAAAGGATGGCGGGCTACGCGACCCTAGACGCTGTCCCTATTGTGGCGACGTTAATTTTGTCGGAACGTACCAAAGCTGGGGGGTCACCAGCTTTGTGTGTCTGGACTGTGGGGCTGATTTTTGCGCCCCGAGCGTGGGGGCACAGTTGAAGCCCCCGGCGGGGTATAGTGGGGTGATTATCGCTGCTCCGTGACGCAGTTTTGGGTTCGGCTGAGGAGACACGCTCCTTCGGCCGAACCCTCTTATTTTTATAAACAAAACTTCCATGCATGCATGCATGCATGGAAGCAAATAAAGTTTCAATAATTGACAGCCGTCAATTATAAGGATTACCCGTTACTGCGTCTTAAAAGCGCGGCTTGGTCTATTAAATGGGTAACCTTTTTATTTTTTGTCAAGGACTGCTGGATGTTCGTGGTAATAAGCGCGTGCTGCTGTTCGTCCAAAGTACGGGGACCCAGTTCAAATCCCAAATATTGCTCCACTCCTTCAATGTCTTCCATAATTTCCGCAAAGGCGGGATTTTTCTTTGCTATTTCCATCAAACCCTGCTTATTCACGAACCTGCCGGCTTTGGTTAAGTCGTGCTTAATATTGATGTAATATTTTTCAATTATTTTTATTGAACCGTCGGCCATTGCTTTTTTAAGTCCCCGGCCGGTACCGATAATTTCCGGCGGAATGCCGTAAGAATACAAGCTAGAGGTAAAAGTAATGGCGCGGGGAAGTTTAACTTTCCCTTCGCCGCGGCTGTAACCGAACAGGCCGATATGAAGCACGCGTTCCCTGCGCTTGGAAACGTTTGCGGCTATCTTATTTATGAGCAGAGCCAGTTTTTCTATACTTTTTCGGTAAGGGTTTTCAAATGATTTAATGGCTTTGACAATTTGTTTTTCATCTTCCGCGTTGATGTTTTGAGCTTTGCCTTTAGGCAATTCTTTATTCAGTTTTTTAACAGCTTTAATAACCTGCGCTTTGGGAAAGTCGTAGCGGAAGGCGCTTTGGATAATGGTAGTGCTAATACCGGCATATTCTTTTATAAATTTGCCAATGTGGGTCGGGTTAATGCTGCCGCGAAAAGGCAAAGTACCTACCCCCACCACCGGATACATTTTAATGCCGGTTTGTTTTTCCAATTTTTTGTATTTGGAAAGCCCGATTTTTATGGCCATCATAGTGGGAACCAGTCCGGAATTAAGCGCGGGGTCGCTACGCGCCATATACGGCCTTATATAAACGGGCTCAAAGCCGAAAATTATTTTATGAAGTTCTATGTACCTGGTTAAAATTTTATCTGAATTAATTATGGTGTTGACCTGTTCAAACAACGGAATAATTTCAATGTGTTTTAAGGTGCCGTTGCCTCCGAGGTTGTAAAGCGGGTGTTTTAGAGAAGAAATTTCCCTAAAAGCTTCCTGGATGCTAAGCATTTCCTTTTCGCTTTCTGTCATTGGCAAAATAACTTCAAAAAGGGGAGGGCTAAAAAGCCCGACTTGTTTGGCAAGGCTTGCGGCGGAAAGAATGCCCATTAAAGCTCTGCCGAGTCTGAATTCGTTCTGGACTTTAGGATTGGGCAGGCGAAAGGTGAGAAATTTGTCTTTGCCTAAGGGGTGCTTTTTAAAATATTGCCAATGGTCGGCAACCAGTCTTTCCAGCACGGATTCATCCACTAGTTTTCCTTCCCAATCCCATTTGTATTCGTCTATGCCTAATTCAGAAAAGCACACGTAGGCTTCATAAGCCTCGTGTGCCGTGGAAATAAAGGAACTTGCATGCCAGAAAGGTTTGGCGGCATGGTCCGGGTGTTGGGTGGCCATAGTGGCCGGGATTTTGTGTCTTGTGGTCTTTTTTTTCACAGAATAATAAATGTTTATTACCAGTAGTTATTCTTTCATATAACAAAACGGTTGTCAAAAAGGCGGTTATAAACTGAGTTGATAATGTTGATAAATTTATGGGGTTAGGTTTAGTTGCACTTCTGCACGGCCGTGCAGAAGTGCAACTAAAGTGCAAGGGGTTTTAAAAATTGATGTTTATTGAGAGAAGTTGTATTATTTTAACGTAATGCGGGTATCGTATAGTGGTAGTACGCGACCTTCTCCGCCAAAAGATTCGCATTTAGGCGGACCCGCCTGAATGGCCAAAGGCCTTTCGGCTGGCCAAGCTAACAATATGTTTTACTTACGTATTGCTTTGTATAGATAACAAGAGGAAATCCTACAAATTTTATATTGGTTTAACTCAAGACTTAAAGAAAAGATACGCTAAACATCAAGACAGAGAAGTAAAAACGACCAGAATTTATGATAAGCAAGTTTTGATATATTATGAAGCCAGTTTGAACAAGACGGATGCAAGAAAAAGGGAACTGCAATTAAAAAGCGGTTTCGGCAGAGGTTACTTAAATCGTAGATTAGAAAGTTATCTAAAAACTGTTATGCGATCGTAGTACAATGGTAGTATGCGACCTTCCCAAGGTTGAGACGTGGGTTCGATTCCCATCGATCGCTCCAGAATAGTAAAATAGACCTTCCTCCGCCTAAAGCTCGCGATGCGGGCATTATGGAGGACCCGCCTGAATGGCCAAAGGCCTTTCGGCGGGCAAGGTTGAGACGTGGGTTCGATTTTCATCGCTGGTTCCAGCCTTCGCTAAAGCTGCGGCTGGCTTACGCCAGAGTAGGTTTATTTTTATATATGAGAAAGCAAAAAGGTATTCTAAAATTTTTGCATGAGGCCGAAAAGTTAAAAACGCTTTTGCGCCATAGTTGGTTATCAAACGGAAGGCGTGAAAGCGTGGCGGAACACTCTTGGCGCATGGCTTTAATGGCCGTGGTATTTTATCCGTATTTGCAAAAAAAGAACCGGCCGAATTTAGAGAAAACTTTAATGATGATTTTAGCCCATGATTTACCGGAAATTTACGCTACAGATGTCCCGGCGTGGAAAAAGTTTAGGCAAAAAAGCGGCTGGAGAAAAAAAAGACATAAAAGTGAATTAGCGGCTTTAAAAAAACTTATAAAGACATTGGGTAAGAATCAGCAGCGGCAAATTATTGCTTTGTGGGAGGAATTTGAACTTGGAAGAACGAAAGAAGCAAAATTGGCTCAAGTTTTGGATAAAATGGAAGCTAATTTTCAGCATAATGAAGCTCTATTGAAGACTTGGAATAAAGGAGACCATAGAATTCATTTTACACGGGGGGTGAAAGAAGCGGAGTATGATGAGTTTTTAAAGGCTTTTAGAGAACTGGGGAACAAAGAAGCCAGGAGAAAAATAAAGATAGGGAAATAAGCCGGTTGTAAAACCGGCTTATTTTTGCTAAATTTAATGTAGATTTAAGTTTAAAAAAATCAATGAAACCCAATAAAAAATTGTCGCTTGAGCCTTATAAGGGAACGAGGGATTTTTACCCGAAAGACCAATTTGTCCAGAATTATATTTTTGGCGTGTGGAAAAAAGTTGCCGAGAGGTACGGGTATCAGGAATATAATTCATCCATTTTGGAAGAGACTGATTTATACCGCGCTAAAACCGGCGAGGAAATAGTAAATGAACAGACTTATTCTTTTACCGACCGCGGCGGCAGGGACGTAACCATACGCCCGGAAATGACGCCGACTGTTGCCAGAATGGTTGCGGCAAAACGGAGAGAGCTAACTTTTCCATTGCGGTGGTTTAGCATTCCCAATTTGTGGCGCTACGAGCGTCCGCAAAGGGGAAGGCTCCGCGAACATTGGCAACTTAACTGCGATATTTTCGGCGTGGACGGAATTGAGGCGGACGTAGAAATAATTTCTCTAGCTTACGACATAATGAAGGAGTTCGGTGCGAAAGATAAAGATTTTGAGATTAGAATTTATAATAGAAAATTGTTGAATTATTGGGCGAAGGTTGTTGGCTTGAATCAAGAACAAGCGTCTAAGATTACAAAGGTAATTGATAAGAAGGATAAAATATCTACAAAAGACTTTTACGTTCGCACAGAAGAAATTTTAAAAGAAAAAACAGAGGAGTTTATTGAATTAATGCAATCTCCTAAAAAGTTTGAAGAGCGTACAAACTTTTTTCAAAAAAAAGAAGAAGGGAAATTGGCTTGGAAAGAAATAAATTTAGTTTTTGATAAATTAGAGTCACGGGGGATAAAGAATATTAGGTTAGATGCTGCTTTGGTTCGTGGTTTTGATTACTACACGGGCATGGTTTTTGAAATGTATGATGTAAACCCCAAAAACCCCCGCGCCCTGTTCGGCGGCGGCAGGTACGACGACCTTGTGGGAATCTTTGGAGTGGAAAAAGTCTCCGGAGTGGGTTTTGGTTGGGGCGACGTTACCACCAAAGACTTTTTGGAAACTTATAAGCTTTTGCCGGAATTTAAATCATCCTCCCAGCTTTACATTTGTCATCTTGACGGATATTTAGATAAGGCAAACGAATTAGCATCTTCCTTGCGAGAACAAGGAGCAAATGTGGAAGTAGATTTAACAGAAAGAAAAATTCAAGCGCAAATTAAAACTGCAGATCGGGAAGATGTTCCGTTTGTGTTGGTTGTTGGTGAAGAGGAGGTAAAAAGTAAAAGATACAAAGTAAAGAATTTACAGACCGGCAAGGAAGAACAAACGGCGGAAAAAGATATTTATCAGTTGGTTAAGAAAAATGCCTGAAGATATTAAGCTTCAAGTCGGCGTAAAAATTTTACTAAAAAATTCGGAAGAGAAATATTTGCTTTTAAGGAGAAATTTGGAAAAGTATCCGGAAGCGGAGCCAAGTGGGATATAGTCGGCGGTAGGATTGAGCCGGGATTAACTTTGATGGATAATTTGAAGCGGGAAGTCAAGGAAGAAACAGGGCTTGCTTTGCATCAAATACCCAAATTGGTAGCGGCGCAGGATATATTAAAAGTGGAAGGCAGGCATGTAGTTAGGCTCACTTATATGGGAGAAATTGAAGGAGACGTAAAATTGAACGAAGAGAGTGTGGAATATAAGTGGTTTACGGCGGAAGATTTATATAAACTCACGGAAAAAGAATTAGACGGTTATTTTAAAGAGTTGCTGGACATAAAAATTATTGAGCTTTAAAACCAATGAAACCGATTTATGACGAAAAATTCATTATCGGACTAATTAAACAAGACGATTGGATGATGCGGGCCTTGGAGACGGCAAAAAAAATGAATCTGCCGGATTGGTGGCTTGCCGCCGGATTTATTAGAAATAAAGTTTGGGACAGTTTGCATAAATATAAAGCCAGAACTACAGGCGGAAAAATTGACGTGGATTTTATTTATTTTGAGCCTTTAAATTTAAGGCCAGAAGTGGATAAATCCCTGGAAATAAAACTTTTAAAACAAATGCCGGAAGTGCCTTGGTCGGTTTCAAATCAGGCCAGGATGCATTTATATACGGGCGAGGAGCCTCATTTTAGCAGCATAGACGCGGTTTCCAAGTGGCCGGAAATATCCACCTGCGTGGCGGTAAAAATGGACGATTGGGGCAATGTGGTATTGGGGGCTCCTTTGGGAGTTGAAGACGTTGTAAAAATGGTTGTTAGGCCGAACCCCAGGTGTGAGAGGAATCCGCAGGTATTTAAGGAAAGGATGCGGCAGAAAGACTGGCAAAAGCGTTGGCCAAAAGTTAAAGTGCTTTTATGAAAAAATATCTATTTGTAATTTTTACGGCCGCGCTTTTAATTGCCATAGCTGTGTTTTACAAACAGCCGGCTAAAGCCCCGTCTCCGGAAATAAATAATTTTGAAGACTGCGCGGCCGCGGGTTTTCCTGTAATTGAAAGCATTCCCAGGGAATGCAGAAACGCCAGCGGTGTGCTGTTCACGGAAATAATTACCGAATAAAAAATTGTATCGTGGTATAATTAATTGGCGGTGATTGTTAATATCCCGCCAATTTTAGATTTATGAGTATTACGCGAAACCAAGCTTACAATTTGCTTTGTTGGTGGGTTAAAAACGAAAATTTAATAAAACATATGCTTTGCGTGGAAGCGGCAATGAAAGCTTATGCTAAGCAGTACGGGGAGGATGAAGATTTTTGGGGAATTTGTGGTTTGCTGCATGATTTTGATTATGAAAAATATCCGTTTTATGATGTAACGGGAAAAACGGGGCATCCTTATGAGGGTGTAAAGGAACTTGAAAGATTAGGCTATCCAAAAGAAATTATGGAAGCAATCTTGGGGCACGCTTTGTATTCCGGAGTTGCCAGAACATCGCAAATGGCAAAATGTCTTTTTGCAGTGGATGAACTTTCCGGGTTTATAATCGCCTGTGCTTTAATGAAGCCCGACAGGCTGGAAAGTTTGGAAGTGAAGTCGGTTAAAAAGAAGTTAAAAGATAAAAGATTCGCGGCCAAAGTCAGCCGTGAAGATATTGAATTAGGAATTACGGAATTGGGCGTTGACAAAGACGAGCACATTGATTTTGTGATAAGGGCTTTGCGAGGCATTAGTAAAAATTTGGGATTTTAGCCCATGAAAAAATTCATCGTTGCCATTTTAATTTTAGTTGCCGGAGTCGCGGTTTTTGACTATTGGACAAATGACAATTCCAAAATTAAAAATTTAGCCCAGGACTATGTCGGCAATAAAAATTTGACGGAAATAACCCGGGAAGTTTTTACATCCGGCCCTTTAAGAAATTTAGTTAAGAATCCTTCCGCGAAGTTAACTTCCGGCGGAGTGGTTGAATGGACAAACAAACAGCGCGAATTAAGCGGATTAAAAAAGTTATCATTTAACTCTAAACTTACGGCCGCGGCAAAAGCTAAAGTGGAGGATATGTTCAAAAATCAATATTTTGAACATATTTCTCCGGACGGCAAAGGGCCGGCAGATTTGGCGAATGCCTCAAAATATGACTACATCCGTGTGGGTGAAAATTTGGCTTTGGGCAATTATGACAACGACCAAATTTTAGTGGAAGCATGGATGAACAGTCCCGGACATCGCGCTAACATTTTGAACGAGAAATTTACGGAAATAGGAGTGTATGTTTTTAAAGGGATGTTTGAAGGCGACGAAACTTGGCTTGCCGTGCAGGAATTCGGAAAGCCGGCAAGCAGCTGTCCTTCCATTAATCCATTTTTTAAACAGCAAATTAGCAGCACAGAAACGGAGGTTGATGTTTTAAGCCAGCAAATTCAAACATTGAAAACAGAATTGGCAAACATGGACCCGAGGAGCAAGGAAGAATACGACCGCTACAACCAAAAAGTTTCGGAGTTTAATTCTTTTGTCAAAATTTACAACAATAAAGTTGATACTTTGAAAAAATTGACGGAAGATTATAATACGCAGGTTAAGGCTTATAATCTGTGCGCTTCGTTATGATATGTTATAATTACTATGGTAAAAATTAATTTAAAATAATGAAAAAAATAAAGATATTTACCGTATTTTTGGCGTCGGTAGGGTTTTTAATCGCCGGCAGCGCTTATGCCGCGGAAATTATTTCGCCTTCCCAAAATGAGGCTAATGTTACTGTTTCGGCCAGCGAGACCCATAAAAATTTGTACTTGGTCGGGGGGAACGCTACCGTTAATTCTAAAACCGAAGGTGACCTGGTGGCGGCCGGCGGTATGGTTAATATTGTGGGGGATGTTGAACAAGATGTTATGGTAGCAGGGGGTTCGCTTTCTATGACAGGAGATATTGGCGGAGACGCGCGCGTGGCCGGGGGAAATATTTCCATAAGTTCCAAAATTTCCGGCGACTTGGTGCTTGGCGGAGGCAATGTCAGCATAACCAGCCGGGGTTTTGTCGGGGGAGACTTGGTTATGGGAGCCGGCAATGTGGTTGTTGATGCGCCGGTGGCGGGAAGCATTAAAATAGCCGGCGGTAATATTACCATAAACAGCAAAGTGGAAGGCGATGTGTGGGTAAGGAGCGAGGGAAAAAATAGCGCGCTTATTTTTGGGCCCAACGCGGAAATTTTGGGTAAGGTTACCTACAAAGGCACTCGCGAAGCTGTGGTTCAGGAAGGAGCTAAGGTGGGAACAATTGATTTTACGCCCATTCAGGCACGAAAAGGCGTGAGGAGCGATCTGGCCGCCTTGTTTACTTTAGCTCTCTTGGTTAAACTTTCGGCCTGGATAATCGCGGGGCTTGTTTTGGTAAGAGTAATAAAAAAATTCGTTAGGGGTATTGCGCGGAGCGCGCAATTAAAACCTTGGTCTAATTTAGGCTTTGGGCTTGCCGGAGTTATAGCAATGCCTATTGTTACCGTTCTTTTGTTTGTTACACTAATAGGTTATTATTTGGGAATTCTAGTCGGAATTTCGTATGCGATTATGCTGGCTTTTTCCTGTCTGCTTTCTTCGTTGGTGCTTGGATACTGGATTTTAAAATATCTGAGCAAGAAAGAAGAAGTGGCAGACTGGCAGGCAGTAGTAATCGGCGTGGTTGTTTGGCAACTGCTTAAGTTTATTCCCTTAGTGGGTTGGACTGCAATGCTTCTCGTATTCCTTATGACTTTTGGAGCGGTAATGCTTTCTCTGAAGGAAAAAATAAGCCAAGAAAATTAATCATCCGGAAATAAATGTTTCAGGATAAAGATATTATTGGCATATTCGACCTCGGTAACAGATTCATTAAAAATGTAACGCTGCGAGGCCGGTAAAATTATAGATTATTAACCTAACAAATACAGCTTAAACTATGGGTATATTTGACAAAATTAAGGATATAAATGAAATGCGCAAGCAGGCCAAGCAAATAGAAATGACTTTGGCCACTGTTAGCGTTAGCGGTTCTTCTTCCGGCAGTAAAATTAAAATAACCATGGACGGGAACCAAAAAATTCAGAGCGTGGAAGTAAGTCCGGACATAGCAGGCGACAAAGCGGAAATTGCCCGGCATATTCGCAGCGCTTTGGAAGACTTATTTAAACAGCACAAGAAAATTTTGCAAAGCAAATTCGGCGGAATGATGCAGTAACATTACAAATTAAACATAAAAAATTGAAGAAGATAAAACTATTTACGATTCCCATTATTTTTTTATTATTCTTGTTGCCGGCGGCGGTATCGGCTTTAGAAATGCCCGGTAATTTCGCGGCCAGTGAAAAAAAGGCGACAGACGAGCCGGACGAAATCGGCATAACCGCTTTTGCCTATGTGGTAATGGATGAAAATTCGGGAACGGTTTTGTTGGAAAAAAACGCAAAAGAACTTTGGGCGCCGGCTTCCCTAACTAAACTGGTTACGGCTATGGTTCTGTTGGACTCGAAACCCCAGCTTGAAAAAGCAGTGCTTATGTCCGCTGAAGATGAAGTCGGGGGAGTCAGAATCCGTTCAACTCCCGGAATTTCTTTTAGGTTTATAGACCTGCTTCATGCCACACTGTTGCCTTCGGCCAATAATGCGGCTTATGCATTGGCTAGGACCAGTGGACGGAGCATGCAAGATTTCGTTAACAGGATGAACTTGAAAACCGCGGCATTAGGCGCCCAAAATACTTATTTTTCCGAGCCTACGGGCTTAAGTGAAAGGAGCGTAACCACAGCCGAAGACTATGCTAAAATTCTTAAGGCCGCTTTTGATTATCCGTTAATTAAAGAGATTGCTTCCAAAAATGAATTTAGTTTTGGGGCGGTAAACAGCACCAGTTATTGGCAAAAAGTTACAAGCACGAACAACATCTTAAACGATTCAAATTTTAACAGCCTTATAGGCAAGACCGGTTATATTGAGGTTTCCAAATATAACTTTGTTAGCGAAGTCAGTGACAAATTCGGCAATAATTTGGCGGTAGTGGTTCTGGGCAGTAAAGATTCAAACTCCAGGTTTACGGAAGCGCGCCAGCTTGCTATGATGGGGGGACTTGCTAAAGTTTTTCCCGGAGCGCCGCTTGTTTTGGGAGCCAGCATACAGGCGGATATTGCTTTACGTAATTTAGTTTTTAAATAATTAAGTTCACTGCGCGCCAGTGTTTTAGCGAATATAATATATAATATGAAAAGAAATATTACAATTGTTATTATAGTTATCCTTGCTTTGGGGTTTGGTTATTTTTTGTTTAGAATTTCTCCGGAACAGGGAACAGGCGTTCCCGGAGCCGGATCTTTGGAGTTGGGAGAAATTCAGGCGGTAAATGAACCCAGACCGCTTGAAAGCGGTGATCATGTTTTAGGAAATATTGATGCCAAAAATACTTTAATTGCTTATGAAGACTTGCAGTGTTCGGCTTGCGCTTCTTTTGAGCCAATATTAAAACAGGTTGCCGCAGAACTTACAGACACCAAGCTGGTATTTAGACATTATCCGCTTCCAAGTTTGCATAAAAATGCAGTTGTCGCCGCTTTTTCCGCCGAAGCCGCGGCGGTTCAAGGAAAATTTTGGGAGTACTCTTCGGCACTGTATCAAAAGCAAAGAGACTGGGAAAATTTAACCAATCCCATTGAAAAATTTGCGGAAATTGCAGGGAGTGTGGGCATATCTGATATTGAGAGATTTAAGAACGAAACGGAAAACCAGGCCTATAAGGATAAAATTGAGGCTGATTTAAGGGAAGCCTTGGGCCTGAATTTGCGCGGCACACCGAGTTTAATTTTTAACGGCCAATTATTGGAGCTTGGCAGCGCGGAGCAGATAAAAGCGCAGGCGGAAACATTCTATAAGTAGCTAATAATTATTCGCGAATAAAATGAACTGGGTTATTTATGCTATTTTAAGCGCGTTTTTTGCTTCTCTGGTGGCTATTTTTGGGAAAATTGGTATTCAAGGTGTAAGCAGTAATTTAGCTGTTGCTGTGCGCACCGTGGTGATTGTGGTTTTTGCTTGGGCTATTGTTTTGGCCGAAGGCGTAATCCCGCAGCTTAAAACTTGGTCCAAGCACACTTGGACGTTTATTATTCTTTCTGCCATTGCTACCGGGCTTTCCTGGCTGTTTTATTATAAGGCGCTGCAGATAGGGCAGGCTAGCAAAGTGGCTCCCATAGATAAATTATCTGTAGCTTTAACAATTATTCTAGCCTTTATTTTTCTTGGCGAAAAACCCACTCCCGGAAATCTTATTGGGGGCGGTTTAGTCGTTGCGGGGGTAATGGTAGCCGTTTTTGTAAAATGATGAAATTAAAATACCAAAAATTTTTAATTCAAATAGCTAAAGATGCCGGCAAAATTATAAAAAAGAATTTTGCGGGAGGAATGACCAAGAACTGGAAGGGCGAGGATACGCCGGTTACGAAGACGGATATTGCGGTCAATAAGCTGGTTATAAAAAAAATAAAAAAATATTTTCCGGGGCAAGATATTTTAGGCGAAGAAGAAAGCCATTTGGTTAATAAAAGCGATTATGTTTGGGTCTGTGACCCGGTTGACGGCACTATTCCTTTTTCGCACGCGATTCCGACCTGTGTTTTTTCTTTGGCTTTGGTTTATAAAGGGAAGCCCGTCGCGGGAGTTGTTTATGACCCGTTTATGGACAGGATGTTTTATGCCGAAAAAAACAAAGGGGCGTATTTGAACGGCAAAAAAATCCATGTTAGCGGGCAGGGGCTTAATAACGGGCTTGTTGACTGGGAATCGTCCAGCTGCTGGCTTGTGGAAAAGGCTTATCCGCGAACTTTAGTTTGCCGTTTGGATAGTTTTGTTTACGGAGGGATGCTGGTTGCGGCCGGGGAATTAGTGGCTGCGTTTTACCCGTGGAAATATGCGCATGATGGAGCCACCCTAAAGGTTATTGTGGAAGAAGCGGGCGGGCTCGTGACAGATATGTATGGAAAAGAACAAAGGTATGACGGGAAGCTTAAGGGGTGTTTGGTTTCCAATAAAGTTGTTCATAAAAATTTGTTAAAAGTAAGCAGGCGTGTGGCTGCTTGGAAAAAAAAAGAAAAGACAAAGTTTTAATAAGCCTTTGATTTTACGCGCCCAGCCATTGAATATGGCTGTTTTTTTTGTTAAAATTACCCGGCATGAAAAAAGCAAAGCAAAAGAAAAAGGTGTTAGTCGCTCTGTCAGGCGGAATAGACAGCGCGGTTTCAGCATATCTTCTCATCAAGAAAGGTTGCCAGGTAGAAGCCGCGTTTATGAAGAATTGGTCTTCTACCACCGGGCTGAAATTGCAGGAATGTCCGTGGCTTAAGGATAGGCAGGACGCTTTAAGGGTTGCCGCATTTTTAAAAATAAAGATCCATACTTTGGATTTTGAAAAAGAATATCAAAAAACAGTTATGCAATATTTTTTTGATGAGTACAAAAAAGGGCGTACGCCGAATCCGGACGTTATGTGCAACAAGGAAATAAAGTTTAAGCTTTTGTATAACTGGGCAATGAAAAATGGGTTTAATTTTCTTGCAACAGGGCACTATACCCAAATCAAAAAAGTTGCATTTTTGCACGGCCGTGCAAAAATGCAACCAAGTAGCGTGCCGATTTATCGGCTTTTGCGTAGCAAAGACGAGTTTAAAGACCAGACTTATTTTATTTATAACGTCAAACAAGAGCAGCTTCCACATCTCTTGTTTCCGATTGGAGGGATGAAGAAAAAGGATGTTAGGTCGCTGGCGCGTAAGATTGGGTTGCCAAATGCAGATAGAAAAGAAAGTATGGGGCTTTGTTTTGTTGGAAAAATTAGGCTTAAAGAATTCTTGGAGCAGAAGCTAAAGCCTAAAAAAGGGCCAATTATTAATCAAGACGGGGAAAAGATAGGAGAACACAACGGCCTTTATAATTTTACTTTGGGCCAAAGGCAGGGGGTTAACATTGGCGGCAGCGGGCCTTATTTTGTATATGCTAAGGATTTAAAGACTAATAAGCTTTATGTAACTAACTTCGCGGATGACGACCGCCTCAAGACGAAAGAAGTGCAAATCCACAGCGTAAATTGGATAAATAATACAGTGCTCAGTAAACAGTACACAGTACTTAACGGAAGATATAGGCATCAGGGAGAATTAGTTCCTCTCACCATCAAAAAAATTAAAAATGATTTATATCAAGTAATCTTCAGACGCCCTCAAAAAGCAGTGGCAAGCGGACAAAGTTTGGTATTATATAAAGGTAAAGAATGTGTCGGAGGGGGAGTAATCGTCTAATGACAAAAATGAGCAGAATTGACAAAAATGATAAAAATATAGAACAAAGATATAGAGTTATTATTGAAATTCCTAAAGGGAATATGAATAATAAGTATGAGTTCCACGAAGATTCGGGAGAGTTTAAGCTGGATTTTGTTTTTGAAAATTTAACATGGCCTTACAACTACGGTTTTTTCCCGAGGACATTAGCGGGTGACGGGGATACGGTGGACGCGATAGTGCTGTCATTCGCGCCGATAAAACAGGGGACAGCGGTCGATTGTAAAGTTATTGGCATGCTGGAAGTGTTGGACAGGAGAGAAGAGGATAATAAAATTATTTGTGTGCCCGCTGACGATCAGCTATCACAAAATCTTAACGACATCACTGATGTATCGGACGCTCAAAAACAGGAGTGGGTGCAGTTTTTGCAGGAACTGGCAAGGCAAAAGAAAAAGACAGTGGAAATAAAGGGGTTTTTGGGAAAAGACAGGGCGGAAGATGAAATAAAGAAATCTGTGTTAAAATAAACTTATGGAAATTAATAGACCGGAACATAAGAGTATAAAAGATATGTCTTTGGAGGAACTCCAAGGTGAATTAAAAAGTGCAAAAAGAGAACAAAAGAGCCTTCCGAGAAGCCTGTTTTGGACAAAGAGGGTCTGGGAAATACAGGTAGAAATTGAAGGCAGAAAAAATTTTAAATAAGGCACAATAAAAGGCTCAACACGTGTTGAGCCTTTTAAGAAATATCAGAATATGATACAAGTTTATGGTTTCAAGAATTTAACCATCAACAGTGCCACAATGTTGATAATTTTTATCATAGGGTTAATGGCCGGGCCGGCGGTGTCTTTGTAAGGGTCGCCGACGGTGTCGCCGGTAACGGCCGCTTTGTGGGCTTGGGAGCCTTTGCCGCCGTGCGCGCCTTCTTCAATATATTTTTTAGCGTTATCCCAAGCAGCCCCTCCTGTTGTCATGGAAATTCCAACGAACAAGCCTGTTACGATTGTACCGACAAGCAACCCGCCTAAAGCGGCGGCGCCAAGCCAGAGGCCAACTATAATCGGCACCACCATAGGAATAAGCGCCGGAATGACCATTTCTTTAATGGCGGCTTTGGTAACAATGTCCACGGCGCGGGAATAGTCTGGTTTTCCGGTGCCGTCCATAATGCCTTTTATTTCTCTAAACTGCCTGCGCACTTCTTCCACAACAGCCTTGGCCGCGTTGCCCACTGCAGACATTGCTATTGATGCAAACAAATAAGGCAAAAGCCCGCCTATTAGTAAACCCACAAGTACTTTACTATTAGATAAATCAAATACAGACGATATGCCGGCAATGTTTAATTCTTGGGTGTAGGCGGCGAATAAAACCATGGCAGCGAGTCCCGCGCTGGCAATGGCGTAGCCTTTGGTAACGGCTTTGGTGGTGTTGCCAACAGCGTCCAGCGGGTCCGTAACATCGCGTACGGATTTATCTAATCCCGCCATTTCAGCAATGCCTCCCGCGTTGTCCGTAATTGGTCCAAAGGCATCGATGGCCACAATAATTCCCGTAAGCGACAACATTGACATAACAGCCAAAGCAATGCCGTAAAGCCCGGCTAGTTGGTAAGCGCCAAGTATTGCCAAGACGATAACAATAACCGGGGCAGCAGTGGACTGCATGCCTACAGCCAGGCCTTTAATAATGTTAGTGCCGTGGCCGGTGGTGGAAGCCTCGGCGATTGATTTTACGGGGTTAAATTTTTGAGAGGTATAATATTCGGTAATTAAAACCACGGCCGCGGTTACAGCAAGGCCGATTAAGGAAGCGTAATAGAGCTTTATGTTATCCATCAATTTCATTGTAATAGGGTAGAAGACAATAGCGCTAAGAACGCCGGTAACAGCAAGTCCTTTGTAAAGCGCGCCCATAATATTTTTGTTTTTGCCAAGGCGCACAAACCAAGTGCCAATTATAGAAGTAACAATGGAAGCCGCGCCGATTAGCAGTGGGTAGACAACGGCAGGGGAATTTTCGCCAAAAGTGAAAGCGCCGAGCAACATCACCGCTACCGTGGAAACAGCATAGGTTTCAAACAAGTCAGCGGCCATGCCCGCGCAGTCGCCGACGTTGTCGCCGACGTTGTCCGCAATTACGCCCGGGTTTCTCGGGTCGTCTTCCGGGATGCCCGCTTCAATTTTTCCAACCATATCCGTGCCCACGTCCGCACCTTTGGTGAAAATGCCACCGCCCAGACGGGCAAAAACAGAAATTAAAGAAGAGCCGAACGCGAGGCCGGCAAGGGCGGCTAAATCTTTTGTAACAAGATAAAATGCGGAAACGCTTAAAAGGCCTAAGCCAACCACAAACAGACCGGTTACCGAGCCTCCTTGGAAAGCTAATGATAGCGCATTTGCCAATCCTGTTTTTGCGGCTTCTGCCGTGCGAACGTTTGCCCGGACGGATACGTACATGCCTACAAATCCGGCGACGGCGCTAAGTACGGCGCCAATGAGAAAAGCTACCATTGTAGCAATACTAAATTTACCTATAAACAATAAAATTAATACGGCTATTGCCACTAGGGCAATGGTTCTGTATTGGCGCTTTAAGTAGGCCATAGCCCCTTGCTGGATAGCCGCGGCTATTTCCAGCATTTTACCCGAGCCCGCGGGGGACTTTAAGACTTTATAAATTAAAAACACCCCGTACAATAAAGCTAAAACACTAGCTCCAAGGGCGTATGAAAGGTAGGTATTTTCCATGTGTTAATTTGATAAAATTTAATTATTCTGTGTATAATTATAGGGGATTATGATAAGATAGGCAATATCCGGAAATTACCAATTTTCAATATCTGATCAAGAATTAAATTACTAACGCTTAATATCGTTTTTTGGCATTGGATTTTTTAAAAAAGGCATTGATTAGAAATTAGACATTAAGCACCATTTTTATATGCAAAAACTTTCAAATCCCCACAGTTATACTTTAATAGTCGGATTAATATTATTTTGTCTCGGGTTTTTTGGTTTTATCTTCCGTTCTTACTTTAATGTGCCGAATCATTATTTGGTTTTTAGTTTAATTTTGGGTTTTTGGGGAATTTTAGTGGCGGTAGGTAATAAACATGAACACAAATAGTACCAGAAATAGATTTTATTCTTTCATGCAACAATTGTTGTATGAGAGAATAAAATAGCAAGCATTTTTAAAAGAAGCTGTTTTTTAAAAAAAATAAAAAATGGTAAATAATAAAAGGGCAAAAGAGGTAAAAAAAATCGCTCTGGTGAAAGGGCGGTTTTTTCTGTTACTAAAACTCGCGGGAGGCCGTTGTTAAAATATCGTATAAACACTTATGCCTGCCGGAGCGGGGATATGAATTTGGCCGGAGCGAAGAAATAGAAAAAAATTATTGGCTAAATATGACTGTACTCACAAGTGCGTTAAAATCGTCCGCCAAACTAACTGATAAACCGTTGTCAAATGTATAGTAGTAACCGTCCTGATCAAAACCATAAAGCAGTTCGCTGACGTTCTGCGCCAAAACTCCGTTTACCAAAACCGGCTCTGTTGGCAGGCCGTTCATTGCCGCATATCCGTCTTTGCTTATGTATATTTTTATGTTGTAGAACCTTGGACCGGGGTCTATTTCAATCAGATCGTAGTTGTCAAAGGCTTTGGTGCTTAAGACTTTCCAGTTCGGGTTGTACTTAAAAGAAAAGTTATAAACTTTGTTTTGATACAACGGCCACTGTGAAATATCTACTTTTGCCGAGGCTTCAACTTTTTTAATAATATTTTGTTCCTGCTTTTGTCCCTGCTTGTAGATAATTTTTTGGTTGCCATTTTCTTCTTTCATTTCATTGTAAAGACGAGCGCTTAAATAAGTGCCGACAACCGCTATAACCACCAAAATTACAAAACTTTTTGTTTGGGCAGATATTCTCATTGGTTTTAGTTTCTATATATAATCTGGATGCATTTTTATTATAGGATTGTTTTTTTATTTAGTCAACCGTTTAGGAGGAGGGATTGCTGATTTGGTACGCGTATACGGATAGAGATTATTTGCCAACATTAAAAAGTTTATCTAATCCCGCGTTGTTTCCGCAGTAGTAGATATTTTTAGTTAAATTTACGCAGTAACCGGGGTTTTTTTGGATAAAGGAGTACTTTGGCAAGAACCAATACAAAAACCCAATGGCTAAAATAATTACCAGGTAAATAAGTATTTTTAGATTTTTAAACATTTTTGTTTCTTATTAATTTTGTCTCTTTTAAGTCATTTTATCATATCCTAATTTGTAGGAATAGCTAGCGTTGTTAACACTTTTACTTTCGGGTAAAGTGATAATAACTATGACTATTCATAAATGGACCAAGTTTACTCCAGTTAAAAGACGGGAGATTACTGATAAATACTTTAAGGA
>Ga0210057_1004733_pt1 | contig 17883 bp, 28 predicted proteins | sample CryGeyCG2114_010_2_FD_183968 | JGI IMG/M metagenome (GOLD analysis project Ga0210057, IMG submission 183968) | Groundwater microbial communities from aquifer - Crystal Geyser CG10_big_fil_rev_8/21/14_0.10 (SPAdes) (version 2) | ecosystem: Environmental > Aquatic > Deep subsurface > Groundwater ...
TCAAAATGATCTTCATATAACTGATTTCTCCTAAATAAAGTAGACTTTTGATAAACGAACTGGGTTATTATAGCGCACACTGGGCGATTGCGGAATCTTTGGGCCTACGAGGAGACTCCTTGAAGGTTATTGAAGGTTAATCTTGAGGAGGAAACGGTAATTGATAATCTGGGATGCCAATAGAGAGACCGTAGAGCTTGGCGTCATGGTATTGCGCATTGTAAACTCTCTTCGATAATGACGCCTTGGTAGTTCACACTACACCTTTCAAATCGTCTAGTTTTTTGATTGAGGATGTATTAACCAATGACTTAATTTGAGAAATCGCAACGGAATTGAGTTCTAATAATCTATCTGGTTGTGATACTCCTTTTTTGATCAACTCAGCATTGATTCCCTCTAGATTAGCCAAGACCACTAACTGAACTACATCGGAGTAGTCGCGAATATTCCCCTCTTTATTCTTATTCTGTTCTCGCCACTGTTTGGCAGTTTTGCCAAATAATGCCATATTGAGAACATCGGCTTCACTAGCATACGTGAGTTGTGCTTGATGTTGAGACACAGTCGCTGGCAATAAATTATTTTTGATTGCGTCAGTATGTATCCGATAGTTGATTTTTGTGAGTTGGCGTTTGAGATCCCAACCAAGAGTCAATCTCTCGCTCTCTTGCTCTTTTAGGCGTTGGAATTCTTTGATTAGATATAGTTTGAATTCAGGTGAAATCCAGGTGGCAAACTCAAAAGCAATATCTTTGTGAGCAAAAGTACCTCCTCCATATCGGCCTGATTTTGAGACAATACCGATAGCATGTGTCGACTCAATCCACTTTTGAGGAGAAAGAACAAAACTATTAGCTCCGGCCTCGTTTTTAAACCCGTCGAAATCGACCAGTTTAAAACTTGGGTTATTGATTTTTTCCCACGAACCTAGATATTCTATCGTGCTCCTGGTACGCATCCAGTTTTTGACAATGTCAGCGGGGGAATCTCTGTTTTTATATCGTGCGATATCTGTTAGAGATATAAAATCACTCTTTGCTTGAACAAATGTATATACCTGTATACCCTTTGGTTGAATTGACTTCATATAATTACTTTATACCCAATAAACACCGAATGTCAACGGACCTAAAAGATGTAATTTTGAGGACGTCAACTACAAGTCATTATGAATCAATTATTCCGATCTATCGATAAATAGGAACATCACATACCGGGTATGTGATATGAAAATGGTCAGATTTTCAAACATCCACACCTTGAATGGAATTGGATGGAATTTCTTTAAGGTATTGGATTAGGGATAAGTTATCGTAGTATTTGAAACAGTGGATACCCATGACTTGTGCTCCACTGAGATATTGATCTGAATCGTCGATCATAATACTGTCGCTAGGCATAACTCCAAGCCTGTCTAATGTTAATTGATAAATCTTGGAGTCTGGTTTTAAAAACCCAACTTCTGAAGATATAACTATCTCATCAAATAAAGTGTTGATTTTTTCACCAAAGTAATCAGCTAGCCGTTGTCTCATGATAAGACCAGAAGTATTGGAGACAATGGCGGTTTTTAATCTATTGCGCTTGAGTTTCTTGATGATCTGGATTAGTTCTAGATTGGGCACGGCTCCTTGCCATCCCTGATCGACAAAATTCCAAAATTGATGTTCATCCCAACCTTGTTCGCGTTTGATTAACTCTTTTTCTTTGGTATCGTCGAGTGACATTCCCATTCTCTTGAAAAAATCACGTTCAAATTGTGAGGATTGGTAGCCAGGTTTATCAAGAATCAAAACTCCGTTTAGGTCAAATAAAATAGCTTGCATATAATTATCCAGTTTAGCATGGGTGAAATTTATTGCGTCTTTCGTTTTAGAATGTATTATTGATTAATGATGTGGTTAAGTGGCAGAGCTTATGGTGAGTGGAGTAGGTCAGGTCTAATGGCAGACAGGGCGCGCTTAGTTGAACTTCTAGGAAGCAGGAAATGGGGCTTATATAGATCTGGTCAAAAAGAATACACCACTTCCTTCAGGAGTTTATTGCCTAAAGGTAGAAAAGATTTTAAGGAAGTTGCTGATAATATTTTTAAGGCGCAAGGGCATTGCAGAGTGTTAGATGTTGGAGGTGAGGGTGAGTTTATTCGTACCCTAGGCAATGCAGAAGGAGCTACAATTACTCTGACTGATCAACGATCAACATATATGGATCCAACGAAAGATGACAATAATCATATCCTACTTATTGAAGGGGAAATGTTGGCGCATAGTCCATGGGCGAAAGCTAAAGAGTTTTTACTAGAGAGAAACCCATCAGCACAAGGTTTTGACCTTGTCATAGCCAGACCCATGTTTGGTTGGAGTTTAACTCCAAAAGAAGGCGAGTATTATGGTCCAGAACTCCAATATGTGGTGTTAAGTAGAATGTGGAATTTATTAACCCCAGGAAGATCAATGTATGCGGAATTGCCTGTTCCAGAATCTGACTATCTAAATAAATGGATGCCCTTACTCCAAACTGGCGGTATCCGGGTTTTTAGCGGGTATAATCCACAGGTAGAGGGTAAACCCAGACAAGTATTGGGGTTAAGATTAGACAAGCCCTTGAATTGGGTTGGTTCACTTCCAAAGTTGAATAGGTAGCTTAATATTATAAAAAATCATGAGCTAATAAATGAATCGTAGGAGCGCTCGACCTGGTAGGATTGGGTCTTGCGATAGGTTTTAAACCATACCGTATGGAGCGAGTTACGATAATTCATGATCTGTTTATTAGCTCTGATAATGGTGGAACACCATATTCAGAGCGTTCTTTGTCTGATGTGGATGTATCATAGCCGTAGATTATTCCTGTTGTGGTCTTGAATTGGGTTCCAAATTTTTGTGGTTTACCTTGAGATACTAGCCACCTGTCCAGACTTGCGGCATATAGCCACTTGGTCACATTGGAACCCAATTTAATAGCCTTTTGGGCGTACTCGTGCGCTAGTTTGTAGACAGAAGAGTCATCAGACCAAGAATGCATGAGTAATAAACAGGAATAATGACAATTCCATATCTCACTTTTGTCGATTGTTGGAACAATTGTATTTAAAATTTCCAGCCGATGAATATCGTGTTGCTTGAGCGTTGCCTCGGATAACTTGCCTTCTTCGAACAGTTTGCGGTCACTTATATCATCTAAATACAATTGTTCTAGTTGAAGATTGATCGTCATTATGAGTGAATTAGTGGACTTATGATAAACGAACTGGGTTATTATAGCGCACACTGGGCGATTGCGGAATCTTTGGGCCTACGAGGAGACTCCTTGAAGGTAAATAACATTCTCTTATTTGTGCTAGTATCTAAATATGCGAAAGAAAAGGTCGGAATACTTACCAACACAGTCACAGACTGCCAATTTCTACAATAACATTGCCTCGGCTTGGTTTATTGGTAGTATCATCAATCCCTTTTTTATTCCTGGCGAGTTCTCGTTTGGGGTATTTGTGCGTGCTACAATAGGGATAATTATTGCTTATATATTTTTGTACATATCTATATATCAAGCTAAAAAGACATAAAATTATGAATAATTTTGAGTTCGCATACTACTTTGCTGCAATCGTCAGTTCCTTGGTGATTATCGGAATTTATGTATCTAACAAGTGGAATAAATAATATGATTGATGTAACTAATCCACAGTTTTACATGCCTGCACTAGCAATTATTATTACTGCAATTGCAGCCTATCTCACGTTCAAGAAAGATTAATTATTACCGAATGAAGGAGTCGTAGAAGCTCTCGACCTGGTAGGACTGGGTTCTGTGGCTGGTCTTAAGTTTATTCATATTTTTACTTCAATGCCATATTTGCGAATTTCGGTGGAGAGGGTGTTGTATTTGCTCTTGAGAGTAATGGGATTCATGGGGGTTGGCTCTATTTTAGAGCTAATTTTATCTGTATATCTATCTAACATCAACTTTTCTTCAAAGAAATCCTTGCCGAATTGTGGAGAAACTATACAAATATCAATATCACTCCATTCATGAGTAGTCCCCTTGGCTTGCGAACCAAATACTATGAATTTTTGAACGGGTAATTTACCTTTGATTAGGACACCATATTGCTTAACCAATTTTAAAATATCAGGTTTTAGAGATTTTTTAACCATAAGAGGATCTCCTTGGTGATTTTGTACCAGGTCGAAAAATATTTACGATTGGTGTTTCTTTTGAATTTATAAGATTCAGTATCGTAACGGGCGGCTAGATTGAAACTAGTGATGACACGTAGCTGTTCATTTTGTTCTTTACTTGTGTTTATTTTCACTACTGTGGCTAAATCCACCAGATCGTGAATTGTTGGTGCTGCTCGGTTACGGTTCTTGATAACTAGTGCTTTAAGTTGTTTCTCGACTGCGAGTTGGCAATAAAAAAGAGCGTGATGGTAAATCTTTTTTTCAAATAACGCCTGGGCAGTGAGCATGGCGTCCTCAACTCCCAAGAGCCAATATTGCTCGTTTAGTTCTTTGTCGGTCATAAGGAGAGTATATCACCCTGCTTATCTGATGAACGAATCGTAGGAGCGCTCGACCTGGTAGGACTGGGTCTTGCGGTAGGTCTCAAGGACGACGGAAACGACGATAAGAATCGAGGTTCCACCGATCGTGAGGGTGGTAATCCCAGTCATACCCTGAACAATACTAGGCAGGATGGCTATGACGCCAAGAAAAAGTGCGCCGGCGAGGGTGGTACGTTTGACAATATAGCTCATGTACTTGGCGGTCTCTTTCCCTGGCCGAATCCCTGGGACGTAGCCACCATTATTCTTAAGCTGAGTGGAGATTTTGTCGGTATCAAAGACTACGGCAGTATAGAAATAGGTGAAACTGACGACCATAACAAAGTAAAAGACGTTGTAGACAAGTGAGGTTGGTGTAAACCAAGCGCTAAAACTAGTGGCCATGTTGGCGATCGTTGAGTTGCCTACACCCTTGAGTAAATTGGCGAGCATGCTAGGAGCCAAAACTAGGGCGATCGCAAAAATAATCGGGATCACGCCTGCGTTGTTGAGTTTGATAGGCAGATAAGTAGAGCCACCACCTACATCCTTGCCCCCTCTGATACGCCGTGAATATGAAACGGGAATCTGACGCTTGGCTTCGTCGATGGCGACGATTGAGTAAATCACCAGCAAGCCCAAGACAATGTAGGCGATAATACTGGCGGGATTGATTGTAGTTGCAATGGTGCTAGTCTGGAGGAATGTCACGGGTAGTCGACCTACAATACCAGCAAAGATGAGGAGCGAGATCCCATTGCCAAGACCATACTCCGTCAAATTTTCACCTAACCACATGAGGAACATGCTCCCTCCTGACATGGTAGCGAGAAGAGTAACGATTGCAAGTGGATCGGTAGCAGTCACAAGGCTACTATTTTTGAGGAGCATAAACATAGCCGCGCTTTGCATAATAGAGAGTGGGACGGCCAGCATACGGGTATATTGATTGATTTGGTCTTGACCACTCTCTCCTTCTTTTTGCATTTCTTCCAACTTGGGGTTGATCATGGTCATAAGTTGCATGATGATGGAGGCGTTGATGTAGGGATTGAGGCCTAGTGCGAGGATAGAAAAGTTGGCAAGAGTACCACCGGAGAAGACATCCAGGAGTGAGAGTAATTGATTGGAAGAGAAGACCTGTCGAATAGCCTCTAAGTTGACGCCTGGCACTGGAATATGGGTTACAAAACGAAATATAGCAAAAATAACTAGGGTAATGATGAGGCGTCTGCGGAGCTCTGCGTTATATTTAAGAGTGTTTATGAGCTCTTTAAGCTTGTCCACTGTACTCCCCCTTGGCGGCTAAAATGGCTTTTTGGGCGGACTGGGTAGCATTGACCATGACTTTGAGATTTTTCTTGAGTTCTCCAGTTCCGACTATTTTGACACTAGAAATGGTCGCTTGATTTTTGGAGATGATTTTTTTCTCGATCAAAGACTCGATGGTGACGAGTGAGCCTGCCTCAAAGACATTGAGAGTGGAGAGATTGATGAGGGATTTTTTGCCAAAAGAATTAAAGCGACTTTTGCCTCGCATAAAAGGCAAACGTTTAAACCAAACCCAGGATGAACCAGTAAAAGACATCCGCACCCCGTTGCGTGACTTTTGACCTTTTTGACCACGACTACTGGTGTGTCCACCTTTGCCTGAGCCATAACCATGACCTAGTCGTTTATTCTTGCGAGCGGTGATTTTGGGTAGGTTATTTAGTTGCATGGAACTCCTGTTTTTTAGTAGAGTTGGTTTGACCCAGGCCATTTTTGACGGCGACGGTTTTTTTCATGATTTTGAGGGCTTCAAAAGCTGCCGTAACGTTGCTCATCTTGTTGTTGGTCCCCAAGATTTTAGAAACGACATCTTTGATGCCGGCGAGCTCTAAGATAGCACGAACAGATCCACCTGCGATGACACCCGTTCCAGCTGGGGCAGGCTTAAGAAGTAGCCTGGCGGCTCCAAACTTGACGGTTATTTCGTGAGGAATGGTGCGATTGTCAACCAAGGGAATTGTAATTACGGTCTTTTTGCCGCGGCGGACACCTTTTTTGATGGCATTCATGACATCTTTGGCTTTGCCCAGAGCCACACCTACTCTACCCTTGCGATCACCCACAACCACAAGAGCTGTAAAGCTCATATTATTGCCACCCTTGGTCTTTTTGGTGACACGAGAAATGCGGATGACTTTTTCGTCGAACTCTTGAGGAGCACGAGGTGAGTGATCTTTGGATTGTGAGCGATTGTTGTACATAATTTTTATGATCCTTTTAGAATTCTAGGCCTCCAGCACGGGCGGCTTGTGCTACTGCTTTGACACGGCCATGAAACTTGTAAGCACCGCGATCAAAAACAACTTTAGTAATCTTTTTGGCCTTGGCAAGGCGTGCAATCTCAGTACCCACTGCAGTTGATTGTTCTAGTTTGGTTCCCCTGGACTTGAGTGAGAGCGCTTTGGTACTAGTAGCTAGAATGGTTGTACCTTTGATATCGTCGATGATTTGAGCCCAGGTGTGCATGTTGGAACGATAGACACTGAGTCTTGGCCGTAGCGAAGACTTGATGCTAGATCTAACACGAAGGGTACGAGCTTGTTTTTTGTTTTTCTTTTGCATATATTTTAGGCGGCGGCGGCCTTGGCAGCTTTGCCAGCTTTCCTACGCACAACTTCTCCGGCGTAGCGGATCCCTTTGCCTTTGTAGGGCTCGGGTTTGCGATATGACCTAATGACAGCGGCTACTTGGCCGACTGATTGAATATCATATCCAGTGATGATAATAACGTTGGTTCCTTCGACTTTGATTTCTATTCCTGTGGGGGCTTCATATTTGATCTCGTGAGAAAACCCAAGCGAAAGAACGAGGTTTTTACCCTCAAGGCGTGCACGATAACCAGTACCCACCAACTCAAGTTTTTTGGTAAAGCCATCCGAGACTCCCTTGACCATATTGGCAAGGAGTGCACGAGTCAGGCCGTGTAGAGCACGAAACTGCTTATCTTCACTCCCTCTTGAGATCACCAGTTGATCTCCCGTTAGTTCTGCCTTGATTTTGGGTTTGAGAGTGTAGGCGAGTTCACCTTTACTTCCCTTGACGCTGACCAAATCACCCACGATTGTGACAGTAACACCTGAGGGAACGGGAATCGGAAGTCGACCAATTTTAGACATAATGTTTACCAAAGTTCAATGAGAACTTCTCCTCCAACTTTGTTAATTTTGGCTTGGCGATCAGACATGATACCCTTGGACGTAGAGATAATGGCAATACCCATACCTGACAAGACTGGTTTAAAGTCACCGAGGGCGCGATGGATCCTGACTCCTGGCTTGGAGATACGCTTGATAGCAGAGATGGCGGAAGAGTCGTCCTGGTAAACCAAAGTAAGGATGAGAGTTTTTTGGCTCTCAAGTTCTCCCTCGACCTCAATATTTCCGAGATATTTCTCATCTTGCAAAACCTTGGCGATTGCATGCAATACCTTGGTATATGGCATAGAGACAGTTTTTTTGTGCATGCCAGCGGCATTCTTGATGCGAGTTACCATGTCTGAGATGTGATCGTTTATCATATATTTGTCCTTACCAACTGGCTTTGGTAACTCCTGGTAAATTGCCTTTTTGGGCTTCTTGTCTAAAACAGAGACGACACATGCCAAAGTGGCGCATATAGGCTTTGGGACGCCCACAAAGTTTGCAACGATTGTGAGCGCGAGTTGTAAACTTTGGTTTTAGTAGGCTCTTGCGAACCAGTGCTAATCTAGCCATAATTATTCAGCTTTCTCAAACGGCATGCCGAGTATTTTTAATAAAGCATGAGCATGCTCGTCATTTTGCGCAGTTGTGACAATCACGATTTCGAGGCCGTGAATTTTCTCTGTCTTGGCGTAATCGATCTCAGGGAAAATGATTTGTTCCGAAAGACCGAGTGTGTAGTTGCCATGACCGTCAAATGATGTAGTCTTGACTCCCCGGAAGTCCTTGACTTGGGGAAGGACTATTCTACACAATTTATCGAGGAAATCAAACATTTTGGTGCCACGAAGCGTCACCGAGACTCCGACTGGATCGCCGGCGCGGATCTTGAAACCAGCGATTGATTGTTTGGCACCACCTACTTTGGGGGAGAGTCCAGACATCGCTGAGAGCTCGGCCTTGACTACTTCAACGTCTTTGGTGGAAGTATCGGATTTGGGGATACCGACGTTTAAGACAATCTTGGTCAGACGTGGGGTGGCTAGTTTGTTGGAGAGACCCAGCTCTTTCATGAGGAGTACACTATATTCGGTATCAAAGCGGATTTTGAGATTTGCATCAGGTGTCATAGTTTTTTCCTTTGAGCAAAGCGGAGTTGCTTGCCATCTTGTACGTGACTAATTTTACCAGTAGAGAGTGGTCGCTCCCGTGAGACCATCCCACCTTCTGTGTTTTGAGTTGGCTTGACGTGTTTTTTGTACATATTGGCACCCTTGACGACAACGGCGTCTGATTTGGGAAGAACTTTGGTGATCTCTCCAGTTTTACCTTTGTCTTTGCCGGCTGTCACCAAGACAATATCGCCTTTTTTAAATTTTTTCATTAGATTACCTCCTGTGCAAGAGAGGCGATTTTGGCGTAGCCTCTATCTTTGACTTCGCGGGCAATAGGTCCAAAAACACGAGAGCCGATGGGATCCTGAGTTTTGGGGTCAATGATGACGGCTGCATTGTCGTCAAATCTGACATAGGTACCGTCTGCGCGTCTAGTCTCCTTGCGGGTACGTACAATCACTGCTTTGACTAGTTCTGAGTCTTTGACGTAACCATTGGGATCGGCCTGATCGACCACGGCAGTGACCATGTCGCCGATAAAGCCAAAACGACGGAATGAACCACCATGGACATGAATGACTTTGAGGCGTTTGGCGCCTGAGTTGTCGGCTGATATTAAGACTGAGCGTAACTGAATCATGTTTAGTTGTTAGTACTTAGTACTTGGTACTTAGTTACTTGTTCCTTTATCGATAATTTTGGTAATTGTAAAGTGTTTGCGAGCGGAAAGTGGGCGAGTTTCCTGGATCTCAACGGTATCACCTGATTTGGCTTTGATGTCATTTTGGACCAGATATTTTTTGCTCCTTCTAACCAATTTGGTATAGAGAGGATGTTTCCAGGAGGTTTCAACAGACACAACAGCGCAACTGGCGAGTTTGGTGGAGACTACTGTCGCGATTAACTTTTTCACAGTACCTCCTTTAATTCTGTTTTAATAGTTTTGAGTTTGGCGATCGCAAGACGAATGACTGCGAGCGCACGCGGATTTTTGAGTTCGTTTTTCATTTTTAACATCATAGTTTTGTCATGCTCAACAAGTAGCTCTAGGATTTTAGCATCAATTGCGGCAATTCCGGCTTTTCTGAGCTCTTGGTAATCATTTTTCCTTAGTTTGGTCATATGGCCCCTCTGACTACAAAACGAGTAAGAACGGGGAGTTTGGAGGCGGCTTTGCGGAAAGCTTCTTTGGCGGTAGCCTCATCGAGAGAGCCTAGTTCAAAGACGATGGTGCCACGTCTGACGACAGCGGTGTATTTATCAATGTCGCCTTTGCCTGAACCCATCTTGCTACCGGCGGCTTTGTGAGTGAGTGGTTTGTGAGGAAAAATACGTAGCCACAACTTGCCACCACGCTTGGTGTGATGAGTAATAGTACGACGAGCTGACTCGATCTGTGCTGCAGTAATCCAGGCAGTTTCGGTTACCTTGAGTCCATAGTCGCCAAAAGCCACGGTGTTGCAACGAGTAGCAACACCACTCATTTTGCCCCGGAATTCTTTGCGATGTTTGGATTTCTTAGGCTGCATCATATGACTGCCTCTCCTTTGTAAATCCAGACTTTAATTCCGACATAACCTGAGCGAGTAAGCGAGGAAACTTTGGCATAATCGATATCTGAGCGAAGTGTTTGGGTGGGGATAGTGCCTAGTGGATATTTTTCGGTACGGCCAATTTCGGCTCCACCCACACGACCCGAAACTTGGATTTTGATACCTTTGGCTCCGGCAGCCATCACCCGTTCTTGAGCCTGACTAATGGCGCGGCGATGGGGATAGCGTTTGATCAATTGTTCAGAGATGCGCTCACCCACCAACTTGGCGGAGAGATCTGGATTTTTGACTTCTTTGACTTCGAGTTGGAACTTGAGGGAGCTATTTTCGCCAATAGATTTGAGATATGTTTCAAGTTCTTTTTTGAGAATCTCAAGACTAGAGCCACCACGACCGATGATGACACCAGGGCGTCCAGCGTGGATGATGACTTTAATGATATTGATCGAGCGCTCGATTTCGACACTGACTATACCTGCTAAGGCCAAGCGTTTGAAGATAAATTGCTTGATCTTGATATCAGCCAAAACGAGAGTCTGGTAGTCCTTTTTGGGGGCAAACCAAGTACTTGAGGCTTTGTAGAGAATGCCCAGTCTAAAGCTGAGAGGGTTAACTTTTTGACCCATGGTCAACCTCCTTGAGCTCAACACGGATATGAGAAGTGCGCTTCATGATGGAATGAGCCATTCCGCGTGAAACAGGGTTAAATCTTTTGTAGGTAGGGCCATCCATAATATCGATAGTTTTGAAAGCGAGTTTGGAGGCAGATAGACCGGTTTGATCTTTGGCGTTTGCCACTGCTTGTTTGATAGCCTTGTAGAGAGGAGTAGCGGCGGCTTTGCTGACAAACTTGAGATGTGCGAGAGCTTGCTCGGGAGACAATGAGCGCACCGCATCGGCCACAAGGCGAAGCTTGCGAGGACTAGTGCGGATGTATTTTTGAATTGTTTTCATAAGTTTTAGGTCTTTGTGAGTGTGCGTTTAACAATCTTACCGTGACCTCTAAAGGTGCGAGTGGGAGAAAATTCTCCTAGTTTGTGGCCCACCATGCCTTCTGAGACGAAGACTTCTTTGTGAATGCGACCATTGTGAACCAAGAAAGTAATCCCGACAAACTCTGGAGGAATAGAGCAAGATCTAGCCCAAGTTTTGATGGGCATCTTGGCTCCTGAAGACTGTGCCTTCATGACTTTGGCCAAGAGTTTGGCATCGATGTAGGGGCCTTTGGCAGCTGAGCGGCTCATTTATTTTGCTCTCCTGTCTTTTACAATATATTTGTTCGAGTATTTAGATTTGTTACGGGTTTTGTAACCCAAGGCAGGTTTGCCCCATGGAGTCTTAGGTGATGGCATACCAATACCAGACCTACCCTCTCCACCTCCATGTGGATGAGAGTCTGGATGTTGAGCTATACCACGTACCGAAGGACGCCAACCCATGTGTCTCTTGCGTCCGGCTTTGCCGATTTTACGGTTCTTGTGTTCCAGATTAGAGACCTGGCCGATTGTAGCAAAACATTCACCTTTTATCAATCTAATTTCTCCAGATGGGAGCTTGACGGTACAAAAATCACCCTCTTTGGACTGAATCATGGCAATAGTACCGGCGGATCTGACGATTTGACCACCACGACCTTCTTTAAGTTCGAGATTGTGGATGGGCATACCAATGGGGATTTTTTTGAGAGGAAGAGCATTGCCGACACGTGGCTCGACTTCTGGACCTGATACAACCAACATATCCACTGCGAGAGTATCGGGAGCCAAAATATAGCGTTTTTCGCCGTCACGATAGTAAAGAAGAGCTATGTTGGCACTACGTCCGGGATCGTATTCGATGGAGACTACGCGGGCCTCAACCCCCTTTTTGTTGCGTTTGTAGTCAATGATGCGGTAGCGACGCTTTTCTCCACCTCCACGATGACGGGTGGTCACATGGCCATGAGCGTTGCGACCAGTGATTTTCTTGTGAGCAGAAGTCAAAGATTTTTCTGGTGAAGAAGTGGTTAGTCCGCGCTCAACATTGACCTGGTGGCGAACGCCTGCGCTGGTTGGATTTTTGGGTTTTAGCATATTATTTTCCTTGTCCCGCCTCTGCGGGATCTTTAACATCAAATAAGTCGATACTTTGACCTTTGGCTAAGTGTAGTGAGGCAAATTTGGTTTGGGAGGGATTGCCAGTCAAGCGCTTGGAACCAGTTGATTTGGCACTGACGTGGCGACGGAGAATGTTGAGACTCACCACTTTGACTTTGAACATAGACTCAACTGCTTGTTTAACAGATGACTTGGTTGAGTCGAGTTTGACCTGGAAAGTATAGATCCCAGAAGTAGCTGAGCGCATGGATTTTTCGGTGATGACTGGTTTAATTAAGATCATATAGCTCTCTGTGTAATGGTATCTAATGCTTTTTTGGTGATGAGTAGGTGTTTGGAAGTGACTAAATCGAGTGCATTGACGATACTTGCGCGTTTCATTTGAACACCTTGGAGGTTACCAATGGAGAGGTAGAGTTGCGGAGCCTTGTCGTCTGTCACGATAAGCACGGAGTTTTTGGGGTGAGAAGCGAGAGTAGAGAGGAGTTTGACGGCCCCTGCAGTCTTACCTGAGAAGGCTTTGACACCAGATAGACCAGAAATAGAGCCTTCGGCAAGTTTGCTTTGCATAGCAGCAGCGAGGGCAGAGCGACGCATAGCTTTGGGGAGCACCATATTCTCTGGACGGACACCATTTGGACCATGAGCAATACCACCGCCGACAAAGATTGGGGCATACTTGGCACCGTGGCGAGCGTTACCGGTACCTTTTTGGCGATAAATTTTGCGGCTAGATCCTGTTACCTCACCACGAGTCAAAACCTTGTGGGTTTTTTGGTGAGTGTTACTAGAGTAGATGCGAATTGCTTGAGCGAGCATGGCGGTGTTTGAGGCACCAAAGACGTTGTCTTTGAGTGTCCAAGGAGCGAGGGCTTTGCCACTGGTGTCGTAGACTGGAATGTTCATATTATGCTTTTTCTCCTATTGTTTCGGGCGAAAGATCTTTCGCCCCTACACGAACAGGGAAACCACCTGTAATGTAGGATAAAACTCCGAGATCTTTTTGATCCATGACGGTCAGTTTAACTAGGGAGTTGCGACTGCCTGGCACAGGACCAGTAACCCAAATCATGTTGGTTGAGTCATTAAAGAGAACTACAGAAGATTGTTTGACTGTGACGGTATCTCCGCCCATGCGACCAGGCATTTTTTTGCCTTTGTGGACACGCCCAGGGGTAGTGCCTTGACCGATGCTCCCTGGAGCACGAAGACGATCTGATTGACCATGAGTACGAGGACCACCAGCAAAGTGATAGCGCTTGACAACACCCGCAAAACCCTTGCCTTTGGAGGTACCTTGGATATTGCAGATAGAACCAACACTAAGGACATCTTTGGGGGCAATAACTGTACCTACTTGCGAGCCATCAATCAGGGTGATTTCGCGATTCTTGCCGACTTTGCGACGAGTGTTCTTTTTGGGTTGGCTAAAGCCGACCTGCATAGATGAGTAACCATCTTTGTCCTCTGTCTTGAGCTGGGAAACGGTCATAGGATAGAGGGCAATCTTGGTCACGCCAAATCTAGTGTTACCTAGATAAGCTTCTCCCATTTCGATTTTTTTTCCGTAGATAATTTTCATAAAATCCTTACATCTTGACTTCAATACCAACTCCTGCGGGTAATTCTAGGTGCATGAGTGCATCAATAGTCTTGCCAGTTGGCTTTTCGATATCGATTAAACGTTTGTGAGTCAAGATTTGGAAGTGTTCACGGGCATTCTTATCGGCATGAGGAGACGTCAAAACTACCATGAGTTTGCGACGGGTAGGTAAGGGAACTGGACCAATGATACTGGCGCCTGTAGCAATTGCGGTGTCGACGATCTTTTGGGCCGCTTCGTCGATGACGCGGTGATCAAATGATTTGAGTTTGACTCTGATTCTATTGGCTACCATATATTTCCTTATTTATTTATAAGTGCGACCCACCGTGGTGGGTCGCACTTATGCTCTATGAGGGAAACTCATGAGCTAAATATTGCCTTCTTTATTTTTTAGCTTCGGTTTTGACGTCCGCTAAAATCTTGGTAATTACCCCAGCACCTACTGTCTTGCCACCTTCGCGGATAGCGAAGTTGAGTCCTTCTTCCATAGCAACTGGAACGATGAGGTGAACAGTCATCTTGGCGTTGTCGCCAGGCATAACCATCTCGACTCCTTCTGGGAGCTTGATGTCACCAGTCACATCGGTTGTACGGAGGTAGAACTGAGGTTTGTAGCCGGCGAAGAAGGGAGTATGACGACCACCCTCTTCTTTGGTTAAGACGTAAACCTCAGCTTCAAAGTCGGTGTGAGGTTTGATACTACCTGGTTTGGCGATCACTTGACCGCGTTCGACATCGTCTTTTTCGATACCACGAAGGAGGAGTCCGACGTTGTCACCAGCCTGACCTTGGTCGAGTTGTTTGCGGAACATCTCAACACCGGTAATGACAGTCTTTTTGTCTTTACCCATGCCGATAACTTCCATTTCTTCACCAACTTTGCAGACACCGCGATCAATTTTGCCAGTGGCTACTGTGCCACGACCCTTGATCGAGAAGACATCTTCAACTGGCATGAGGAATGGTTTGTCTAGAGGACGCTCTGGAGTTGGGATATATTCGTCAACTTTATCCATGAGCTCTTGGACTTTGGCTTGCCATTTTTCGTCGCCTTCCAAAGCCTTGAGGGCTGAGACACGAATGATGGGGATTTCGTCGCCTGGGTAGTGATACTTGGTCAAAAGCTCGCGGATTTCCATCTCGACTAGATCGAGAAGTTCTTCGTCGTCGACCATATCACATTTATTGAGAGCGACAACGAGCTTGGGAACGTTGACTTGGTGAGCCAATAAGATGTGCTCACGAGTTTGAGGCATAGGACCATCAGTAGCTGCCACAACGAGGATAGCACCATCCATCTGAGCAGCACCAGTGATCATGTTTTTGATGTAGTCTGCATGGCCTGGAGCATCGATGTGAGCGTAGTGACGCTTCTCGGTTTCGTATTCTTGGTGTGAGAGGTTGATGGTGACGCCACGCTGACGCTCTTCGGGAGCAGAGTCAATATCGGCGTAGGACTTGGCAACGGCGAGACCTTTTTTGGCTAAAACGGTAGTAATAGCAGCGGTCAGGGTAGTTTTACCGTGATCGACGTGGCCGATTGTTCCTATATTGATGTGTGGTTTGTTGCGAACATATTTTGCGGCGTCTGCCATAAAGCTCCTTTCTGTCGCAGTGATCAGTGATCAGTTGACAGTTATCAGTCTATTTAGACTCTTTGTTTATAATTTTTTCAGCAATATTACTGGGGACGGGATCGTAATGGCTCATTTCCATGTACGAACTAGCTCGACCCTGAGTCATGCTCCTGAGTATTGTAACATAGCGGGACAGCTCAGACAAGGGAACAATCGCGTTGATCACACGGACGTTGCCACGCTGACTAGTCCCCAAGACTTGGCCACGCTTGCTTGAGATATCGCCGATCACATCTCCCATGAATTCTTCGGGGGTAGTGATCTCGAGTTTCATGATAGGCTCAAGAATGATGGGACTCGCTTGGCGGACAGCAGATTGGATAGCCATACTGCCGGCGATCTTGAAGGCTACCTCACTAGAGTCAACATCGTGGAAGGACCCATCATAGAGGGTGACTTCGATATCAACTAAGTTGAATCCGGCAATAATACCGTTCTCGAGGGCTTCTCTGACACCTTTTTCGACAGGAGCGATAAACTCCTTGGGGATGACGCCACCCACGATCGCGTTGACAAAAGTGACTCCCTCACCGCGACCTAGAGGTTTGATACGCAAGTAACAGTGGCCATATTGACCACGACCACCTGATTGTTTGATGTATTTTCCTTCGGCTTGGGCATCTTTGGTGATGGTCTCACGATAGGCAACTTGAGGGTTACCCACGTTGGCATCAACATTGAACTCGCGCTTCATCCGATCAACAATGATCTCTAGATGGAGTTCACCCATCCCAGCAATCAAGGTCTGACCAGTTTCTTGGTTGGTGCGGATCTTGAAGGTTGGATCTTCTTCGGCGAGGCGAGCGAGAGCCATACCCATTTTTTCTTGATCGGCTTTGGTTTTGGGCTCGATGGAGAGAGAAATAACTGGCTCGGCAAAAGTAATACCTTCGAGGATAATCGGATGCTCTGGGACACAGAGGGTATCACCTGTTCTGGTATCTTTCATACCTACCACACCCACGATCTCACCAGCCTCAGCAAAAGGTACTTCCTCGCGGTCATTGGCGTGCATAAGTACGAGGCGTCCCACTCGCTCAGTCTTGTCGCGAGTGGCGTTGTAGATATAGGAGCCACTAGTGATTCTGCCGGAGTAGATACGTAGATAGGTGAGTTTACCAATATGAGGATCGGCTTGGATCTTGAAGGAGAGGCCGGCAAAGGGCTCTTTGACGTCTGGACGGCGGATGGCTACCTCATCGGTTCCTGGGACTTTGCCTTCGGCGGGGGGAACATCGAGGGGGGAGGGTAGGTAATCGACAATACCATCGAGGAGTGGTTGGACACCTTTGTTGCGCAGACTGGTTCCGCAGTACATGGGGACGAGTTTGTAAGCAATGGTGGCGGCGCGGAGCGCTTGCTTGAGTTCAACGAGTGTGGGTGTTTCACCATTGAGATATTTCTCAAGTAGTACGTCGTCGGTTTCACAGATTTGTTCGATAAGCTTGGCACGTTCTTTGGCGACTTCTTCAACCATCCCTTCGGGGATCTCCCCTACTTCGTATTTGGCACCGGTCTCGTCTCCTGCCCAGATGACTGATTGCTCTTCAAGCAACATGATGACGCCTTTGAAGGCATTTTCGGCGCCGATTGGGTAGGTGACGATGGCAGTACGGGCACCCAACTTTTCTTCGACATCCTGGAGAGTGTGTTTGAAGTCGGCTCCCATCTTGTCCATCTTGTTGACGAAGCAGATACGAGGAACTTTGTATTTGTCGGCTTGGCGCCAGACAGTCTCGGACTGTGACTGCACACCTTCTTCGGCGTCGAGGACGGTGACTCCACCATCAAGCACGCGTAGTGAGCGCTCTACTTCGGCCGTAAAGTCGACGTGTCCTGGAGTATCGATGAGGTTGATACGATGTTGGTCGGTAAAGAGTGATTTGGGGAGTTTGGGGGTCCAGAAAGTGGTGGTGGCGGCCGAGACGATTGTGATGCCACGCTCTTTCTCTTGCTCCATCCAGTCCATCTGGGTGTTGCCTTCGTCGATGTCACCGATTTTGTAGGACTTGCCGGTGTAGAAGAGGATGCGCTCTGAGGTGGTGGTTTTGCCTGCATCGATGTGGGCGATGATCCCGATATTGCGGATCTTGTCCATTGCTAGTTCGCGATCTTGAGTTTTGACGATAGCCATAT
>Ga0210057_1004734_pt1 | contig 17880 bp, 14 predicted proteins | sample CryGeyCG2114_010_2_FD_183968 | JGI IMG/M metagenome (GOLD analysis project Ga0210057, IMG submission 183968) | Groundwater microbial communities from aquifer - Crystal Geyser CG10_big_fil_rev_8/21/14_0.10 (SPAdes) (version 2) | ecosystem: Environmental > Aquatic > Deep subsurface > Groundwater ...
GGATCGTTCAGTATTTTGGATCCACGGCCGTCAATAGGATCGTATGAAAAGACATGCGTGTTTGCTCGTGCGCTTGATGGAGTGTGTGTGGCAACAAATGAGTTAACACTACCACCGATTGTTGCCGTGATGGTGGAAAATCATTTTGCGTCGTGGCCTCAAGCAGGACTTGCCGAAGCCAGCGTGGTGTATGAAGCGCCAGTCGAGGCAAACATCACACGATTTTTTGCGCTCTATCCTGCAGACACTTTTGTCTCTCGCGTGGGTCCAGTGCGGAGCGCGCGACCATATTTTTTGGATTGGTTGAGTGAATACGGGAATCCATTGTATTTTCACGTTGGGGGGTCGCCTGATGCATTGGATATGATCAAGACAAACAAGGTGAATGATTTTAATGAATTTTATTTTGGGGGTCTCTACTTTTGGCGGAGTACGAATCGACTCGCCCCGCACAACACATACACGTCGAGTGAACTTTGGCAGAAAGCGACTCAAACACAGATATTGAGTGAATACGGGTCAACAGCTATGGACTCATGGATGTTTGACGGGCGTGAGCCGTGCGCCACTGATTGTGTTGATGAGCTGACCGTTTCTTTTGCGCCACCCACGTACCAAGCAGTGTGGAAATTTTCAACATCAACGGGACGATATGAACGCTGGCAAGCAGGGGATCCACACAAGAATGAAAATGGACTTCTGATTGTCGCAGACACTGTCATTGTTCAGCGTGTTCATACGACGGTGTTGGATAGTGTCGGACGATTGGGAATGGAGACGACTGGATCTGGAGAGGCAATAGTTTTTCGTGATGGCTATGCGATTGAAGGAATGTGGAAAAAAGAAAGCCGGACGAGCCGGACACGATTTTATGATGCTTCTGACCAAGAGATTTCGCTCAAAGCAGGGAAGATTTGGGTGGAGGTGGTGAATGAAGCGGGGGATGTGAAATATGAAATATGAAAGTTGATTCTCATTTTGTAAGTCATTCATCAAAAAGAATTTACCTAATAAAAAACAAAAAACCGTCGCTTTGGGCGAACAGTTTTTTGCCTCGTTTGTGCACAAGGTGGGTTGCCGGCTTTTTGTAAGTGCCCGGCTCACTTTCTGTTTGTTGGTAGCCAACAGAAAGGCTAGAGGATGCGAACAATGTGATGTTCGGCCATATCAAGGTGACATGACCGAGGTACCGTGTTTTTGACGAGGTGGGCGACGAGATAATGGTTTTTGACCGTTATTCCGTTGACCTGTTCATCTTCTTTCACGTCTGTTACGTACATTACTCGGAAGCCCATTAGTTCGGCAATGGACTTCAATCCTCTACGGGTAAAGTATACGTCCTTGCGAACGCCACCGTTCCCGTTGGTGCGATTACGAATGAAAATGCACTGGCTGTTCAAGAGACCACTTTGGCTCTCATAGCGCACCGCTATGAGAAGTGGAGCTTGGAACATCATGACCCTGTTGAGCTCGGCGAACGCCAGTAAGAGTTCATACCGAAACCTGAAGTCTCTCCCTGTACAGTTGTGAAGAACCCTCCAAGAGAGAATCTTGGCGAGCTCACAGTCTGAAAATGGGAGAGATGTGAGGAGAGCCATGATGAAAGACACCGTGGGGTATTGTTTCTGCGTTTTCAGAACAACCTCCCGTGCTTCTGGTATATCGGTTGCGATAACAGGAACCCCAACCGTCAGAAGCGTCGGAAGATTCGATCCTTCGTAAACACCAATGTCTGCAATAGGCAGACCGCCCTGGTGGTACGAACGCAGAAACTGTATTCCCTCTTTTTCCACGTATGGGCTCGGCGAGTCGAGATGGTAGGTATTAGCACCACCATTCCACGACTTCCCTTTCTCTTCTTTACGCATTGCTTTCTCCACTTTGGTTGTTGATCATCGAGAGCATCGTCGTAAGTAAGCTTACGGCGATGTTTTTCGATGACCAATCTTGATATTATAAATACTTTTGTCGGAGTAATTTTGCTGCCACTACTTCGTTTTTTAATTTTTGGTATGCTTCATCTAGTGGTACATTTGCTTGACTCCCAGGAGCAAAACCACAATCCGGATTTAATATAATCCGCTCCGGCGACACATACTGGAGTGCTTGTTCCACACGTGCGATAATTTCTTCAGGGGTATCAATATGTTCAAACCGACATTCCACGCACCCGAGGCCGATTTTAAACTTTTCCGGTAACTCTTTGAGAGCGGCAAAATCACCTGCTACCGGAATGCTGTACTCCAGAACAAATTGGTCAACATCAATCGTCTTGATCATTGGGATTATTGCTTCATACCCACCTTGGCCAATCCACCCTTGTCGACCTTTGTTGCGACGGCACAAATGGAGGGCAATTTCAATCCCGTCAATATCTTTCACTACATCATGAACCACCGAACACGCATACGCCAATTCTTTTTCTGGATCGAGGAAATCCTTTCTTAATTCCTTGTCCACAAACAAACAAATATGTGGATCATCAATTTGAGCGATGTCAGCTCCGACCTCTCGGAGCAGAATAATTTCATTGCGGAGGATTGGAATTAACTCTTGCACAAATGAATCTCGGGTGGGGTAAGCGAGTTTAGATTTTTCTGCGTCCCACAACCGTTGCCCAAGTAAATAGGGAGAAGGAAGACAGACTTTAATTTGTTTGTTCGTTTGTTGTTTTAGAAACTTGGCTTCACGGGCAAACCAGCCAGGTCGATCATACACAATTTTTTCCTCCACAGTATGCCATGAACGTCCGTCACTCTGATTAAAATAATGTTTCAAGCCAGAAGCAACATTGGCAATCACACCTACATATGATTTTCGTCGCCATTCGCCATCCGAAATAATGTCGAGTCCCGCATGCTCTTGAAGGGCCACGGCATACGATACTGCTTTATCGATAACTGGAGAGAACGGATCGCCGTCCTCCAAAATAATATCTTGCACAAATTGTGGTCGTGGTAAACTCCCAACTACACCAGCAGGAAAGACGACACGTGGCTGAACCTTCCAATATTTTTGAGCATACTCATGATCTTCCAGAGTATCAATCTCAATATAATCGCCCGGCGTTGTGACATAGTGAATGGTCACGCCCTGCTGAACGAGATAATTTAAGAAATGAAGTAAGTAGGCACGATTGAACGGAATCGATTTTTCGAACAAAAAATTCTCCGCGAGATCCGCGTAATATTTTTTGAATGTTTTCGCGCCTGCTGGCGAGAACTTTGCGACGCCAATAAATTCACCAAATGCTTCTGTATCAGGAATCGCTCGGCTCAATGACGCTATGCGGTCGCCATCCACTGTGACTTTTTCCGCATCAGTAGTCGGATGTTGACTGCGGTGGGAATATCGGGCACGCCAGTCCGTATCAATTGCGACGGTAATATCAGCAGGGCTGGCAAGTAATTTCTGAACAATTTTAGGAGTATACAAAATATCAGAATAACTACAGATGAAACCATCATCCATATCGTTCGTAGCATACCACAGTGATTGCAGAATATTATTATTTTCCCAATTGGTATTGTGTCTAAAGACGAATTTAGGATATTCCTTTTGAATCACTTCAATTAAATAACCACCAATAAATGTAACATCGTTTTCACCATTCACACGGTACGTCTCCAGAATCCAATCCAGAATTCGCTTGCCTTTGATCTGGGTAAATGTTTTTGGCTCAGTGGCGGTGAGATGTTCCAGCCGTCGTCCACGGCCAGCCCCGATGATAATTGTTTTCATACAATTCATATTAAAATTAAAAAACCTTCGCTTGTGGCGAAGGTTTTTTGTAATAAGTGTGAGTGATTATCTCAAACTAAAACAAATCCTTCGCCAAGAGGACATCATCATAGCCATCATCATTGCTGAAGTGGCGGCGAACGATTGTATTTGAGTGAAATTCATATTAGCTTTGATAAATATACCTTATCACATGGAAAAAGTTTGTCAATCACAGGGATGTGGATAAAATTTTTTCTTCAATTTTCCCCCTCTGTTGAAAGAATTAATAAGTATATCACGAATCCCAACCCGTGCAAGGCAAAAAATGAAGTGGGGGATATGAAATATGAACTACTCTTTCATAAATTGGGTGTGGCAAAAATGGTTCATTTTTTTACAATTTTTACTACTCCTCGATTGGCATCAACTTCTACCAAATCACCATCTTTCAAAATTCTTGTTCCGTTTTTTGTTGCCACAATGCACGGTTTATGTAGTTCCCTCGCAATTATAGCCGCATGACACGTAATGCTTCCTTCGTCAGTTACCAAAGCGGATGCTTTTCGAATGGCGGGTATAAAATCTTGTCTTGTCATTGTGGTAACTAAAATATCGCCTTCTTTTACTTTATCAAGGTCTTTGTTTGTATATACTATTTTAACAATACCCTTGGCCATTCCTTTTGATCCGATAGAACCAGATATCTTTTTGACATTGGCGTAATCAATAGAGCCAAGTTCCTGCCTAAATTTTTGAAGTGCTTTATTTCCCGAATAAATATATACTTTGTTTGTTTTTTGTATTAACAAATAGTTCTTTTCCCTTTCGGCTATTGTATTCTTTGAAAAATATTTGTTATTCTTTAAATGGCTTTCAATTTCTTCATTCGTTAGAGTAGCAATTTGCTCAACGGAGATATCCAATTTTTTTGCCATTACACCATAAAATTTTCTTAATTCCACGTTAAGTTTTTGTCTAATCATGTCACGATAATCACGCAAAAAAACATTCTCTTTCAGAAATACCAACAGATTATTCAGCTGTTTATCCGGTTGAATTTTGCTTATTATTATTTTAAATTCACGATCTCGCTGTTCAAAACTTTCTTTCAATTCTTTTAATTCCATTTCAGGATTTGTAATTTCTGTTAGTTCTTTTTGAAAATATTTTATCGTATGCGGTTCGTGGTCAAAATCAAACATAGGAATATGTTTGTATGTATCTGTGTGCCTTCGCAACAAATCAGTAACCTCATCCTTGCTGAGTTTTTTAATTTGAAGGGCTATTTTTAATATTTCTATTCTTTCATTTGTAATATCGTTGGGAACAAGAGGTGATGATAGGTTTAACAAATAATCATCAATAGTATTTTCATTCACTCCATTTTTTATCAATTTACTTCTCACAACATCTACTAATGGCTCGCCGATGTTAAAAACAGTCCACATTCTTATATAAAATTGTTCGACGTTCGGTAAAACAAAATTTTTGTATATATTGAGAAGTTCACAATTATTTAGTGCATCTAAATCTGTAGAAAATTCTTCCGTTGTGGCTCTCAATATATGCTCAAGCTTCACTTGAGCGTCTTTGTGAAAATTTTTGATAAAAGACGTATTCTCTAAAAGAGAATATAATCCAGCAATATATTTTTCATGTTGTTTTGCGTTTACATAATACTCTGTCTTTTTATCATCTCGAAAAACTAAAGTATCTGTCAGACATATTTTGTATACTTTTTTCATTGCCGTACCCCAGCCATAATTCCATGCTTGCGCAACTTGTACAGCTAATCTGCGAGTTATGTATTTTTTCCACATATTATTTATTTTATACCCCAATCCTTTTTTCTTTTCTCTAATTCGTGCCCCAAATTGGTTATAAGTTGAACCAAGCCTTCTGAGTCAATACTTTTTTCGTACCCTCTATGTTTAATTGTTATTTTATTTCCAGATATTGAAATTTGGCTTCCTTCTAAAGGTTCTCTTGCTTTTTCACCTAATTCTGTGACAGATTGTGCAGAAATTTCTTTGCCCAAGAGTCGAATGGTCGTGGCATCTAAAGCCATATTATGGCTCGTACAAATAACACGAACGTTCCTGTCAATGGGCATAGTATTGGCAAATTCAATGAGAGATCTGTAAAAATTTAATATCCTGATTACCACTTCTTCTGGCGGAATTTGATAATCTGCTGATCGTATTTCTTCAATTAATTTCTTTGACTTGGGGTTTTTTGAAATTACTTCTCGTTTTATCGCTTCTATTTCATCGGGTTTCGCATACCACAACATTTCATTCACTGTTTCATCTTGAAAAAATTCACCCACGCTATCTAGCACAGGATTATTGAATGGTCCCAAATCTTTCGCACCTTTCGTTTGAAATAGAAAAATGGATTTTCTATCAGATAGATCTGCGCTAGAGATATCTTTTATATTTTTTAGACGAGAAACGCTAGACTGTTTTGATTTATCTCGTTGTGATAATTGTTCTATCCTGTCCTGCATTACAGCTTGTGTTTCCATTGTTCTGCCCGCAGGGCTTGGTACAAATATATATACATTTTTATTATTCGAACCATTGGCTTCTTCAAATAATTCATCGGCAAAATCATGACTGGCTCTGATGCCTTCGTAGGTAATAGTTGTTTTGTCATTTGGATCAAGTTTGCTATTCCAATCCTCTTGCCCATAAACAGGACCACACCTATTTATTATGAGGATTTGCTTAATAATATCATCATTCACATGTGGCCCTAAATTATGGGTATCTTTATATTCTTGTACGTCTTTTCGTGTAATATCATTCGGTTTTAAACCCTTCGGTTTTTCTGCGTGCCGTATATCTCTAAATTGTATTCCACGTTCAGTCATATTTTAAATCTTACATCTGAATATACCCACATAATCTAATCCATCACTAAAACATCTCGTTATTTTCTTGAAATGTGTAGTATAGAAGGGTCGTAGAAGTATACCACGAATCCCCACCCGCGCAAGGCAAAAAATGGGGTGGGTGATGTCAAGAGAAGTCAACACACACCACACGATCGTTTCCAGCCAAGTCTTTTTTTATTTCTATCCCAGCATGTGGGAAGTGAGTTTGTATAAGTTTGGTCATGGTCGCTGATTGGGAAGGGTCAATTTCCATAAAACACGAGACATGATGCACATAACTTGAGACAGTGTTTTTTATTTGTATGAGGAGTTCTTCGTAGAGGGCGAGGCCGTTGTTGTCAGCGACGAGGGCGTATTTTGGTTCGTGTTGGATACTTGGTTCAGTGATGAATTGTTCTTCAGTGAGGTAGGGGAGGTTGGCGGTGATGATACTATGGCTGTAGAGTTGTAGAGTTGTAGAGTTGTAGAGCCCGCAGGCGAGATCCTGACCAGTGTCGGGGTAGAGTTTTTGAATTGGCGCAAGTAGATGTCCGCATAGGAAGGTGATATCGGCGTTGTGTTTTTTTGCATTCTTTTTGGCGATGGCTAGGGCTTGTTTGGAAATGTCTGTGGCAAAACTTGTAACTTGTAACTTGTAACTTGTAACTTGAGATTGGATTGCGATAGGGATGCAACCAGAACCGGTGCCCACATCAATCAACATAATACGAACCCCCTCACCGGCTTCGCCGTGTGCTTCCCCTGCGTAGGGGGAGATTTTGTTGAGAACTTCTTGCACGAGCATTTCCGTGTCTGGTCGCGGAATCAGGGTATGTTTGTTGACGAGGAAATCCAGTCCGTAAAATTCTTTGTGTCCTGTGAGGTAGGCGAGTGGTACTCCAGCGTTTCGTTTTGCAATCAATCTTCCAATCTTCCAATCTTCCAATCTTCCAATCTTCAATTCCGGATGTGCAATCAAAAACTCACGCGGTTTTTTGAGAACGTGAGCCATGAGGAGCTCGGCATCGAGTCGATCAATGTGCGTTTGTGTGCGGAAAAGCGTCTGTTGAATCGTGGACATGGGGTGGGATAGAATTATGGTAAACGTAAGAAAAATTTTAGTTGATATATATTCTCCCCCTACGCAGGGGGAGCAACACTGCCACAGCAGGTTGAGGGGGTTACACACGATTCAATACACATACTCATTGACGTTTTTTTTGTTGAACCCCCTCTGTCCCCGAATGCTTTCGAGGTCTGCTCCCCCTGCGTAGGGGGAGGATGTTTCACGTGTACACGTTTGTTTCAATTCTTTTCTTTATAATCCACTGCTCGCAATGCGTCCAATATCTTTTCAATATCTCCATTGAGAATGGTCGGGATGTTGTTCCAGTTTTCTTTGATCCGGTGATCAGTGATGCGATCTTGGGGGAAGTTGTAGGTGCGGATTTTTTCGCTTCGGTCGCCGGTGCCGATTTGACTTTTGCGTTTTGCGTCAATCGCGCTCTGCTGTTTTTCTCGCTCCATGTCATACAGGCGCGCGCGCAAAACATTCATGGCTTTGAGTTTGTTCTGCGTCTGTGAGCGTTCATCTTGGCATTGCACCACGGTGTTGGTGGGGATGTGCGTGATACGGACCGCGGAGTAGGTGGTGTTGACACTTTGTCCTCCTTTTCCTCCTGCCATGAACGTATCAATACGCAAATCGCTTGGGTTGATCGTCAGTTCGGTCTCTTCCACTTCTGGCAATATCGCGACGCTCGCAGTGGATGTGTGAATGCGTCCTTGTTTCTCCGTATCTGGCACGCGCTGGACGCGATGGACGCCCATTTCATATTTCATATCTTTGTACACATTGATGCCAGCAATAGAAAAAATAACTTCTTTGTATCCGCCGATACCGATTCTGCTTTCACTGATGAGTTCTGTTTTCCATTTTTTCGTTTCCGCATAGCGCATATACATACGCATGAGATCACCCGCAAACAGTGCTGCTTCGTCTCCACCCGCGCCAGCGCGGATTTCCACAAGGACATTTTTTTTGTCCATTGGGTCTTGTGGACGCAATGCATTTGCGAGGGATATTTCCAGTTGTTGTTTTTTTTCTTCAAGCTCTCGCAATTCTGCTCGAGCCATTTCTTGGATTTCTTTATCAGTACTATCAGTGAGGAGTGTGTTGGTGTCTTCAATATTTTTGAGCACAGTATCGTATGCGCAGATGTGTTCGTATGTTGGTCTGAGGTCGCTGTATGCTTGAGAAATTTCCTGCAATTTTTTTTTGTTCGCCAAAATCATAGGGTCTTCTAGACTCTGTTCAAGGGCAAGGAATTTGGATTTGATGTCTTCGAATTTTTGATTCATAGATCAAGTATAGCATGGAGACTATCTTCGGGGTATGGGGCGGGTGAAATTTGAGAAAACAAAACCAGCTCAAAGAGAGCTGGCAGATGATATGAACGTACCTATTTTGCGTCGTCGGTTGTGTCTTCTTGTTTTTTTGCTTTTGCACGAGCGGCACGTTTCACTGTTTTTCCTTTGCGTGTGCCAGCAGTAGTTTTTGATCGTACCAATTTTTCTTGGAATTTCTCAACGCGTCGCGCAGTGTCAACAAATTTTTGTTTTCCCGTATAAAATGGATGACACTGATTGCACAATTCAATGCGGATTTCCGGTTCGGTTGATCCAACCTGAAACGTACTGCCACAGGCACATGCCACGGTTGCTTCTGGATGATAGGATGGGTGAATGGATGGCTTCATAGATGTACAGATATATACCAACTAAAAGTGGGACGAGTATAGCATGAGCATCCCAAGCTGTCAAGGCGGATGGGCGTGTGGGTAGTGAGGACTTGCTTTTTTTTCAGTACTCCTGTATACTCGGCAGTATTCTCTTGATATACAATATGGTTGTCTCTATTTTGACCATCGTTCAAATGGTACTCGGGGTTTGTATGATTATTTCGGTCATGCTCCAGCAACAAGGTTCTGGCCTCGGTGCTACTTTTGGTGGTACAGGATCCACTCACATGACACGACGCGGAGCGGATTTGTTTTTGTACCGCGCGACGATTGTTCTCTCTATCCTTTTCTTTGGCATTTCTCTTGCCATTGTTATTCTTTAAGGTCTCTTTTTACCATCTGAATCTCTATCGGATAAGAGACCGCTTGTGTATTTTTTTGTGTTTTTTTCGTTGATCGCGCGAATGCGCGGATTGGTACAACGTCACCGAGCAGGAACACCACTGGCATCTCATCGTGGAGACGTGAGTTTGGTTCAGAAGGTTCGTGGGAGACGGTGGCCCACATTTCGTCAGTATGTGCATATTGGGGTATTGTTGTCCCCCTTTGAAAAAGGATTGTTTCGACTGGGGATACTTCTGTTTTTTGTCGGGTTTGTGTGGAGTGGACGTTTGTTGATTGCACAATTTCGGGTGCAAGCGCCTGCAGTGGGCGGAACGTATATTGAAGCGGTCGTGGGCGAGCCCCAGCTCGTGAATCCTATTTTTGCTACGGTAAATGATGCGGATCGTGATTTGACACGTCTGTTATTTTCCGGCTTAATGCAGTATGACAAAAAACAACGATTGGTTCCTGATCTGTCCGTGCGGTATGATGTGAGTGAGGACAAAAAGACGTACACGTTTTATCTCAGACAAAATGTACTGTGGCATGATGGTGAGGCATTGACTGCCAATGATGTCGCTTTTACCATTGATCGCATTCAAAATCCCGCAGTGAGTAGTCCACTCTTTGTGTCATTCCAAGGTGTGAAGACCACGGTCATTGATCCATATACAGTAGAATTTGTACTCCCAGAGCCATTTGCCGGTTTTTTGCCAAGTTTGACCGTGGGTATTCTACCTGAACATGTATGGGATAGTATTTCTCCAGATAGGATGCATTTGGCTGGACAAAATGTACAACCGATTGGCAGTGGACCATTTCGTCTTTCCAAATTGGAAAAGACAGAACAAGGAACGATTTTGAGCTATGAACTCAAACGGTTTGAAGATTATTATCGTCAGCCACCATTTATTGCGACGTTTGTTTTCCAATTTTACCCGAGCTATGACGGTGCTCAAAATCCGATTCAAGATTTGCGTGATCAGCATGTTGATGGACTGAATTTTGTGCCGAGAAATCTGCGCGATAAAGTCCAACGAAAACATATTGATTTGCATACTTTACAGATTCCACAATATAGTGCGCTCTTTTTGAATCAGGATCACAATACGGTGCTCACGAGCAAAGAGGTTCGTCAGGCACTGGCGTTGGGTCTTGATAAGGATCGTATTTTGCGTGAAAGTCTTGGGGGAGAAGGAACCGTGATTGATGGACCGATTTTGCCTGGATTCCCCGGATATTCAGCAGATATTCTCAAGACCCCGTATCATGCCGACGACGCCAATACTTTGCTCGACAAACAGTGGTCTCGCGTTTCGTATGATGACTACCGTAATGAACGAAAAGAAGCGTTGGTAAAAATAAAGACTGACGAGCAAACAGTGTCGAGTACTCCAGAGACTCTCGATGTGTCTACGGACACGACAAACGTAGTAGTGGAACTTTCTCCAGAGATGCTGGCACAGATTGGTGCAGAGCTTGATCAAGAATTGCATCCAGCACAAACTTTTTTTAGAAAAAATAAAGCAGGGGATGTCCTGTCACTCACCTTGGTCACCAGCAATGATTCTGAACAACAACATACGGCTGAATTGATTGCCGGTCTGTGGCAGGAGATTGGTGTTCAAACCAAAGTGAGATTTGTGGATCCAAAAGATTTCAATCGTGATGTGTTGAAAAAGCGTGATTATGATGTCCTTTTCTATGGTGTGATTGTGGGCAATGATCCGGATCAATATCCATTTTGGCATTCCAGTCAAATTGATTTTCCCGGACTCAATCTTTCTCGATATGTGAATCGAAAAGCGGACGATTTGTTGGTGAAGGCACGTGAGAATGCAAACGACGCGGATGAAGCTGATTTGTATACACAGTTTCAGACTCTTATTCTGGACGATATACCCGCAATATTTTTGTATACGCCAACGTATACGTACGCGACAACAGACAAATTGCAAGGATTTGATGTGGCACAGATTTCTCATCCATCAGATCGGTTTGCCAATGTGCTTCAATGGTATCTCAAGACCACAGGGACGTGGCAGTTTGGCAAAACGCAATAGTTCATCAAAGACAACGCTGGAGTGGTGAAATTGGTATACACGCATGCTTCAGGTGCATGTTTCCGCAAGGAAATGGGAGTTCAAATCTCCCCTCCAGCACGCTATATCGCTCTTTGTGGAAGAGCAGATTTATCATCTTATTTGTCTCACGCATCGGTGAGACATATCTTAATTTACGTAGTTTTTTTATGGAACAAACACATACAGGACGACGACAGATTCGTCCGCCTCATCATCATGTTGCGTCACTCGTGGCGACAACGCAGAGGAGTAGTACGCCAAATGAAGCACGACGTCCGGCACAGCGCAGACGACGCGTGGTGCGCAATAGTGGTAGACCGTTGCAAGGAGGACACCAGAATAGTTTTCGTACTCCGCATCAGCATACGGCAGGGCCGTCTGAAGGTGTGCTCCGTATTATCCCGATTGGGGGATGCGAAGAAGTCGGTCGGAATATGACCATTTTTGAATATGGCAATGATATTGTCATCCATGATATGGGATTGCAATTTCCAGAAGAAAATATGCCGGGGATTGATTACATCATTCCAAACACAAAATATTTGGAAGGAAAAGAGAAACAGATTCGTGGCGTCGTGTTTAGTCACGGCCATTTGGATCATATTGGTGCCGCACCATTGCTGTTGGAAAAACTTGGCTATCCACCAGTCATTTCTATGCCGTTGACGCTCGCCATGATCAAGCACAGAATGGAAGATTACAAAAAGGGGAGTAGCAAACAATTGAAAACGATTGAAGTCAAAGGGCTCAAAGATCGCGTGGCACTCGGTGCCTTTACGCTTGGTTTTTTTCAAGTGGAACATTCCATTATGGATGCGATTGGGACAATTATTGAAACACCAGCGGGGAGTGTTATCCATCCAGGAGATTGGACTATGGAACGAGATGCAAACGATAACACCCACGTGCACTATAATCAGCTGGCGAGTGTAAAGCGTCCAAGCGTCCTCATGCTTGAAAGTCTTGGTGCACTCAAAGAAGGACGTCATGCCACAAATGAGGAAATGTACAACAACATTCTTGAAGTCATGAGCAAAGCAAAAGGACGTGTCATTATTGCCACATTTAGTTCTCAAGTAGAGCGAGTGAAGTGGGTGATAGAAGCAGCCAAACAACTTGGAAAAAAAGTCGCACTGGATGGATATTCTATGAAAATGAATATTGAAATTGCGTCCAAGCTCGGGTATGTCAAACCAGCCAAAGATTCTATCATTGATGTGCATCAGACGGATAAACATCCAGATGACAAAGTCGTCATCATTTGTACTGGCGCGCAAGGGGAAGAAAATGCGGTCTTGAATCGCATTGCAAGTGGAACGCATCGGAGCGTCAAATTGAAAAAAAAAGATACAGTCATTTTTTCTTCCTCCATTATCCCAGGCAATGAGCGAAGTATTCAGCGTCTCAAAGACAATATCTATCGTCAATGTGATCACGTGATTCATGGTGATCTCATGGATGTACATGTCTCCGGTCATGGAACGCGTAGAGATATTGTTGATATGTTGAAACAAGTCAAGCCAGATTACTTCATCCCTGTATTTGGCAATCACTTCTTTCTCAAAGAAGCCCAACGCCTTGCCGTAGACAATAATTTTCCTGGAGATCACACGTTTGTGCCAGACAATGGGACGATTATGGAAGTAGGGAATAGTGGATTCAAAGTGTTGAAAGAAAAAGTTCCAAGTGATTATGTATTTGTGGATGGACTTGGGGTCAGTGATTCACAAAACATTGTCTTGCGTGATCGTCAGGTCCTTGCCGAAGATGGCATGGTAGTGGTCATCGCAACCGTGCATTCTCACACGGGCGAACTCACACAAAATCCAGATATTATTTCTCGTGGGTTTGTCTATCTCAAAGACAACAAACAGTTGATTGAAGATGTGCGCCACAAGGTAAAGAAAATGATTGTAGAATCAGATCCTAAAACTTGGGCAGACACCAATCAAATTCGCAATGATATTCGCGACAAAGTGGGACAGTATTTGTTTACCAAGACCGAGAAGCGTCCGATGGTTTTGCCGGTGGTGATTGAAGTATAAAGAGTGAAACGAGAAATTTGAAATCAGAAATTAGGGTGTGATTGACTTGACACTGAACGTTGCTCTTGGAATGAGGATTACTGTTGTTGTGTAAGAATACGTACGATTATCTATGAAACAACTCACCTTAGACAAACAAAACGCCAAGTTGCTTGGCGTGTGTGCGGGGTTTGCGAAGTATTTTGGGATTGATGCGAATATCGTCCGCATTCTTTTTGTCCTGCTGGTCATCGCGACAGGGGTTTTTCCGTTTGTGATTGGGTATGTGGTGGCGTATTTTTTGCTTCCAGATGGGGACAGTGTTGCTTGACAATCATGGGGGAGTGTTTTATGCTAGGTATATATGAAAAATAGATTCATCCAAACACCGCAGTATCGTTGGGCCCATCATGACTGAGGCCTGGTTTGGTTGTTTGTTTTATAGACGCAATCACAGGCCTCGGCCTGTGTTTTTGTATTTGTATCTTTTGCGTTGTATGAAACCAACATCCGTTTTATCACAAAATAACCATATGAATGTACACCATATCTCACAACATATTGTGTGGTGGCCTGCCAATGTATTTTTTTGGTGAGGCGTTTTGTGCTGTGTCAGTTTTTGAGACATCCGCCTTACCGGATGTTTTTTGTTGATTGGTGTGGAAATAATTTCCATACCAACCAGCACAACACGTTCTTTCAACACACCAAAAAGTCAAACGCATGCTGGCGTTTGCAAAAGGAGAGAAAGAGATGGCGACGACAAAAGAAGCGTTTGAGGGGTTCTGTCACTCGTTTGTCGGAAATAAAGGTCGTGCGTCCGATTTGTTTTCCGAGCAAACACAGATTTTCCGCACCGTGATGCCAACCGTTCTGCAACCGTGGCAGTACGAGTTGGCGGATGAGACATTTCTCATCATGACGCGCGTGGTGATCGGCGTTCATCTTCTCTACGGAGTGGATGTGGAAAAGGCAGTGAATGTCATTTACGAAGGTGGCACGCTGGCAATCCGCGAGCCTGCAATCAACCAGATCCAGCGCGCACATAAGACGATACGCGATCGTGCGGGCATTTCGTTCATCTACAACACCCATCTCTACAGCAAGATGGACGAAGCGGGTCGGATGCGCGCCTTCTCATGGGTTCAGGCAGGTGTTGGTGTGTATCTCGTCAGGCGTCACCTTCCTATCACATGCTGGTAAGCCTTCTCTTTCGGAGGGGCGACGAGTTCATACTCGTCGCCCCTCCATGCCAATTCACTTGAATTGGATTTCATTTTACGGTATTATATGAGAGCTATGAATAAAATTATTTTCTCCGGTATCCAGCCCACGGGCAATCTCCATATTGGAAACTATTTGGGGGCGATCAAGAATTGGGTGGCATTGCAGAACTCGGGAGAGTACGAGTGCTATTTTTCTATTGTGGATTATCATTCACTTACCGGCAACATGACGCCAGATGAACGACGCGAACAAATATTGCGTATGGCTTCAGAACTCATTGCGTGTGGTATTGATCCAAAAAAATCTACGTTGTTTGTGCAATCACATGTTCCAGAACATACGGAGTTGGCATGGGTGTTTACTACCGTGACGCCGATGGCTGAATTGGAACGCATGACACAGTACAAGGATAAATCTGTTTCGCAGGCAAAAAATATTAATGTGGGACTTTTCTCTTATCCTGTCCTCCAAACAGCTGACATTCTTCTCTACCACGGGACGCACGTGCCTGTTGGTGAGGACCAAGTTCAACATGTAGAATTGACACGCGACATTGCACGCTGGTTCAACAAACGATACGGAACATATTTCCCAGAAACAAAAGTGATTTTGACAGAAACGCCAAGAGTCAAAAGTTTACTTGATCCAGCAAGCAAAATGAGCAAGAGTAAAGGTGCAGGGCATGTGATAGAGCTTGCGGATGAGCCAGATGTGATTGCAAAGAAATTGAAAAAAGCCGTGACCGCGAGTGAAGGTGGGGGGGAGTCACCAGGCGTTGAAAATCTCCTTTTACTTCTCAAAGAATTTGGTGACGCCACAACATACCAAGTATTTCTTACAGAAGAAAATAATGGGAGCATTCGGTATGGAGATTTGAAAGACGCGGTGGGGAAAGCCATTATCACATCACTCGCACCTATACGCGCGTGTCGTGCAGAGCTTCTCGCCAAACCAAAAGAGATTGAGAAGATAATGGAGGATGGGAGAAAGCGCGCGAGTGTGGTCGCGGGAAAGACGATGGAGGATGTGAGGAAGTTGATTGGGGTGAGGTAATGTCTCTTTTGAGTAAAGAAGCAAATCGCTAGATATAATGCTATGGCAGAAATTTCAACAACACCAGAGTGGGCGAAACAGCGGGCGTTTTTTACAGAGACTACTGCTCTTCATGTCATTGCAAAGATGAATAAAAGAGTGATAACAGACAAAGAATTACGATCAGTCTTAAAGTCCTCGCGAGATGAAAATAATCCAGCGACATTTGGTAATTGGTTATTTGAGTTTCTCTCATCCACATCGTCTGACGGGTCATCACAGCAATCATCTGGGGTGATGACACCTATGGATTATCAAGGCATTGCGTCTGACGTCCTTACTTGGCTTTTGAAATATTTTGAGGATAATGGACAGCCGATTGACACATAATCTCTTTCTCTGTATACTCTTTTTTGTATGTTATTTCTGAATAATAATGCCATCAATACCATGCCCGCGATAGGGATATAGTTTGCTGTACCAACACAGTCTACTCTATCCCACGAAAGTGGGATTTTTCATTCCAAATTCCCAGGTAGTTCAGCGGTAGAACACCACGCTGTTAACGTGGCTGTCGCAGGTTCGAATCCTGCCCTGGGAGCCAGTAAATTAGATACGAACTCATTTTTTGAAGATGAGAGGGTTCGCTCGCCCAGCCCCGCCAATAGCGGGGCTGGGCTTCGCTCCGCGAGGGCAATGCCGTCGCTTTGGCGGGAAATGAGGCGGATTTTAATGCTTTCGGGGGAATAGAAAATGTTTGAAAGAAATCTTTTCGCAAAAAGATTTCTTTCAATTCCTTTGGTGGTTTTGAGTCCGGCAAGGAAAAATTTTAGAGTGTCCGAAAGGTTTTCGGTGGAAAATTTAGAGCATCCGTCCGTTAGTTCGTATCCAGCGCGGTGTCCAGCTTGTTCGTCATTATTGAGGCGAAAAACCAGATTTTCAATATAGTTTTTATCAACTGAAATGCGCTCTAAATTTTCCAGACAAAAATTTTCCAATCGTTCGGCGGACACTTGTTTTACCGAACACGCTTGCCAGTCTTGTTTCATCGTGGCGGTGCAACGATAGTAATAATATCGGTTTAATTTCCCACCAATATATTTGTTGGTAAAACAAGATGTCATATTTGAACCGCACTCCTCGCACTTTATCAGTCCGCCGAACAGAAAATTTTTGTACACTCTAAATTTTTTCTGCTTCTCCTTATGAATTTTTTGAGCAAGAGCAAAAATTTCTTCCGAAATTGTCGGTTCGTGAATACCCTGATAAATTTCGCCATTGTGCAAGACCTTGCCTATGTAGACAACATTTCGCAAAATATGGCTGATATTTGTTTTGGAGAAATTTTTGCCTAACTTATTTTTTATTCCTTTATCTTTCAACATTTGATAGGTTTTCGCCGTTGAGCCGGTTTCAACATAAGTTTCAAAAATTGATTTTATTTCCTCCGCTTCTTTCGGGTGCGGGATAAGTTTCTTGTCTTGTCGGATATAACCGTAAGGAGTAAGCCCGCCGTTCGCTAGTCCCTTTTTCGCACGCTCCAACATTTTGTCCTTTGTTCTCTCGCTGGTTAGTTCTCTTTCAAACTGCGAAAAAGTGAGCATAATGTTGCGAAGCAACCTTCCGGCGGGCGTAGAAGTATCAAATCTTTCCGTAATGGAAATAAAATCAATTTTTGCTTGCTCAAAAAATTCAATGAGTTGGTAAAAATCTTTCGGCGAACGAGTGAGCCGATCAATTTTATAAACCAAAACCACATCAATTTTTTCTTTTTTCAAATCTGAAAG
>Ga0210057_1004735_pt1 | contig 17879 bp, 15 predicted proteins | sample CryGeyCG2114_010_2_FD_183968 | JGI IMG/M metagenome (GOLD analysis project Ga0210057, IMG submission 183968) | Groundwater microbial communities from aquifer - Crystal Geyser CG10_big_fil_rev_8/21/14_0.10 (SPAdes) (version 2) | ecosystem: Environmental > Aquatic > Deep subsurface > Groundwater ...
TCTTCATGTAAGTTCCATGGAGGGTATTTTTTAACTTCAGTTTTTACTGTGTCATCAATGCTATCATTGACTATTTCTGTTGGTTTTTCTTTTTCTTTTTGTCTTTCTGTTTTGAATTCAATTGATTTTTCTTTAATCTCTGGATCTACGTGAAGCTGATTCATACATTCATCATTAATCCACATATATGGTTTAAAGAAATCAATTGTTTTATTATCACACACGAGATTTAACAACGGTGTTTTTCTTTCTGGTGTTTTATCTTCTTGATTTTTTTGTAGTACTATGTTATTTTTAAAAAAACTTTCAATAGCATTTTGATTATTACAGCTAATAAGAGACAAGAATAATAACGATCTATAAATGATTTTATTTACTCTTGACATTTATTTTAAGATCTAATTTTTTACTATTGGTTTGACCTGCTTTATCTTCTATTATTAATTCAAATTTATAAGGATATATCCCTTCATTTTTTTCTGGACCAATTTCATATGTTTCAGAGAAATAATTTTCAGGTGGATTAAATTCTTTTATACTGATTCCATTTTGTTTTAAAATTACTTTTGTGATCCCTTGGTTATCACCTATATCTAAACCATTATAAAATATTTTTAAAGGGTCAGATTCACTTTGTTTTAACATTACTTCTGGCACCAAATCTATTACCTTTCCAGAATAGTGTATCGTTCCAGGACCTATAATCAGATTTGTTCCATCTTCTCGGTGCATTTCAACTTTATATTTATGTGTTCCAGCTTCTTCTCTTATTACTTTAACATAATTCCTTCCATCATTTTCTTTGTTTCTGAGAAATTTTGAAACGTTTCCATCTCCCAAGCCTAGTACCATGGGCCCATAATAATCATTTTGATTCCAGGATTTGATTAATTTTCCATCTTCAATAATTTTAATTTCACTGAATTCTTCAGGATCTCCAGCAGTGAGATAAGTAAGTAATAAATCAGCAGTTTTACCAACTTTATTTCCTGCCAACGATTCTAAAGTAATGTGATATTCATCTGAATTAAATTCTGCAATCGTTTTGTGGGGTAAATTATTACAATCTGTTGTAATCCCAAAAGTTCCAAGTGCTGCTAGAACAATACCAGCTATGGATTTTTTAATTGTGTTATTACGTTTTTTCTTTCTCACTATTTCTGCAGTTAAAAGTTCTTCTTTTTTTTTCTCTTTTTCTTTTTCTTCTTCTTCTTCTTTTTGTTTTTGTAGGGAATTAGTAATTGTGGTTTCTAATTTATGAACATAATCAGTTCTTTTTCTGAATTTAAAATATCTTTCTATTTCTTGTTGTAATTTTTCATCTGATTTAATCCGAGGAAGTGCCACAGGATAATTTGTAACAACGTCTGGAATCTTCATAGGCAATGGGATTTCTTTAATTACTCCTTCCTCATAGGGTTTAATGTTTAAAGAAATGATATCATCTAATAATTCTTTAGAAGAATTGTATCTGTCATCTGCCTTATCTTGAGTTCCTTTCACCAATATTTCGATGAGTTTACTTCTTTGTTCAGTTGTGATATCTGAACTATCTTTCCTTTCTTTAATTTTCGTATTTAACACCTTTTCTAAATTTTTCACATCTCTGCATTCATGTTTCCAATATTCCACTAATTTTCCAGTTAACATTAAACATAATGTGTTAGAAATATTATATGTATCAATAGAAGGTTTAGCACCCTTTTTATATTCTAAAATATCTGGAGGACAATACACTTTATTATGGATTGGTTCATCTTCAGACCCGTAATACATCACACCTGTAATACCTTGTGCTTTACTTTTATTAAGTAATTTAAAAATATCTTTTTCTCTGGTGTCTCTTGCTAAACCTAAATCGGCTAAGATTACTTTTTGGGTTATTTTGTCTTCAATTGTTTCTTTATACACCATGATGTTCCCTGGAGTAATGTCCATGTGAACAATTCCTTCATCCCCATTTATAGTGTGAAAATGATGAGCCTTCTGGGTAACTTGTGTGATAACGTCAATCATTGCCATCATATTGAACGTTTTTGATTCATAATTTTTAGCTTGAATTTTTCTTTTTTTTTCTTCATTATCATGCTCATTAATTAGTGGTTCCATGTTTACACTAATTATTTTTTCTAAATCTTTATAATTGTTTGAAACATCTTCAAATAATAATGTTAATACGTTATCTATCTCAGTAAATCTTTTAAATAATTCAAAAGGTGTTCCCCATTCTTCCATCTGTAAATAAGTACTGATCTCATTTTTGATAATATCTCTAGAAGCGAGACCATCACATCCTTCTTGATTTTGATATATTTTAGCAAAAAATCTTTCGCCATCAATTTTAAGAATATACCGTGAACTAAGTGAACCATTTCCTAAATGTTTGACAATTTCTACATTCTTCCCATCACGCGTTTTTAAATTCATTCTTTGACCTCGCAACAAGTTTGGCCTCTTGGACACCCATAGTTCAAGCCTTTGGTATGTGCGTCTTCTTTACCATTAGGCTGATATAGATGTACAGCTAAACATTTTAATCCTTCTTTTTTCTCATTAGAAGTGCATCGATATGGTCCCATATTTTTAAAATAAGGGATTTCCCCAGAACTGGTTTTATTTCGCGATGAAGGAATGCTGCTTTTAATTTCAACTGTTAGTGGAGGCCTTTCATCAATTTTACCTTCTAAGTCTGCTTTGACTTCAGGATTCAGCATTTTGTTTAACCCACTTTTAGCATAAGTCATAATAGGATTATCCTCTTCTACGTTTTCTTTACGATACTGTGTGGAATTTCCATTAGAATTTGTTTTTACATTATCATCATTATTATCAACAAGATTCCCAAGGTCACTTTTAGATTCTTTGGTTTTTACATCAGGTTCATATTGCGCCATTGATGCATCTGGAGTTTCGTTTCTTACAAGTGTACCAATGGTATTCTCAACTTTTGGTTTGTCAGTTTCATTTGTGTTATTATTATCATTAATATAATAACCTGCACTAAATGCGATGACTATCGTGGCTAAAGTACTAAAATATCTCGGAGATTTATTTGATTTTGATCCCGTGAAATATGTTGGTTTCGTTCTACTCTTCAAATCAGAAATTTTAGATTCATAACCTTCAATTCTGTTTGCAAAAGTATTTGGATTATTAAACCAATGAGGTTTAGATAATACTTTTTCCAATCTATCCCAAAGAACTACTATTTCATTTGCTTCATTTAATTCTTTCTCTTGTTGTTTGACAGTTTTTTCTAAACTTGAAATTTCATTTTTATTTTTTTGAATTATTTCATCTACTTTTTCATCTAATGTTTTTCCATCTAAAATCTTTTCAGCTTCTCTTTTTTCATAATCTGTTTTTCCACCAAATATTCCCTCAGGCAAACCTAAATGAAGTACTACTGCTTTATATCTCCCTTGAGCCGTTTGTAAAGAGCTTATGGCTGTTTCTTTTTCTTGAGTTAATGTTGTTTTTTCTGCTTCTAAATCAGTAATTTTTTTTTTTCTTAGAACTGTTAATAATTCTAGTCTTTGATAATTTGTATCTAATATCCCTTTAGAATTTTTTAATAAATTAAGATCTCTTTCTAAATTTGTGATTTGTATGTCTCTTTCTATTCTTAAAGCAAGTTCAGTGTTATAATTACTTTTAGCAGTATCTCTTTGTTCAAGTAATTTTTTCATGGCTTCTTCAATAAGCACTAATCGGTCATATTCTTCGTCTACCATTCTACATCATAATCCAAAATTTTCTTAATTATTGTTCCCAAATTTTTCCATACAGGAACACTTTTTTCTTTAGATGTATTAGTTCCATCAATTAAATTTTCTATATCTCCCAATTTTGAATTTTCTTTCAACCCTAACATTATTTTTACTGCATTGTAATCACGTTGCGTTGAATCTAAGGAATTTTGTAATGCTAATTTTTCTGCGTTTACTGTTTCTAATCTTTGATCCAAACTAGAAATAATTAAATCATTTTGATATCTTAAATTATCTGAATAATATTCTTCTTCTTCTAAGATTTTTCTCTCGTTTTCAGAATGGTCTAACCTCTGTTGATTTTTCTCCAATTGTTGTTCTAACTCAGGAATTGTTTCAGAATCTAATTTTTGTAGGTATGATAATCTTGATTCCACTTTATCTTTAAGATCCACATAAATCATGGTGGTGTCATCATATTTTTGACCATTATTTTTTACACGATCAACTAATTTTGTTAAGAATTGTTGTGGTGAACTATATTCTGGATTTAAATATTCTGCTTCTAAATCTGTATTGGATAAGGTCTCTTCTAAACCATCAGTTGTTAAGAAAATGGTATCGGGTTTTTCTTCTGACAAGTCTATAATGGTAATTCTTTCTGTTAATGGTACACCATCAACATTTATTGGTCCGAGATAATTAGACGGTCCTTTTTTTTTGTTTGCATATACTTCGTTTTTTGTAACTTGATTTAACTTACCTTTTTGTGTTATAGCCCCAGTTTCATCATATTTGTTATTATAACCTAAATACACTTTACTATCTCCTAAATGTGCTACATAAATTTTTGTTTTATCTAAGGGTAAATCCTTTGAAATTTCATTTGAAATGAGAACCACATCTAATGTACTTCTAATTCCTCCAATACTTTCAAACCCTTTATTCCCTTCAATAATTCCATTTCGCAATAAATTTTCAGGTGTATCTTTAGAATTAACTAATTCATTCTCTAAATAATCGGCCATTGACTTAATAATCATGTGACTTGCGATTGTTTGATTATATCCACTACATCCATCAGCTACCATAAAAAACTGCCATACATTATTTGAAGAACCAATTATTTTTGGAGAACTATAATGGGAATCTCCATTTAGTGTATGTTTACTTCCAGGAATCTCTTTTTCGTAAGAAATCATCTTGTCATAACCTCCCATGATGTAATCCTGTGAGGAACTTGCAACACGATATCTAAATTATAACAATCTTTTAAATTAGTTGCATATTGTTGTTCGTTCTCTCTACTTTTTTTAATATAATATACCTTTAATTCTTCAATAGTTTCACTTGCACTTATCCAAATATCTGCTAATATTTCTGATTGATATTCAATTAGAAATTGATTATTTTCATTATTATCAATTAAAGTATGATGCATAGCTTTATAAAATTTAAACCATTCTTTTAAATTATTAATTTCTGGCGGGTGATCTGTTTTTGTTAATTTCATTAAACTACTCATTAGTTTAGCCCTTTTATATTCAGATATATTTATTTGTATTATTTTAGTATTCAACGCGGCCCATGTAGCGATATCAACCACACCATCTACACCATCAATCATATAATATATATCATTTTGAAAGTTCATAACCGCTTCTTTTGTTATTTTACCATAATATCCAGTAGGTTCATGATTAAAATAATCTAATTCTGCTAGTAGCTGTTGTAGTTCTCTAACTTGATTATTTTTTGAGCCTAATTTTAAAATATTAGACAATGGTTTAAATGTTTTAGTTTTTAGGGATGGCACTTGTTGAGTAGTGTCTTCTGGAGTACTATTTTGATAACCATCTTCGAATCTTTTTCCATGTTCGAAATTTTTTTTTAATAAGATCCATTCCAAATCAGTTTCAGAGTATACTCCTTGATCATAATTAAAATTAGATTCGATTAATTCATCTATTTGTACTCTTTTATTTTTTAATAATTCTCTTTCTGAATACATTTCATCATTTGGAGTAATATTTTTATTTTCTGGTAAATTAATCAAATTATCAATTGTTGATCTAATAAAAAGATTACGTAAAGTGAAACAAAGAAGACCTTCTTGGATTCTCATGTTACGCACATAATTATCCTTTTCAAAATTTAATAATTCCATTGTCGATAAAAGAGAAATGGTTTTAATATGGTTTATTTGTGGGGCACCTTTTATTTGATTTAATTGATAAATGGCTAATTTCCCATCATCTAATCCAAAGAATGCATAATTTCCTCCATCTGATTTTTGAATTGCTACAGACATTGCTTCAGAAGGTAAAATTAATCTATTTTTATTTTCACCAAAATAATTATAATTTGGTGTTCTGAATTGTGTTGCTTGTTGTCCATTATATTCAATGAGGTAACCCCCTTTAGTATCAGTAGCAATGGTATATCCTTCTTCATGACTTAATGCCAATACTCCTCCTGATAAAGTTAAAGGAGCACCTTTCTTCCAACTGTTATTTCGTTTGAATAAAGTATTTACTTCGTTATTAGAACTGATTAAAACTCTATTTCCTGCTTGAATAATCGGGCCAGTAGGACATTGGTCATTCAAACAAATTAACTCGTCTAGGTTGCCTTCTTTATTGTAATAAAGATTGCCTTCATTCTTTTTAGTACGAGGATTCTTTCCATATAATCCAATAAACATTTCAGTATTATCATAATTTAAAAATGAAGCAGAAGTCATATCCTGATCAATGAAATTGTTTATATCGATGCCATTTTTATTTTCACCCAAAATCTCACTTAATTTTCGTTTTGTATGATTTGGCCAATTTTTTGAATCAGTGGAACACAAATTATTACGTGTTAAAACATGAATATAATCATCTGCTGTAAAAATCAATCTTGGTGTGATATTTACTCCCGTTTCATCAGGTATCTTTAGTTCTGGTAACTTATCTTCACCACAGATAATAACTTTTTCTTTAGGTTCCCAATTAAATTCATAAATTCCACTCTGTTTATTCTTGTGGTCTGTTTCTAATTTTTTACCTTGTGCTGCGATTAGAATATAATTTTTCATTGGCTTAATCCCTTCACTGTGTTGATTAATTCTTTCAAAATATAATCTCTTGTTTTAATTTTTAAAGGATCAAATCCAAAATATGCTATCCTATTTTCTTCACTTGATAATGGGGGAATACCATCAAAGTTTGATCTTGCTTGTCCTACTGCATAGATAAAGTGGCAGGTTTTTGAAGAATGGTTTTTCCAGCAATCCTCTTCTAAAACTTCGTCAAATTTCATAAAATCAATGTGGCTTTGCATAAACTTTGCAATTAATAATAATTCATCTCCTTTGTATTCAGCATAAATTGTGGCAATTTTATCTGTTAATAATTCATTTCCAGAATTCTTAACAAGACCACCTTTAACAATTTTCAAATATTTCTCAGCTATATCCCAATCCTTCTTTTTAATGGCTTGTTCTCCAGTATCTAATGCTTTACAATACAAATTATAAAGAGTATCTATTAAAGGTTGTTTAATTAAATCTTCTGGGATAGTTTCAGTTTGTTTATCAGTCTTAAACCAAGTTAAAACCGTTTCAAAAGGAAAAGTTAAAGTATCTTCAAATGCTTTAATCGTTTCCTTTAATGAAATTCCTTGATTTAAAAGGTATGCGGTAATATCAACTACTTTATTGAAATCTTTGTTTTTATTATCATCATTATTGTTGTCATTATACAAATGAGAAATAATTAATGCCTTATAAATTTCAGCATAATCCTTATTAATCATTTTATCTTTAAAAAAATGTGCCAAACTAATGTAATCCCTTTTTTCAAATTGTGTTTTAAAATCTTTTCGAATTCTCATTGCAGTTTTGCCAGCCATTTCAAAATCTCCTTGATTATAATAGATTTCTATTTGCCATCTTTTGGACCATTTTTCTCCCCACACTAATTTTGATTGAAGGTACTTTAATTTGTCTTTAGTAGATTTAGATTCTTGAGCTAGAATTTTAGCAATCTTATTGCCATACTGTGCAGCCGTATCAACTTCTCCTTGAGGCCAGACAGATGATTTTTCAAATTCCTGTAAACCTTTTTCTAATAAACTTAAATCAGAAACAGTTCCATTTTCATCAAAACCTAAGCGACAGTAACTATCTCCTAAATGAAATCTAAATTCTCGGTCGTCTCCATTTTTAGTGAGATACTCTGTACAAATCCTCACTCTTTCATCAAGATTATCTTCGTGCCGTAATAAATTTAGGTATTCTTTTCTCATTGAGTTACAAGTTTTTCTAATTCTGTATAATTATTTGTAGTTTTAATTTTGTTTAAGCAGTTATCTTTAATATAATTTAAAGTATTATTTTGTTCGTCGCATGATAAACGATCATACTCATTATTGTATTGATTAAATTCCTCTTCCTTTCTCTTAATCACATCTTTTTTCAAACCTAAATCTGTTTCAACTTGGTCCATTTGTTCTGCAATTGCTGCTGCTAATTTGTGGAAGGATCTATCTTCTTTTGCTTTACTTGAAGTCTCATTTAATTTAGATTCTAAGTCTTTCCATGTGTTTTGAACAGATTCATGTTCTAATTTTAATCTGGTCATTTCATCTGATAATGGTTCCATTAATTCATTTAAACTAATTCTCTGTTTAGTTTTTCCTTTAATGTCTTCTTTTAATATCTGAACATTTTTTAATAGAATGTCAGCATATAATTGAGTCATTTGTTGTTGTTCTTCAGGTTGTCTTAATGCTTTATTTTGTGGGTTATCGCTAAACCTATTTGTACCAGATTTTTGAGAAAGAGCAACATAAGAGTCTGCATTCGAACTACTAAATTCTTCAAACTCTGCTGTGGTCATTAGTTTTTTATCTAACCATTGATGCCTAAATGTATCAATTGGTCGGAAAACATAAATTTCATCATCCCGTGTTCTATGACTAAAATATCCAGAGGCCTTTATTTCTTCAAGCAGTTTTTCTCTAATTTTATTAATTGGACTGAATTCTCTTGTACCTTTTTTATCTTGTTTCATTGATAATTCTTTACTTTCAGTAAATGCTTCAACGCTATGTTTACAGTTTCCCTTTTCTAATAAACCCCATAATGCAAAAAATGCATACATGTCTCTAGATTTTCCAATTTGAGGATTTAACGGTTCCCCCATTGTTGCTAAGTCAGTAAGATATAAATTAAGAAGAATGGCTTCTCTACTTAATGAACCTTTAGTTGCACTCATTGTTCCAGCTTCATTGTCATCAATATTATCACAAAGATAGACCTTATTATCTATTAATTTATGTTCAAGAGAAATCTTTTTGTCTGAAACGACAAGACCATTAGTAACATAATCTTTTAAATCTACTCCTGATAGAATATTTTTTACTAATAAATCACCATGATATTTATTTTTTAAATGTGCATCTTCAATACCTGCTAAAGTTGTTAATAATACTTTATAATTAAATGCTCTTTTTACACTTTCTCCTATTGTGGAAGTTACTTTAATTGTTTCATTTAAATCACTTCCCCCATATTCCATGATCACTGCGCGATAATTTTCACCTTCTTGACCTTCTTTATGATAAGTTCCAATAGATTTAATGGTGATAAAATGCTTAGCAGGGTTTGCATATGCGTTGTCTGTTACACTTTTAAATGATTTTTCAAATGTGTGCTCTTTACATTGTTTTAATACTAACTTTTCATCATTTTCGCCTTTAACTAAATACACCCTACCCATTGTTCCTTCTCCAATACAATCGCCTAAAGTATATTTAGTTGAATTATTCCTTCCTTCATTATAAAAAATTATTTTACTTGTTTCTTCTGTTTTTTTCATTTTAATTTCCTCCAAAAGCGTAGATACTTTTTCCTGTTCTCAGAATATCTATTTCTTTTCTTCCATCATTATTATTAACCATTAACTTTTTGCCACAAATTGCAAAGAGTGTGTCATTGTGAACTTTAAATTCATGAATTGGTAAATTAATCACTCGTTCACATTTTTGACCATTAGTAAAATATATTCTTGATGAATTTGTTGATTCAAGATAGGAAAAAAAGATACCTTCTTCAGAACCATATTCACCTTGTTGTACCTGATTAATGATCTTTTTTTCATCTTGGTAAAATAATCTTCCATCAACAATTATTTCTCCTGTTTTTGTTCCTACAACCAATTTTTGATCTAAAGTGCCTAAAGCTGTAATTGATTGATTTAATTCTAAAGATTGAGTTAATTCTAAAAACATATCCCCATTATTTTCATGAACCTGATATATTTCATTTGCTTGTGTTACGTAAACTTTATTGTAAACTTTATCATTTAAATCATTTATTAAATTTGTTGTTAATATTCTTTCATCCTTTTTTGGGTTTAATAATTTATATTTTGAATGATTTATAATGTTCCCATCTTCCCGAAAATCATTTAAGGGTACTTTGAATAAACCTTTATTACTATGTCCTGCAATAATTGTATCATTTAGGAACGCAAATGATTTAAATGAAGACCCTTCATTTCTACCTACATTAAATGTTCTTATTTCATCTGTGTTATCAAGATTAACAACCATAAACCCTGTTGAATAACCCGCAATTAGGTAAGAAATATGATTTAATGAAAATCCAGTTAGTCCGTTATAACTTAATTTACGAATTCCTTTTATGCTACTCTCTTTTATGATTTTATCTTGTTCAATAACATATTTTATAATATCTTTACCTTCAGAAAGATAACAACACAATTGGCTGGAACCAACATTCAATGTTCCATCAAATTTTTCTTGCCAGGATAATTGTGGTTTATTAAGTTGTAGGGTTTCATGTAAAATCTGCACTAAAGTATCAGCTCTATTAGAAACATCAGATATTTTTTTTCTAATCATAAAATCAAGATCCATGGGCAATTACCCTCCCATTTCTGAAATAATGTTTTCCAACAAGAAATAATCCTAAATCTTCATGGAAATAACCGTTGGATAAAAAATCTTCTCCAAAAGGAAAACTAGAAAGCTCTTTCCCTCTACTTTTACTAGTATTAATAAGAGTGTTCATTAGATTTTCAGAGACACTAGTTTGAACACGGTCACCATCTTTATGGTGGTGGTCGTTCCAATATTCACTCACCATCTTTTCCATAGACCTGTGCATTTTTTTCGGTGTTATATCTCTAAAAATATCATCAAACATTTTTTTATCTTCGCCATATTGTGGTTTGATTATAGGGATCATTGTGAACTTGTCATGGAGACCAGCAACAGATCCTCGTAATTCACACTGTTCATATCCTGCTTTTTTTTTCTCTTCAGAAAACTCATTGTTAAGTAATTCATTTAATCTTATTAAATCAGCACCTGTACAACCAATTAAGTAAGAAGTCAATTCTGGGCATTGACTTGAGAGGAGATTTGATGTGAAGCAAGGTTCATTAACAAGATTAATGTATGTTGGAATTGGGTGCCCTACTTGTAGTGCTTCTAATATTTTTTGACCTCTTTTAATCATCATTTCAGCAGAGAAAGGAAATTCATCATATATTCTCATACCAATTGGAAGTTCTAAATCTACTTTATGAATGATGTCAATTAAATTTTTAGAAAAGTTCCATTGATTTGAAAATTTTTCTTTAGGTAGGACATTTTTGCCTTTTGTTTCAGCTTGTTCTTGATATATTTTAAAATCTTCATTTAATGAAGCATTAAACTGTGGTTTTGTCACATTTTTTCTTTCTCTTGTAACTTCTGAACCTTTTCTTATACCTACTGAATATTCAAAAACGTGGGTTGCATAAGTCAATAAACTTTCTGGTTTATACCCTGCTGAAGCATCAATAATAATCTGAGAGGTTTTGATGAATTTCTCAAAATTATTTGTGACATCATTTCCAATATTTTTATTTTTTAAGATTAAATTTAAACTTACTTCAACTCTAGATGCTTTATTATTATCTTGGGCACCACTATTTCTAAATACGTCTTCATTAGGATAATCGTGATTATAGAAAACTATTTTATCAATGTAATTTAAAGCGTATTCATTCTTAGGTATTTGAATATATTCTAAAAAGTGTGACACAACGCCCCCCCTTCCAATGATACCCAGAGTTGGCTTTTTTTTCATAATTTTTTTAGTGACCATACTTAATATTTAAATGTTGTTATCCTTAAATAGTAATTCCTAAACTTTGTCTCAATTAAGTTACAACTAATTGCAATAATTTTTACTATGTTTTACTACTTTATTTGCAATTGCTAATGCAGCTGTAAGCCCCGGTGATTCCATGCCAATCAAATTATAACAGTGGGGATAATTTTGATCTGATTCCATAATAAAATCATAATTATTTTTTTCTTCTGCTAAAACCCCTACATGATCAAATTGAAGATCTCCCTTTTTAATATGAGAATAAAGTTTAAGAATTGGTTCCAAAAAAGTATTTATTTGTTTTATTTTCTTATAATCTTCTTTTGAGGTTATTGGATAAACATCAGGTCCCACTCTAATCATGGTTCCATTTGAACTTGGTGTTAAATGGATTCCTAAATCATAAAATTTTCTTCCTTCATGTTCAAATTCCCAAGGCACAGGATAAACGTTTCTAGATATTGGTGTGTTTTGTTTATTGTGGAATTGTATATATTCTCCTTTAACTGGAATAATTTCATAATTGCTATGTGGATTAACCATTTTCGCAATTGTATCTGAGTATAATCCTGCAGAATTTACTAAATAATCAGTTGTAAAAGAACTAACAATTCCATTAACTTCACTATAAATTTCAATTTTGTCAGAACTTGGATTAATGCTAATTACTTTATTTTTTACAGCAATGAGTGTTCCATATCGTTCACATAATTTTTCTAGAACATCTAAGGCTTTAGCAGTATCAATAACTGCAGTAGTAGGACAAAAAATTCCTGAAGTTGCATTAATGTGGGGTTCAAGCTTTAATACTTGTTGCTGTGATAATTCTTGAACATTTGGAATTCCTTCTTTATGTTGAATTATGTAATCTAAATTATTTTCTTCAGAACTATTTGTGGCAATAATCAGTTTGCCTGTCTCAAGAAGGGGAATGTTGTATTGTTGACAAAATCTATGCCACATCCCATTACCTTCAATAGCTAATTCTCTTTTTAATCCTGTATTGTAGATACCACTATGGATTACTTCTGAACTCCTACTAGATTGTTCCATTCCTAATTTCACATTTTTTTCAAGAAGACATACCTTTCCAGAACCATATTGTTTTGTTAAAGCTAACGCTGATGCTAATCCTATAACACCACCACCTATTACCGTAATAGGAATATGTTCCATTAATTTGTTAGGTTTATTTTTATTTAAATAGAAGCGTAGTAATTACCTATACAACATTTGTTAAAATACTATTTACATTATACTGAAATTCCTTAATTACCGAATGGAATTTCATATATAGTTCGCCTAATTGAAGTTAATATTGTTCGCTTTTAATGGAAACTCACTATATATCATTGAATAATCTATTTAATCTCAATTGTATTGTTTAAGGCATAAAGTTTATATAAATCAATGTAGTGATGATTGTTACAATGGAAGAAACATTAATTGAATTGGGTCTTACAAAAAATGAATCTAGAATTTATTTATCTCTTCTTGAATTGGGTGGATCTAACCCTACAAAAATTGCTAGTGCTAGTGGTGTTCATCGTGTTAATGTATACGATGGATTAAATAAATTAAAAGATAGGGGTTTAGTTTCAGAATCAACAGACAAATCTAAAAAAATTTATACTGCAGCTCCTCCTCAATCATTAAAGAATCTTCTACATGAAAAAGAAATAAAATTAAATAAAATAATTCCACAACTTGAATTGAGTGGAACATTACATAAAGGCAAACATGACGTTCAAGTGTTTGAAGGTTATGATTATATTCGGAATATGTTTTTAAATTTTTTAGAATTAAATGAGGATATTTTGGATTTGCGTGTTCCTAAATTTGTTTTAGAAAGTATGGGGTCATATTTTCAATCTGAAATTCATAAAAGACGAATAGCACAGAAACAAAATATGTATCATATTTATAACAAGGACGCGTTGGAACGAATAAATTTTTTGAATACTTTACCTTTTACTCATGCGGGTTATTTAGATGAATCTGAGAATCATAATGTTACAACAACCATTTGTGGCAATCAAGTTGCGATTCAAGTTTATTATGAAGATCCGAAACACAAACCTATGACTATTTTAATTAAGAATAAAGAAATCGCTGACGCATATAAAAATAATTTTTTTATACTCTGGGAGAAAACAATTAAACCTTAAATTAAACTTAAGTGAAATTTTGAATATGGAACATTTTAAAATTATGAAACCTTCAACAATCTTTTAAAGAGGTGATTAAAAATTTAGGTGATTCTTATTGAAATGCTTTAAATTAAACCAATGTATAAAAAACACAAAAAAAATAAAATAAAAAAAATTATGCTCCTAAGGAACCAGAACTAAGTCCTTTACGTGAGATGATTAGATTTCTAATTTTCTCTTGTAATTCTCCAGGAAGTCTTTCAAATGTTTGATCAACTAATGAAGAGTTACCACGTCCTCCAGTTCCACTACGTAATGCATTACTCCATCCAAATAATTCTCCTACTGGAAGTTTTGCAATGATTACAGTAACATCACCTTCCTGGTTCATTTCTTGTAATTGGCCACGTTTTGATGTCACTAATTTAGAAACTTCTCCAACGTATTCGTTTGGTGCTTCAATGCGCATAACCTGTAATGGTTCGTAAAGTACTGGACCTGCTTGCATGATTGCAGATCTAAGACCTTCTCTTACTGCAGGATACATTTGTGCAGGACCTCTATGAATTGCATCTTCGTGTAACGTACAATCCATCAAACTTACCTTAATGTTTATACATGGTTCTTTTGCTAAAGGACCTGCTTTTACAACGTCTTCAAACATATCAAGAACAAGTTCCATGATTTCATTAATCTGTACAATTCCACGGGTTTCATCAACAAACAAGTTTCCGTTTACTTGGGCTTTTAGTTTTGATGCAACCTTTGTATCCCACCCTAATTCACGAAGAACAGCAACCATTTGGTCATCTTTCTTCTTGTATCTGCCAGGAGGAATTTTTCCTTCTTTGATTGCATCAATTACTGCTTGTTCTAAAGGTTCAACTACGAAATATAATTTGTTGTGTTTATTCGGAGATTTTCCTTCAATTTCAGGACTTGTTTTTGTAATTGCTTCACGATAAACAACAATTGGAGGAGACGTTTTTACATCAACACCTTTTTCTCTCTTAATTCTGTTTTCAATTACTTCAAGATGTAATTCTCCCATCCCATGCATTAAATGCTCGCCAGTTTCTTCGTTAATTTCAATGGTAATTGTCGGGTCTTCTTTTTGAACTTGATGTAATACTTCAATTAATTTTGGAAGGTCTCCAGGTCTTAATGCTTCAATTGCTTTTGTGACAACTGGATCAAACATATGGCTTAACTTTTCAAATGGTTCAGTCTTTCCACCAGTAGTTACTGTTTCACCAGGAATACCAGCTTTTAATCCACCAACACCAATGATGTTACCTGCAGGAACATTATCTACAATTTCTCTTTTAGCTCCATTGTAAACATATACTTGCTGAATTCTTCCAGGACAATTTGCCATGTTTAACCAGACTTCATCTCCTTTCCTCATTGTTCCCGAGAATAAACGTCCTGCTGCTATTTCACCTGCTTGAGGATCAACAACTACTTTTGTAATAATAAAGAATGTTCTTCCATTAGGATTACAATTTATTAAGGATTTACCATCGGTACTCTCTAAATCTCCTTGCCATAATTTTGGTATTCGATATGCTTGCGCTTGTACAGGATTTGGATTATTTGCGATAACCATATCAAGAACAACTTCATGTAATGGTGCTTTTTTTGCTAATTCCTTGTACGCTTTATCATCATCGGCATTATATGCACTAATTATGTCAGCAAATCCAACATTCTTTTTTTGCATATATGGTAAACTAATTGCCCAGTTATGAAATGCTGAACCAAAAGCAACTGTGCCTTTCTCAATACTTACTTGCCATAATTCTTTAAATTCATCTGGTGCAACATTCTTAATGATTTTATTCACAGCCGCAATATGTTTTACAAAACGTTCTTGCATTTGTTGTGGTGTTAATTTTAATTCTTTAATTAATCTGTCAGTTTTATTAATAAATAATACTGGACGTACTCTTTCTTTAAGTGCTTGACGTAAAACAGTTTCTGTTTGAGGCATTGCTCCTTCTGATGCACATACTAATACAATTGCACCATCTACAGCTCTCATTGCTCGTGTAACGTCACCACCAAAATCTACGTGACCGGGGGTATCAATTAAGTTAATTAAGTATTCTTTACCATCTACGGTGTGAACCATAGATACGGATGCGGAATCAATTGTAATTCCTCTTTCTTGCTCATCTTCATGGAAATCTAACTGACGTGCTTTTCCTGCAAGATGTTCTGACATCATTCCAGCTCCTGAAAGCAAGTTGTCGGAAAACGTCGTTTTACCATGGTCGATGTGAGCAGCTACACCGATGTTTCTAATATTTTCAGGGATCTTCATTAAACGAGTAACCCTGTCAACCATTCTTTCTGCCATTTTTCAATTACCTCTAAATTTAAAACACATGCATTTCGTGCACAGTTTTGTATGTATGCAATTCATTATCTTTAAACCATAATGCAACTTCTTGTTTTGCTTCTTCTGAATTTCCAGAAGCATGGATTAAATTTTTAATTGCTTTACCTGTGTTGTCAGCATGCGCATAACTAACATGTGCGAAATCTCCTCGGATTGTTCCAGGGAGTGCTGATTTTGGTTCAGTACCGCCAATCATTTTCCTGATGTTTTCAACTGCATTGACACCTTCAATACATAGTGCCATCACAGGTCCGTCAGTCATAAAGCCTAATAAAACTTCAAGAACTTTTTCTCCTCGTCTTTCTGCAACATCAAAATAATGTTTTTTTCCAAATTCTTGGTCAATCCACACCATTTTTGCACCTACAGTTTTAAATCCAGCATTTTCAAAACGAGACATAATATTTCCCATTAATCCACGCTGAACAGCATCTGGTTTTAATAAAACAAGAGTGCGTTCCATCATTTGGATTCGCCCTCAGGTTTATATGAACCCTTCTTATGTTCTTTTTTGAAAGCTTCGGTCCACTGAGTTTCTACCGGTTTTCGTTTTAGTTGGATTAAGTTTTTTTCACATTTGTTAGAACAGAAATTTGCAACTTTTCCACTAGCGTAAATATATAATTTTCCTGTTCCTTTTGTGATATCTTTTCCGCAAAATGTACATTTTGGCATTATACTTACCTCCTTCCTTTCTGTGCGCCACCAATTCGGTGTGCTTCAATTTCTGTTTCTAGTAACATTAGAATATCTCCTACTTGTACAGGACCTTTTACGTTTCTTCGCATCATTTTGCCTTTATCTCGGCCTTCTTGTACAAGACACATAACTTGTATTAATTCTCCACGACTTCCAGCTCGTCCAACGATTTCTTTAACATCAGCAGGAATTGCTGTTGTAAAATTAGCTACGTTACTGTCAGTTTTTACTTCGGTTTTTGCCTTTCCTTTAGTTTCTTGTTTTGCCATCGGAAATCACCTAATCAAGTTGTAAAGTATCAATATGTTTTTTTGCATCTCCTTCTTTTACAATAGCTACAGCGGCTGTTGCGACAGGTAACCCAGCAGCAGCTCCTAAATCTTCTCTTTTAGAAACTTCAAAACATTTAATACCTTTCTCTTTACATAATAATGGTAAGTGCATTACAACTTCTTTAGGATTAACGTCAGCTGCATATACAACTAATTTAGCTTCTCCTTTTTCAATTGCCTTTGTTGCTTCATTTGATCCTTTTCGGATTTTACCGCTTGTTCGTGCGATTTCAATAATTTCCAATATTTTAGCTTCGTCTGCCATATTTATTTCCTCCAGTGTGTAGCCTTATCTACATCTTTCATAAGTAACAATTAGAATTAATCGTTACCTCGTTTACCATTAAACCTTGTAAACTCATTGGTATACTCTTTGGGGTGGTGGATTATTTATAAAGGTTCCTGTTGGAA
>Ga0210057_1004737_pt1 | contig 17875 bp, 18 predicted proteins | sample CryGeyCG2114_010_2_FD_183968 | JGI IMG/M metagenome (GOLD analysis project Ga0210057, IMG submission 183968) | Groundwater microbial communities from aquifer - Crystal Geyser CG10_big_fil_rev_8/21/14_0.10 (SPAdes) (version 2) | ecosystem: Environmental > Aquatic > Deep subsurface > Groundwater ...
AGCTGATCTCTGTTTTGGCCGTTAAAACAATGACCGGAGTGTTAATACCTTCTTCGCGAATACCGTTTAATACTTTTTCACCACTAAGTTTGGGCAACATTAAGTCCAAAATTACAACATCATAATCGTTACTTTCTATTAAATCTAAAGCTTCTTCCCCGTCGGAAGCTACCTGAGTAAGAAACCCTTCTATTTTCAAACCCTTGTCAATAAATGAAGCAATATCTTGGTCGTCTTCAACAATTAAAGCATTCATGAGCAATTTGCTATTTTAGGTAACTTAATCTGATTTAGCTTCTAAAGTCAAGCTTTTAGTTGACAAAAAAAGATAATGCGTGATAATATAAGCAACGGCTCTAAGTGGGACCACCTCCTCAAGACAGTTGCGTCTTAGGGCCAGGCCTCAGGGGTCTCGGGTTGCACGCCCGAGGCCCATTTTTTATCTCTTAATTTTTTAATAGCTCTGGGCGAATATCCAGTCGTGCTTCGCTTCTTTGCCTGTAATGAAACATTTCTTGTTCTTAGGCTTTTGCTCGGCCTTTTTAGATAACAGAACACGAGAAGTAATAGAGTACTTCTCTTTGAGTAACGCCTCTGACTCTTTTGTTTCAGACCAACTGGCCTCAAAAAAACCAACTTGATCTTTTATTTCGGCAACATCTTCAATGCGATGAATATGGCTTTTGGTGAATTCTTGTGCCTGATTAAACAAATTTTGCTGAATATCTTTCATTACAATTTTAACTTCTTGTGGTAAATCAGCTAAATCAACCTTGTCTCTTTGCCCATTATCTCTTCTAAACAATGAGACCTGCTTAGACTGCACTTCTTGAGCGCCAATCTCTAAGCGAACTGGCACTCCTTTAACTTCCCAGTAGTTATATTTATATCCTGGACTAATATTCTCTCTCTGATCAATATGCACTCTGAGCTTTTTGAGATTTTTTTGAATTTCTCGGCAGTACTGTAGAACTTCTTTGTCATTGCCATCTTTAATAATCGGCACAATGACAACTTGAATAGGCGCAATATTTGGGGGTAAACGAAGCCCGTTATCATCACCGTGAGCCATAATGACTGCACCGACAGATCGCCATGAAAGGCCCCAACTGTTTTGGTGCACTAATTGTGTTTGGCCAAGCTTATCTAAATAATTAATGCCAAAAACCTTGGCGAAATTGGTACCTAAATAGTGACTGGTGGCGCCTTGAATGGCCTTGCCATCTTTGGCCATTACTTCTGCGGAGATAGTCATTTCCGCCCCCGCAAACTTCTCAGACTCTGATTTTCTGCCTACTAAAACAGGAATGGCCAAATATTTGTACAAATCTTCATATACTCGCATCATCTGCCAAACCTCTTTCTCTGCCTCTTCTTTGGTCGCAAAAGCAGAGTGACCTTCTTGCCAAAGAAACTCACTCCATCGCAAGAAAGCGCGTGGTCGCTTCTCCCAGCGCATGACGTTATTCCACTGGTTCAAACGCAAGGGTAAGTCTGTGTAGCCCTGAATCCATTTGGCATAGGTTTTGTACATGGCGGCCTCTGACGTCGGTCGAATAGCCAAGCTATTAGCTAGCTTCTCTCCTCCGGCATGAGTCACTACCGCTAGTTCAGGCGCAAATCCTTCCACATGTTCTTTCTCTGCTTCCAAGTTAGCTATGGGTACTAGCAGGGGAAAATAAACATCTTCCGCCCCCGTTTCTTCTATTTGCTTCTCAAGTTGAGCTTTAATTAATTTCCAAATTTTAAAACCGTACGGCTTAACAATACCGCTTCCTCTGACTTCAGAGCTTTCCGCTAAGTCTGCTTCCTTGACCACATCTTGATACCATTGGGAGAAATTCTCTGCTTGCGGAGTAATCTTTTGTTTGTTGTTGCTCATAAAATCTTTTTTAATGCTACTGCCATAGTAACAATAGACGAACTATTAGCCAACTTGGGCAAAATCGCGATAAGTCATAATAATTAAAATTAAAATTAAGAACATGAAACCGAAGGTGGTTAAGAAAGCTTCCACTTTATTTTTAATAATTTTGCGACCAAAGACTGCCTCTAAAACAAGAAAGAATAGATACCCTCCGTCAAGGGCGGGAAAGGGCAGAATGTTAATGATGGCCAAATTAATGGTCAATAGAATCACTAAAGACAATAAAGCAGTTAGGCCAACTTGAGCGGCCATAGAAGTAGCCCTATAGATACCAACCGGACCAGAAACGCCCTCAGGCACTTCGCCTTGTGAAAAAAGATCTTTAATTATATCTACAAAAACTGTGAAGATGGCCTTGGTCAGCCCGTAGGTTTCCATGGTTGCTCCTTTTATTGCTGACAAAAAAGGCAGTTTTATAACTGAAGAAGAGTAAAGCTCTACGCCCAGCGGAGCATCAGTCGGCCCCGACAAACTGACACTGAATTGTTTAACCTCACCTATTCTATTAACGGTTATTTCAACCTGCTGTGATGCTCTATTTTGGGTCAACTGCTGTAAGTCGGTAATTCTCTTCACTGGTTGATTATCAACCGAGACAAATATATCACCAGCTTCTAAACCAGCTTGTGCGGCAGGCAGACCTTCTACCAGACCGGCCAACACCACCTCTTCTTTAACAACCTGCGCTCCTCTGTATGAAGCCAGATCTTGCGTGGCGGGCGAGAAACCGACCAAATAGCCCCCAAACAGTAACACCCAGGCTAAGGCCAGATTCATTAGTACGCCAGATACCACTACCAACATGCGAGCCCAAACAGAAGCATGAGCAAAAGAATCAGCACTTCGTTGCTCGCCCTCATCAAACATACCCTTGAGCTTAACAAAGCCCCCAAATGGAATCCAATTAATTGAATAGACTGTGTCTCCCTTTTTAAAAGACCACAACCGTGGCGCAAAGCCTATGCCAAACTCCTCAACTTTGATGCCAACCATTTTGGCCGCCAAAAAATGGCCCAATTCATGAACCAGAATCAATAAACCTAAAACGAATAAGAAGACGATAATGTTAACAATCATTACGCCCCCAATAAACCTCTGGCTCTAACCGCGATTTCAGCCAGTAAGGTTAAAATTTCGGGCTTAATTATAATAAGAATGATTTCTAAGACTAAAAAAAGTAACAGGGACAAAGCTAGACTTTTAAACATTTTAAATAAGATGGCAAATACTAAAATAAAAATTACCGCCGGCCAAAATAAACTCATACTTCAGAAATTTCTTTCTCTTTTACTGCTAAACTTTCCGCCACCTTCTGATTATACACCTCAATCAACTCATCTAATCTCTTTTTTCCCGCCTCTCTGTCATCTTCTGTCAAGTCGCCTTCTTTCTGTTTATGTTGAATGGATTTCCATGAATCTTCCCGCTGATTACGCAAAGCGATGCGCGCCTCTTCAGCCATTTGATGCAACTGCTTCTTTAGCTGCTCTCGGCGCTCCGTAGTCAAATCGGGTAATTTCAAACGCACGACCGCCCCGTCACTATTAGGTGTAAGACCGATATCTTTAGCGTTCGTCAAAGCTAAAACAATATCGTCAATGGCATTGGCATCAAAAGGTTTAATGGCGATAACAGTCGGCTCAGGCACACTAATAGAGGCCATGTGCATGAGTGGTGTTTGTTGACCGTAATAATTAACGCCAATATTCTCGACCAACTGAGGATTCGCCCGACCTGTACGCACAGTTTTTAAGCGGTCGGTAAAAAAACCGATAGTCTCTTTAAATTTCTCCTCTGTCTTCTTAATAATATCCTGCACTTTTTATTTTTACTTTTCTCTAATATAGCCAGATTAGAGGCAAAAAACCAGACGCTTAAGGTTGTGTTTACTCCCCAATTTTCATTCTGGAGAAACGAGAGATGACCAGTCTTTCCCCGATTTTAGCTGTCATCTCACCCAGCACCTGTTCAATAGTTTGCTTGTCGTCTTTAATAAAAGGTTGAGTCAGTAACTCCTTAACATCTTGCGGATTCATAGCAGAAACTTGCAAACATAAATCATGTACAAAGGATTGAAATTCGGGATTTCTGGCGACGAAATCTGTTTCGCACTGCACTTCAACCAACACGCCGATTTGGCCGTTGTGAGAATAGGCATCAATAAAACCAGATTTGACTTCCCTGTCACCCTTCTTCTGCATTACCTCTGCGCCTCTTTGTTTAAGCAACTGCAAAGCTTTGGTTTTGTCACCATTCGTTTCTTCAAGTGCTTTTTTAATCTCCATAACAGAATGCCCCGTCTCTTTTCTGATTTCAATTAATAGCTCTTTGTTCATTTTTTCTCTTTAGTTGTCTTGGTAGTTTCTTTTTTGACAGCAACGACTCCTTTAGCCTCGGCTCTCTTTTGGCCACGCATAATAGCGGATTGCAACTCGTTCATAATTAGCATAATGCTTTTAGCAGCATCGTCGTTGGCGGGCACAAACTCATCTACCATATCTGGGTTTGAGTTAGTATCTAATAGGGCGAAAACCTTAATGCCAACCTGTCTGGCTTCTTTCAAAGCGTTCTTTTCAAAAGAAGGATCAATTAAGAATAAACCTTGTGGAACCTCTTTTATGTCTTTCAAGCCACCGAATTTGTCTTGCATACGCACCAAATCTCGGTGCATCATCAAGCGTTCCCGTTTCATTAATTTCAAGGCATCGTCAGACTCAAGGAACTTGGCGATTTCATTCATTTTCTTGATACTCTTCTTCATGGTGTCAAAATTGGTCATAGTACCGCCTAACCATCTTTTTTTAACGTAAGGTATGCCCAACTTATTGCCAATTGTTTCAACAATGTCTTGAGCCTGTCGTTTGGTGCCGACCAAAACCAGAGTGTTGCCATCGGCTACAAAGTCTTCCACTACTTGCATTAAATTATCTAACTTTTTCTTCGTTTTCTCCAAATCTAAAATTTGCACCTTTTCACGGGTGAGGTAAATGTAGGGCTTCATTCTTGGTTGCCAACGAGCCTTGGTGTGACCAAAATGACAACCAGCCTCCATTAAATCTTCAACTGAAATATTATTAGCTGTTTTTTTCATATGCTCCTTAATCTTCCGCGCCTTGCTTGATAAAACCCTCAGGATTCACCAAACAGGAGTTTTGGATGGCGCGTGTTTTTTACTTATTACTTAGACAATTTAGCAAAACCTTTGACTAAAAGCAACAAATATGTTAAATTATTTCAGTAATGAAACAAGAGATTCACCCAAAAACACAAACAATTAAAGCCAAGTGCGCTTGCGGGGCTGTCTTTAATATTGAATCTACTCTCAATAAAGACCTTGAGTTGGAAGTTTGTAGCCAATGTCATCCTTTTTATACAGGCAAGCAAAATATTATAGATACAGCCGGTAGAGTTGATAAGTTTAAAGAGCGATTGGCTAAAACTAAAGAGTTGCAAGAGAAGAAGCCTGTCGTCCAAAAAGAAGAAGCCAAAGACGCGACCAAAGACGTAAAGAGCGAAGAACCCAAAGTGCAGAAACTTGGACAAAAAGGTCTTTAACTGGTAGCCCGTATTGATTCTTGGTACGGTTTAATTGTGATTGATTTTAATAAAGAGCTAAATAAAGTAGAAGCAGAGATGGCTGAAGTAACGGCCCTGTTGTCGTTACCTGAAACCGCCTCTAATTTTGAATTACTAAAAGAGCTGGGGCAGAAAAACAGTGAACTGAAGTCTTTAGGGGGCAAATTAGAGAAAGCCATTTCGTGGCAAAAAAAAGCTGACGAATCAGCTGAATTGATTAATACAGAAGATGAACAGCTACAACAAATGGCTGAACAAGAGTTGAAAGACGCGACTCAACATTTGAACGCGCTGTCAGCAGAACTGGCTGAAATTCTGAATCCTTCTGACCCAGATGACGTAAAAAACGCCATCATTGAAATAAGAGCGGGTACAGGTGGTGAAGAAGCAGAGTTGTTTGCCAGTAGCTTATTAAGAATGTACACCCGCTTCGCTGAAAGAAAGGGCTGGTTTGTAGAAACAGACAACCTGTCACGCTCTGATTTGGGCGGAATCAAAGATGCCATTATTACAGTGAAAGCCAGAGGCGCGTACGGTGTTTTCAAATATGAATCAGGTGTGCATCGGGTGCAGAGAGTGCCCGAAACTGAGAAACAGGGACGCATTCACACCTCTGCCGCTTCCGTAGCCGTCTTCGCCGAAACGAGCGAGAAGGAAGCATCTATAGAAGAAAAAGACTTAAAAATAGACGTCTTTCGCTCTAGTGGCCCCGGTGGCCAAAGCGTCAATACCACCGATTCCGCCGTGCGCATCACTCACCTGCCTTCAGGTTTGGTGGTGGCGGTACAAGACGAAAAAAGTCAACGAAAGAACAAAGACAAAGCAATGAAGATTTTGGCGTCAAGACTGCACGCCATGCTGACAGAGCAAAGACAGGCCGCCTTAGAAGTAGAACGCAACGAAATGATTAAAACGGGAGACCGTTCAGAGAAAATTAGAACATACAATTACCCGCAAGACAGAATCACCGATCATCGAGTCAAGAAAAGTTGGAGCAATATTAAAGACATCTTAGACGGCAACATTGAAGACATAACCAGTTCATTAAAAACATTAGCTAAAAGTGGAGACCAATCACCCGACAATTCGTAACGGATTGAGTTTTGCGCAGACCAAATTAGCCCATTTAGCTAATGCGCAAATTGAAGCCGAATTGTTAATTGGTTTGGCCACGGGCCTAGACAGACTTGATATCATCACTAACCAGAAAAAGCTCCTAAGTAACCGTCAGTTGAAAAAGTTTGTTTCTTTGGTAGAAGAACGAGCGACCGGACGACCATTCGCCTACCTAACAGGCGAAAAAGAGTTTTTTGGCCGAACTTTTTCTGTCACCGCCGACACCTTGATTCCTCGACCCGAAACAGAAGGATTAATTAATCACGCCAAAACGATTTTAAAAAATAAATCCTCAAGTCATATTTTAGATGTGGGTACGGGCTCTGGCGTAATTGGCATAACTCTTGCCTTGGAACTACCCGACTGCCAAGTCAAGGCGACTGACGTTTCGGCCGAAGCTCTCAAAATTGCCCGTCAGAATGCTAAAATGCATCAAATCACCAACTCTATTCAGTTCGTTGAACAGAATTTATTAATAGGTGAGAAAGATAAATATGATTTAGTTATTGCTAATCTTCCCTATGTTGAAAGAGAATGGCTGAAAGAATCTGCTCAAAAAGAAGAGTTAGCAAAAGAGCCCTACCTCGCCCTTGTCGGCGGAGAGAAAGGCACCGAATTAATAGAAGAGTTTATCTCTCAATTCATAGACTTAGCTCCCGCTCACCAAGCCTTATTAGAACACGGCGATAACCAAGAATTATCTTTAATTAGGCAGGTAAAAAGTAAAAGCACACATGCTCATACTTTTTCATACAAAGACCTGTCGGGCAAATATCGTTACTTGCTTATTTCTTTAGAGGAACTTTGAGTTTGGCTTTAGTCACTGCCGCTCTCACTAAACCGACAAAGAGAGGATGTGGGCGATTAGGCCTGGATCGCAGTTCTGGGTGAGCTTGCGTACCAACATAATAAGGATGCAACTTGCCGTCTAGCTCTATAAATTCTACTAAACTGCCGTCTGGAGACATGCCTGAAAAATGCATTCCCTTGACCGCCAACCGCGCGTGATAATTTGGGTTAACTTCGTAACGATGACGGTGTCGTTCATGCACAACATACCCCGTTCTTTTTTGCCCCGCCACACTGAACTGTACTTTCTTTATTTCGTTCGGTCTAAATTCTTTATATAGTTGCGCGGTTTGGGTGGCCTCATCAATGATTGCTTCATAGGCGCCTAAACGCATCGTCCCACCTAATTTTTGCAAATCTTGACCCGGTAAAATATCTATTACGGGGTGAGCAGTTTTTGGATTAACTTCAGTGGTGTTGGCACCTGCCAGCTTGGCTACCGAACGAGCCCACGCGATAACCGCCAGTTGCATACCGTAACACAGGCCTAAATATGGAATTTTTTTCTCTCTGGCGTAATTGGCCGCCAAGATAATGCCCTCCACCCCACGGGTACCGAAACCGCCAGGCACCACGATGCCATGTATTCCTTTAAAAGCCTGATTAATTTTTTTGGGACCTAACTTCTCTAAATCTTCTGCCTCTACCCATATTTGTTTTATTTTGCAGTCCGAAGCCCATCCGGCAGCTTTAATGGCTTCGGTGACAGACATGTATGTGTCTTTCATCTCCATATACTTCCCCACTAAAGCGATATTTAATATATGCTTATCATCAACTTGGTCAACTTGTTCAATTGTCTTCACCAGCTGGCGCCAGCTTCCATTCTTTTTTCGTTTGCGAGGCAGAGATAATCTTTCTATTACCAATTGATCAACCCCAAACTTCTCTAGCATTAAAGGCACGGCATAAACACTCTTTACTGTCGGCAGAGGCACAACCGCCCGCTCCTCCAAGCCTCCAAAAAGAGCAATTTTACTCAAGGCTGATTTGGGCACTGCGTAATCACAGCGGGCCATAACAATGTCGGGCTGAATACCAAATTTGCGCAAGTCGTTAATAGAGTTTTGCAACGGTTTGGTCTTCACCTCTTCAGTCACCAGTAAGTAGGGCAAAAAACCGACATGCACATACATTACATTCTCTTTGCCAACATCCATTTGAAACTGCCTGATAGCTTCAACAAAATGTAACCCTTCAAAATCTCCAACGGTTCCCCCTATTTCGGTAATAAGTACGTCGGGCTTTATTTTCTGCGCTGCCTGCGTGATATATCTCTTCACTTCGGGTACGATATGTGGAATAAACTGAATTGTCTTACCCAAATAATCACCTTTTCTCTCTTTCTCTAAAACGTTAGCGTAAATTTGGCCACTCATGACAGAACTTTCTTTGGTCATATTTACATCAATGAAGCGCTCGTAATGACCCAAGTCTAAATCTGCCTCCGCCCCGTCATCTGTGATAAAGACTTCCCCATGTTCGTTTGGGTTAAGAGTGCCCGCATCAACGTTTAAGTACTGGTCAAACTTCTGCATGAATATAGAAAATCCTCTGCGAGAAAGGATATTACCGATAGAGGCGGCTGTAATGCCTTTTCCGAGGCCAGAAAGTACTCCTCCAGTGACAAAGATATATTTAGTGTTGGTTGTTTTTTGTTTGACCATCTATTAAAAAACCCTAACAATTACTTAGGGTCAGCTCATCTCAGAGCCCTTATTAGTATAGCAAAAGAATACGAATGACTAAACTATTTGTATTCTTCTAACGTAACTTTGATTTTCTCTTCTTTGCCGTTGCGAAATAACTCTAATTCCACCACATCTCCGACTTGGTACTGTGCAATAATTGGTGCTAATTGATTGTCAATGGTAATATCTTCACCATTAATAGATAACACAATATCTCCTTCAACAATGCCTGCTTTGTCTGCTGGAGAACCCTTCAAAACAGCCACCGCGCTGGCTGTCTCCCCTCGAGAGACTAGAGCGCCGTACTGCACCGCCAAATTATTTCTCTCCGCTAAGGCCTTACTAATGGCGATATAGCGAATACCCAAAACAGGACGAACGATTTTGCCATTCTTCTTAACGCTCTCTACAACCCCTTTGAAAGAATTAACTGGAATAGAGAAGCCAACACCCGAACTTGAGCCAGAAGCGGAGGCGATAGCGGTGTTGATGCCGACGACACGTCCGCTCAAATCAACCAATGGACCACCCGAGTTACCAGGGTTAATGGCCGCATCTGTTTGAATAAGCTGAGTCAGCTGACTATCTTGACCAAGTGGTGAGCTAACGGGTAGCTTTCTATCTTTGGCTGAAACCACACCTGTAGTGACAGTGTTGCTAAACTCACCGAATGCGTTACCCACTGCAATGACTCTCTGCCCAATCTTTAACTCATCTGAATTGCCCAGCTCTAAAATTGGTAAATCTTTGGCATCTATTTTCAGAACAGCCAAGTCGTTTAAGGGGTCTAGCGAAACAACCTGTGCTTCGTATTCTTGACCGTCATTTAAAATAACAGATACTGTACTAAAACCTTCCACCACATGCTTATTCGTTAAAATGTAACCGTCTGAGCTGAAGATAAAACCAGAACCAACGCCCTCTTTTTCTTCAAAATTACCAAAGAAATCTTGATACTGAATTGTCGTCGCAACCGAAACCACAGATGGACTTACCTTCTCCACCGCATCAATGGTGGCGGAAGATTCATTCAATTGCACAGTCTGAATGGAAGGAATGGCCGGATTATCAGAAAGACCAATGCTACGACGAAAGTTTTGCACCGATTCATTCTCGGTGTTTGATAGAATCAAAAATCCCCACACACCACCCAGCATACCTATTAGGAGAACTATTAAAGACAGAAAAAGAGCAAGTCCAATAGCTTTAACTTTTGATTTAGGCTCACTACTTGAAACAAATTTAGTCAAGGTAGGCATATTGCAATAGTAATTCTTATTCCTCGTCTACGTCAACTTTTTCTCTCTTCTCTTTATTACCCCAACGATCAATTAGAGCATCGGCAGCCACCGTAATAGTCTGCACTGCCTTCGTCTTCACCTCATCTACTCCGTCAGCTACACCGGCCATCATACCGCTAACCTTCTTCAAATCTCGTAAAACGTCATTAGCTCGCGCCAAAGTGGTGGCTAAATAAATTGTTAGAGTAGAGACAGATATTATTAGCACCAAATAGAGGATTTCTATAATGGTTAATCTAACTACTTCGTTCATGTCTTCCTTTTAGTTGTTTTTAATTTCGATTCCCTATCTAACACGCGCCACTCATTCGCTTCCACTTTGTTGTTCGGCACAATTAAGGTGTAGCCCTGATCATCTATTAAACGAACTTTTCTTAATCCTATTTTACTGACAACGCCCTTGAATTTACTGCCCAACTCAACGGTATAGCCGACTTCAAAATCATTATCTCGTGCCAGCGCCAAGCCGGCAATGACGTCAGATACTATCTCTTTGAAGGATTGCGAAATAACAACCCCAATTACGACGACGCTTCCTGAAATGGTGGCGGCCAAACCTGTAAAGCCCGCCTGATAAAGAATAGCCATAAAGATTAACAGCCACATGCCGTAACGAATAATTTGACTGGTAACAGATATAACAGCGGCGGACATTTTCAAACGACGAAGCGTTTTTTTAAAAATGTAGATGAGCATGGGCACTGCCACCAAGCCGATTAACAACAAAAACAGTATTTCTGGCAGTTTGGGAATCAGCTCTAATACTCTCTTTAAATAATCCATTAAGTTAATTCTGCTTGAAGAATTTTTCGGGCTAATTGAGGATTAGCTTGGCCTTTAGTGCGTTGCATGACCTGACCAACCAAGAAGCCAATTGACTGCTCTTTACCATTTTTATAGTCAGCGACGGGGCCCGGGTTACCCTCAATTACCTCTATTATAACTTTTTTCAGCTCATTATTGTCGCTAATCTGTAACCAGTTGTTCTCTTTTATCACTGCTTCAGCCGACTTCTGCTTATCTTTAGCTAATATTAAGAAAGCTTTCTTGGGAATATCGGAAGAAATTTTCTCTTCCAAAAGCAAGTTAGTGACCGTTAGTAAGTGATCGGCCGTAATTCCCTTTTGTGCATCGTGGACCAAAACATTGACCGCCTTAACAATTAATTCGTCTGAATGTTTTTGTAACTGCGCAAACTCTTGCCAGATTTTGAGCATCCAATCTTTCTTGACTAATAAATCAGCCGATTCTGGCTTGACCCCCTCTTTCACTAAATTAGCACGCAGAAGAGTTGGTAAAAGGGGTAAGTCTTTTCTAATAATAGATACATCTAAAATATTAGTAGCCGATGAAGGTGGAGCGTCGTTCTCATCTGAGTTGTAAATTCTAAGGGGAGGAATATCTGGTTCTGGAAAATAACGGTAATCGGCTGATCCTTCTTTATCGCGCTGTCTGGTTGTTTTCTGCTTACCATTGTCCCAACCAACGGTCATTTTTTGGGTTCGCAAACGAGCTTCTTCATCGTTTTGTAGTTCGGTGAAGAGTCGGTCAGCTTCGTAAATAATAGCCCGCTCCACCATGCGAAAAGAGTTTAGATTTTTAATTTCTGAAATATAGCTCTCAATTTTTTTACCATTTTGGGTAAATGAAATGCTGACGTTGGCGTCACAACGTAACTGCCCTTTCTCCATATCTGCTTGAGATATTTTTAGGTGTCGGGCAATTAGGCGCAGTTCCTGTAAGTACTCTTTAGCCATCGCCGCTGAAGTAATATCTGGCTCAGATACAATTTCCATAAGAGGTACGCCCGCCCTGTTTAAATCAACTTTAGACGACCCGTCTTTGACGTGCAATAATTTACCCGCGTCTTCTTCTAAATGAATTCTGGTTAGGCGCACTCTTTGATTGCCAAACTGAACTTCACCCCCTTCACATAGTGGCTGATCAAACTGGCTGATTTGGTACCCTTTAGGTAAGTCTGGGTAAAAGTAATGCTTGCGGTCAAACTTAGAAATTTTAGGAATTTTACAGCCTAACGCCACCCCAAAGGCAATAGTTTTTTTAATCGCTTCAATGTTGGGCACAGGTAAGGTACCTGGCATACCGACACAGACAGGAGTCAAATTGATGTTGGGCTCACTCGCCATGGGGTCGTTTTTGGCACCCGAAAACATTTTGGACTTTGTCTCCAATTCAACATGCGTTTCTAAACCGATTTTTATTTCATATTCAGCTTTCATTCTGTTTTGTCTGCCAAACCTTTTATTTCATCAATAGAATTGCCCGTAATAATTGTTTTAATAGTAATTAGCTCAACAGGTCTTTCGTTACGACCATCTGTCGGCGCTTCATTAATGGCCTGAACAACATCTGAACCCTCTATTACTCGGCCAAAAGCTGTGTGTTTGCCGTCTAAGGAGCCGTTTAATTCTCCGGTCACAATAAAGAACTGCGAGGTGTTTGTATTTGCTCGACTTTGATTAGCCATAGCTAAAGTGCCTTTCTCTATTTTGTGAGAAACAATGTCTGTGCGGTATTCAAACTTGTACAGCTCTTCATACATTTTTCTAAGCTCTTCACTTAAACCTAGGCTCTCGGCGTTGATTTCATCTTCAAAAGGCTCTCCGTAAATTGACTCACCACCCCCACCATTTCCTTGCGGGTCACCCCCTTGAATAACAAAATCCTTCACTACCCGATGAAAAATAATGTTGTCATAGTAGCCTCTGTTCGCTAAGGTAACGAAGTTAGTGACTGTTTTTGGCGCACTAGCTGGGTAAAGTTCCACAATAATTCTACCTTTGACCGTATCTATTAGGGCAAAGTCGGCACTTTTAAAGTCTGATCGGTCAATTGTTTTTTTCTCTGGCACGGGTTCGCTTTGTACCTCCGCAGTAACAGTCTTCTCTTGGGTGGATTTTGAAACAATCACCCCAATGACCGCCACGAAAGAGATGGCTAAGATTATCACAAAAGCGGCGGTACCCGTTAACAACTTTTTCTCTTCTTTAGCGTTCATATTTTTGCTTTTATTTTATGTGTTTTGTCAATTGATTGCCAGAAATGACCCAAATTCAACAGGTTGGATTCGCTAAATTGCGGGCCCATAATTTGCATACCGACAGGGAGTGATACTCCTTCGTGCTCAACAAAGCCGGCGGGCAAAGCTAGAGAAGGAATGCCCGCCGGATTAATGGGAGTAGTTAAAATATCGGCTAAATACATCTGCAAAGGATCAGATTTAACTCCAAACTTGAAAGGCAGGATTGGTGAAACGGGAGCTAAAATAACATCTACTTGAGAGAAGGCCTCGTTAAAGCCGTTGACTATAGCTGTTCTAACTTTTAACGCTTTCTTGTAGTAAGCATCAAAATAACCAGCAGACAAAACATAGGTACCCAACATAATGCGTCGTTTTGTTTCTGTTGAAAAACCCGCCGCCCTTGATTTAGCATAAACATCGTACAGGCTATGCACCTCATCTTCATTCTTCAGCGTAGAGTGGCCGTAATGAATGCCGTCGTAACGGGCCAAATTAGAACTCGTTTCCGCCCAAGCAATAATGTAGTAACAAGCAAGTGATTGGCTCAAAACGGGAATAGAGATATCTACAAGAGTGTAGCCAGACTCTTTTAATTTGGTCGCCACATTAAGCACCGCCTGCTTGACCTGCGGGTCAACCCCTTCAGCAAAGAACTCTTGGGGTAAACCGATTTTCAATTTTTTATTTGGCTGGCTGATTTCTTTTTGGTAGTCGTCAACGGGGCTATGCGCAGAAGTGGCGTCCTTCTCATCAACGCCCGCAATGATTTTCATAATTAGAGCAGCATCGGCTACTGTTTTAGTCATCGGCCCGATTGTGTCTAAGGAGGAAGCGTAGGCAATACTGCCATAGCGAGACACTCGACCATAGGTTACTTTCAAGCCTGTAATGTTGGTAAAAGAAGCCGGCTGCCTAATAGAGCCCCCCGTATCTTCGCCAATGGCAAAAAGACACATATCAGCCGCCACGGCCACAGCGGAACCCCCTGAAGACCCACCGGGCACTCTCTCTTTGTCAAAAGGATTTTTTGATGGTCCGTAATGTGAGTTCTCTGTGCTACTACCATGACCGAACTGGTCTAAATTAGTTTTACCAATTAAGATGGCACCCGCATCGTTTAATCGGGTTACCACTTCAGCGTCAAAGGGTGGCACAAAATCATTTAACATCTTACTGCCGGCCGTGGTTAGAACATCTTTGGTGCAGAAAGAATCTTTAATAGCGTACGGAATGCCATCAATGACTGAGCGGGCTTGGCCTTTCGCCCTTCTTAGATCTGACTCCTGAGCGGCTCGCAAAGCAGATTCATTCACTACAGTAATAAATGCGTTTAGATCTTGGTGTCGATCAATATTTGCTAAACAGGCCTCTACTAAATCAACAGCCTTAATTTCGCCCTTAGTTAAAAGCTCAACCGCCTCCACGACTGTCAACTCAGCTAATTTACTCATAAAATTTTTGGTACCTTGAAGTATTTACTGTCTTGACTGGGAGCATTCGCCAAAGACTCTTCCACGGTTAATTGAGAAGCTGTCTTATCTGCCCGCATCACATTGGTCAAGCCTGTGACGTGCGCCGTTTCGGCTAAATTGTTCGTATTGACATCGTTTAGAGCGGCAGCCATTTGCAAGGCTTGGTCAAGCTCGCTTGTAAATTTGGTCACCTCTTCATCAGTCAACGCCAAACGTGCCAAAATAGCTACGTGCTCAACATCTTTTTTAGATAATTTGGGACTGTCTTTCATAACACAAGCAGTTTACCAAAGCTCGTTATATTCATCAAGTAATTATTGCTTCTTTTATTATATCAACGCCACCAATTTGCGGACTTGGTGGAACTTGCATAATAGACAGAATGGTTGAGGGCACATCTGTCAGCACCGCCGTTGCCGGATTAGAGGCCAACTCAATGTAAGATGTTTGCCCCTTACCCTTCAATTCTTGATCAATAATAACCAATGGCACGGGGTTAGATGTATCTTCCTTCCGACGCTCCCCACTTTGTTCATCTATCATGTACTCACAATTACCGTGATCTGATGTTAATAAAATTGTGTACTCGGCTAATGCCTCTTTAACGATAATTGACAAACTGACATCCACCTCAGCCAACGCTCGCTGAGCTGACTCCATGTTACCCGTATGACCCATGGAATCGGCATTCGGAATGTTAACAATTATTAAATCGTAAATGTTTTTCTCAATGGCATTTGTCACTTTGCTCGTCAATTTTTTAATGGCCATGGCCGGATACTTGGTCAGATCTGTTTGCCTAATAGAAGGCTGGAAGAAGCGATCTTCATTAGAGTAAGGATTCTCTACCCCGCCATTGAAAAAATAGGTTAAGTGAGCGTATCTCTCTGTTTCTGTAATTTTACAAACCTTTTTATTATGCTCGTTCAAGTAAGATACTAAATTAGGTTCAATAACTGTAGCCGGATAAATTACCTTAAACGGAAAAGGCTGATAGTACTGCGAAAAAGCCACCACATGTAAATCTTCAATATTAGAGCTGGCGAATTTTTGGGTCAGCTCCCGCATTCTGTCAGGCCTTGAATTAAACAGGATTACTACATCACCTTTACTAATTTTACCCTCCGCATTAATGACCAGAGGGTCTAAAAACTCATCTGTTTGACCCTTACCGTAGGCATCCACCACTCCCTCTAAGGCTGATCGCACAACTTGACCTTTGGCGTTAACTAAAAGCTCCCACGCTTTATTGATGCGGTCCCAGTGACCATCTCTGTCCATAGCAAAATAACGACCAACTAAAGTGGCTATATTGCCATACCCCTTATCTCTCAACTGTAAGTACAACCGCTCAACCAGCTGTTGACCACTACGCTCTCGCGTATCACGACCATCTAAAAAAAGGTGTAGAAATAACTTTGCTTGCGCCCGCTCTCGCCCAACCAGCTCAATTAAGGCGTGTAAAACATCTTCAGAAGCATGCACGGGAACATCACTCAATAAACCCACCAAGTGCACCTTTGAAGATCTCTCTTTGGCAATTTTGCAAGCCTCTTTTAAAACTTGGTTGTCAAAAAAACTACCACTTTTAATATCTCTCTCCGCCAACGTAATATTGTGCATCACCGCCTGCCCTGTACCAAGCGCTTGATGACCCGTCTGTGAATTGCCCGGCGCTTCGGGAGGCAAACCTAAGGCGGGGCCTGATGTTTCTAAACTAATGGCCGGATAATCTTTCAGCAGTTCGTTGAAATAAGTCATTTTGGAAGCGACAATGGCGTTACCCTTTGTGCTCGGACTTAAACCGAAACCATCTAAAATTAGAAGTAATACTTTATTTTTCATCTTCTCTTATCATATCTTGTAACTGTTGTAGGGTAATAATTTTAACGCCAAGTGTTTGTGCTTTTTGCAGTTTACTACCCGCTTCTTCTCCCGCCACCAAATAATCGGTATTTTTGCTGACCGCGGAAACAGCTTTGCCACCATTTTGCACTATTTGCTCTTTTAACTCGTCTCGCGTAACACCCGTGAAAGAACCTGTGATAACGAAGGATTGGTTCTGTAAAATATTCTTTTTAGCACTGCTTGAATCTGCTCGACTCAGGCCAAAACCAAGCAACTTATGGATTTCGTCAAGGTTCTCTCTTGACTGAAAAAATCGGTAAATGCTTTGGGCTACCACAGGGCCGATGCCCTCAATGGTTTGTAAATCGGCCTCTGTTTTACGGTGAAGTAAACTAACGGCTTCTTTCAGGCTGGCGTTTTTCTTTTCTGCATCAACCAAATTTGCCAACAAATGCGCCGTCTCAAAACCGACATGGCGAATGCCCAAGGCATAAATAAACCGAGCCAATGTGATTCGCTTCGCCTTCTCAACCCCTTTTTGCAATTTTTGAGTAGAAAGGATTCCCAAGCCGGCCAATTGCTCAATTTTAACGTAATCTAAATTGAAAATGTCCGCTAAACTGGTGATAATGTTGTGACGCATCAATAAATCTAGTCGTTCCGCACCTAATGTGTCTATATCAAAGGCTGACTTGGAAACAAAATGCATTAACCGACGCTTTAAAATAGCCGGATGTTTGGAATCGGCTAAACGGTAAACCGCCTCTCCCTCTTTTTTGTGTAAAGATATATTGTGCAATTTTTTAGGGAAAACGTAAGGACGAGCATTTTTAGGCCTCAAATTAACCAAAACCTCCACCACTTCGGGAATAATATCTCCCGCCTTCTGAATGATTACTGTGTCACCAATGCGCACATCTTTTCGTTTAATTTCGTCTTCATTATGCAAAGTAGCTCGCGAGACAGTAGTCCCCGCTACCTTGACAGGCTCTAAAATAGCCACCGGAGTAACGGCGCCCGTTCGCCCGATTTGTAACTTGATATCTTGAACA
>Ga0210057_1004739_pt1 | contig 17869 bp, 16 predicted proteins | sample CryGeyCG2114_010_2_FD_183968 | JGI IMG/M metagenome (GOLD analysis project Ga0210057, IMG submission 183968) | Groundwater microbial communities from aquifer - Crystal Geyser CG10_big_fil_rev_8/21/14_0.10 (SPAdes) (version 2) | ecosystem: Environmental > Aquatic > Deep subsurface > Groundwater ...
TTCTTTAACAAAAGCCAAAGCAATGCCTCGGCCAATGCCAGAGCCGGCGCCAGTAATAATTGCAATTTTGTTTTGTAAGCGCATAGTTTTTCCTTTAAAAAATAAATTAATTTTTTAATGACAGAATATTGACTGGACATTCTGTAAGATAATTATGAATATTATGAAAAAATTTTCTTTTACCCCAGTAGTACAAAATTTTCATTTTGACTACGGGGCAGGCAAAATATGGTTCGAGCCGATGTTTTTAATATATCAAATAGCCAAGTTTTTGCAATTGCCCCCAAGAGGAATCGGACCTCTATTTTAGGTTCCGGAAACCTATGTTCTGTCCGTTAAACTATGGAGACTGGATTGCGGGATGGGAGAATCGAACTCCCAACCTCAGTTTGGAAAACTGATATTTTACCATTAAACTAATCCCGCTTTCGGGGCGCCGAGATTTGAACTCGAACTAAATCCTCCCAAAGGACTCGTGCTACCGTTACACTACGCCCCGTTGCACATGCTTATAAAATTATATTTTCTGTTATTCTCACCTTAGCTCTTCTGGTCTTAAAATCAAGGAAAATCGCCATTACATCTAATTGCCATTCGGTTTCTTCGGGTATTTTCTTTTCCAAAAGATATGTTCTGATTGCCCTTGCCAGTCGTTTTTGTTTCCACAAATGGACATTTTCTTCTGGCTGATGTTCTGTGATGCGGGAAACTGTTTTTACCTCAATAAAATGCAATATTTTATCTTTTCCGGCCACTATATCAATTTCCCCCCATTTTTTGCGATAATTTCTATCCTTAATTAAAAAATTATGTTTCATGAGAAACTCACAGGCAACACTCTCCCCTATTTCGCCAATCTTTTGTTTTTGTGTTTGGGGCATTTCTATCGGACATCATATCGGACAACATCCTTGTTTATAACTTGTCCATAAGATGTGGATAAGATGTTTATTTACGCGCCCTGAAGGATTCGAACCCTCAACCTCTTGGTCCGAAGCCAAGCGCTCTATCCGTTGAGCTAAGGGCGCGTATATTTAATTTATCATAAAGATGCTAAAATGTGAAATATGGTCCAAAAATACGATATTCCCAAAATAATTATTCAAACAGTGGAAACTCTTAAAAAAGCTGGTTTTGAGGCCTATTTGGTGGGCGGATGCGTCAGGGATTTACTGTTACACATGAAACCCAAGGATTGGGATATTACAACTAATGCTAAGCCAGAAGAAATTCAAAAATTATTTCCAAAAACAGTTTATGAAAACAAATTCGGCACTGTGGCAGTTATTACTGATTCCGAAGACCCAGCCTTAAAAGTTGTTGAAATTACTCCCTATCGTTTTGAAGCAAAATATTCTGATAAAAGGCATCCTGATTCAGTCAGTTTCACAAATAATCTTGAAGATGACTTAAAAAGGCGGGATTTTACAATCAATGCCATGGCTTTAGAAATCTCAAATCTCAAATTTCAAATCTCAAAAATTATTGACCCTTTTAATGGACAGAAAGACCTGAAAAACAAGATTATTCGGGCAGTTGGCAAGCCAGAAGAAAGGTTTAATGAAGACGGTCTTAGAATTATAAGGGCAATTCGTTTTGCCACAGAACTAGGTTTTACAATTGACCAAGAAACAAAAAACGCCATTAAAAAGCAAGTTCATGTCTTAGAAATAATTGCCAAAGAACGCATAAGGGATGAATTTGTGAAAATAATTATGGCAAAAAATCCAAGCAAGGGCATGGAAATGATGCACGAATTAATGGTTTTAAAGTATGTGGCGCCTGAACTGGAAGACGGGATAGGGGTGGGGCAGAATAAAGACCATAAATATACTGTTTGGGAGCATAATTTAAGGAGTTTAGACCATGCAGCGGGGAAAAACTGGCCGTTTCACGTGAGACTATCCGCTCTTTTGCATGACGTTGGCAAGCCAGTTTCTAGGCAGTGGAGCGAGGAAAATAAGGACTGGACTTTTTACGGGCATGATGTTCTCGGAAGTAAAATGTCTGTTAAAATTTTATCCCGGTTGAGATTTTCTAAAAAAGACATTGAACTTATTGCCAAACTTGTCCGTTATCATTTGTTTTTTTCAGACACAGAAAAAATCACTTTATCAGCGGTCAGAAGAACCATTCGCAATGTTGGGCCAGAGAATATATGGGATCTGATGAAAGTCCGGTTTTGCGACAGAATAGGAATGGGCGTGCCAAAAGAAACTCCTTATCGGCTCCGAAAATATGAAGCAATGATTGAAGAGGCAATGAGGGCGCCACTTTCTGTGGGAATGTTGAAAATTAACGGCAACCAGATCATGAAAATTTTGAATATCAAACCAGGGCCTAAAATTGGCTTTATTTTACATATTCTTTTAGAGGAAGCGCTTGATGAGCCAAAGAAAAATACTGAAAAATGGCTTAAAAACAGGATTTTTGAGTTAGGTAAATTATCGGAAAAAGAACTGGAAAATATAGGCAAAAAGGCAAAAGAAACAAAAGAGCAAATTGAGAAAAAAGAAATAGAGGAGATAAGAAAAAAGTGGTGGGTAAAATAATTATTTTCTTCGTTTCCCGTGAAACGTTTTGTGGATTTCCCGGAGCTGTTTATCGGTTATGTGAGTATAAATTTGTGTGGTAGCGATGGAGGAGTGGCCGAGGAGGGATTGGACTGAGCGCAGGTCGGCACCGCTGGAAAGCAAGTCTGTGGCGAAACAGTGGCGTAAGATATGGGGAGTGACTTTTTTTGAAATACCGGCTTTAATGGCATAATATTTTACAATTCTTTCTATGGAGCGAGGCGTGAGAGGGAATAGGGCTTCATTAACATCCGTTCTTTTACTTAAATACTCTTTTAGCGCCTTTTGGGCTATGTCTGAGATAAAAACAAGTCTTATTTTTCCGCCCTTTCCGCGGATGGAAATTTCACCTGATTTTGCTTCACTTATGCGGTCGCGGCTTAAAGAACAAAGCTCGGAAACGCGCAAGCCGGTTGAAAACAAAAGCTCTAAAATGGCTTTATCGCGTAGAGCTTTTAAGTTATTTCCTTTTGGTGCGGCAAGCAGGCGCTCCAATTCCTCCTCTGTGATTAAATCCAGTTCTCTTTGGGGAGTTTTCGCAAGTTCAATCCTTTCCGGAGCAAGAGATTCTATCCCTTGCCTGGCCAGATATTTTAAAAACATGCGCAGGCTAATAAGGTAATAATTCTGGGTTTTTTTGCTTATTTGCGGCTGGCGGTTAAGCCAAAGTCGGTATTTCCTTATTAATTTATCATCAATTTCCCGACAATCTTTAATTTTGGCAAATTCAAAAAATCGCCTTAAATAACGGTCGTAATTTTCAACCGTCTTCAAACTCCTCCCTTTTTCAATTTCCAGATATTCTAAAAACTGCTTATGTAATTCTTTTATGCTGTTCATTGATTATATTTTACCTCAATGTCGCAAAATTGCACTTGACAAAAATGCCTCAAAATGGAGTGCCCAAAAGTTTTAGAGTGCCCAAAGGTTAAACCTTTGGGCTATTTTCTTTTTTTGAGTTTTTAGGTCTTGCCGAGGTCTCTTGCCGTCTCTTGCCGAGGTCCGACCTCGGCAGTATAATAAAATTAAGATGAATAGAAAAATAATCTTTGCGCCAAATAATTTTTATCACATATTTAGTCGCGGAACAGAGAAAAGAGATATCTTTCTTTGTGATAAAGATTACGAACGGTTTATAATCCTTCTCTATCTTTGTAATAGTAAAAACCCTGTGAGTGTGAGAGATCATTTTCGTCGAGGTCGCACCTCGGCGGAGATTTTACAGACCGATAGGGGAAAAACCTTAGTGGATCTTGGTGCGTATTGTTTAATGCCCAACCATTTCCATCTGCTTCTCAGAGAAAAAATCGATAATGGCATTACTCTTTTTATGAAAAAACTGAATACTGCTTACGCTATGTATTTTAATGTTAAAAACGAACGAGATGGTAACCTTTTTCAGGGCAAATTTGGTGCACATCATCTTGATGATAATAATTATTTAAAATATATTTTTGCTTATATACATTTAAATCCTATTAAACTAATAGAGCCGAATTGGAAAGAAAAAGGAATTAAAAATTTTGATCGTGCAAAAAGCTTTTTAGAATCTTATTTTTGGTCAAGTTATAGAAATTATATAACCAAAGGAAGTAATCCCATTTTAAACATGGTTGAGTTTCCAGAATATTTTGAAAGTTCTAGGGAATTCAAAGATTTTATTGATTTTTGGTTAAACTTCCAAGAAAAATAAGGCTTGCCGAGGTCGGACCTCGGCGATTTGCGGCGATTTTTAAAAAACTTGTAAAGCTTAGTGAGATTTGGTATACTGAATTTATTAAAATTATGGCTTTAGCGACTAAGAAAAAGCAGAAAATTATCGGAGAATTTAAGATTCATGAAAAAGACACTGGGTCAACCGAGGTGCAGGTTGCCATTTTGAGTGAGCAGATAGAACAGCTGGCAAAGCATCTTAAAAAGAACCATAAGGATAATCATTCCCGGCTCGGGCTTTTAAAAATGGTTGCTGAAAGAAGGGCCTTAATGAATTATTTAGCGAAAAAAGACATAAAAAGATACAATTCTTTGGTAAAGAGACTCGGATTAAAGAAATAAAATTGGCATGATATCTATTTTTACTTCATCAAAATATAAAAATCAGCGGGTGGTGGTTTTGATTGATGTTCAAAATCTTTATCATTCTGCGCGCGCTATTTATCAAAAACGGGTAAATTTCAAAGAACTTCTGGATACGGCACTGGGCGACAGACAGCTTGTCCGGGCTTTTGCCTATGTAGTGGCAACAAAAACTGGCGAGGAAAAGCCGTTTTTTGAGGCCTTAACAAAACTAGGAATTGAGATTCGAGTAAAAGATTTACAGGAATACTACGGCGGAATGAAAAAGGCGGATTGGGATGTGGGAATTGCTATTGACGCTATCAAAACTTTGCCTCTCGTTGATGTAATAGTTTTGGCTAGCGGTGACGGAGATTACGCTCCTCTTGTTGAATATCTTAAAAACCAAGGCAGGCGAGTGGAATTAATGGCTTTTGGTAAATCAACCTCTTCAAAACTGAGGGAAATGGCCGATGATTTTCTTGATTTGGATGAAAATACTAAGAAATTTTTATTGAAAGGAGAATGAAAATGCAAATTAAGGCTTTTGAAACTGAATTTGGGGGTAAAAAACTCAGAGTGGAAATATCAGATCTGGCAGACCAGGCAAATGGTTCTGTTTTGGTGCGCTATGGCGAGACCGCTGTTTTTGTCACAGCCGTAATGTCAAAATACACCCGTGAAGGGCTTGATTACTTTCCTCTTACCGTTGATTACGAAGAGAGGTTTTACGCCGCAGGCCAAATTTTGGGGAGCAGGTTTATGCGGAGGGAAGGCAGGCCTTCTGAGGAAGCTATTCTTACGGCTAGATTAATAGACCGTTCCATCCGCCCTCTTTTTAGTATGAAGATGAGAAACGAGGTGCAGGTTGTTGCTTTGGCTTTGTCTGTTGATGCAAAAAATGATTCTGACATCCCCGCTATTATTGGCACTTCTTTGGCTTTGGGGATTTCTGATATTCCATGGCGAGGGCCGATTGGCGCCGTGAGAATGGGTTATATTGACGACAATTTAGTGGTAAATCCGGCTTATACAGAAAGAGACAAATCTCTTCTTGATATTATTATCTGCGGGACGGATAAAAAAATAGACATGATTGAGTCCGGAACAAAAGAAGCTTCTGAAGAGATTATTGTTAAGGCGCTGGAAAAGGCCGTTGAAGAAATTGAGAAGATTGAAGATTTTCAAAAGAAAATTATTAAGGAAATCGGCAAAGAAAAAAGGAAAATAGAAACAAAAGAGGAACCAGAGGGGATGAATAATCTTTTTAAAAAAAATGTTTTTGATTCTCTTAAAAAATCTCTTTATGAAACAGGAGACAAGAAGACGGACTACGGAGAAATTAAAGATTATTGGATAAAAATTGCAAAAGAGCAGTTTGGGGATGGGAATGAGCAAATGGCTTGCGAATTTTTTGATAACAAAGTCGATGAAATCGTTCACGAGGAAGCCCTAAAAAATAACAGACGGCCCGATGGAAGGAAAATGGATGAAGTAAGGCCGCTTTTTGCCGGGGTGGGCATTTTTTCTCTTCTTCACGGGTCGGCAATTTTCTTCAGAGGAGGAACTCATATTCTTTCTGTTTTAACCTTGGGCGGGCCCAAAGACGGCCTGCTCATTGAGGGCATGGAAGTGCAGATGACCAAGCATTTTATGCATCATTATAATTTCCCCCCGTTTTCTACGGGAGAAACGGGCCGGATGGGGAATCCTGGCAGAAGAGAAATCGGTCATGGCGCTTTGGTAGAGCGCGCCTTGTCAGCGGTTGTTCCTGATAGAGAGCATTTCCCTTACACCATCAGAATTGTTTCAGAAGTAATGGCTTCCAATGGATCAACATCGCAGGGTTCCATTTGCGCGTCAACCCTGGCCATGATGGATGCTGGCGTGCCGATTAAAAATCCAGTTGCCGGCATTGCCATGGGCTTGATGTTAGATAAATCTCAAATCTCAAATCTCAAATCTCAAAATTACAAAATTCTTACAGACATTCAGGGCCCTGAGGACCATTATGGAGATATGGACTTTAAATGCGCTGGCACAAAAGAAGGAGTGACTGCTATTCAAATGGATGTAAAGGTTGACGGCGTGACCGTGGAAATTCTCAAAAAAGCCCTCTTTCAGGCAAAAAAAGCGAGAGAAGAAATTTTAGAAGTTATGCTCAAAGTTATTTCAGGACCAAGAAAAGAGCTTTCTGCTTACGCGCCCCGCATTATTAAAATGCAGATCAATCCTGATAAAATAAGAGAGGTGATCGGCCCGGGAGGGAAAATGATACATAGCATTACCGAGAAAACAGGGGCAGAGATTGAGGTTGAGCAGGATGGCACAGTGTTTATTACCGGCAAAAATCATAAAGATTCTGAAGAAGCAAAGGAGTTGATTGAAGAATTGGTTCATGAATATAAAGTCGGAGAAATTGTCACTGGCCCGGTGGTAAAAATTCTTGATTTCGGCGCAATTGTTGATATCGGTCCGATGCAGGACGGGATGATTCACATTTCCGAACTTGCGCCATTCCGCGTTGAAAAAGTTGAGGATATTGTGAAAATGGGCGATGTGGTGGCAGTTAAAATCATTAATGTTGATGAAAGAGGGAAAATCAGCCTGTCCTTAAAACAAGCGGACCCAAATTATAAGCAAGAATTAAAAGGAAGAAACAAGAGAAATATTTTCAACAATGTCAGACGAAGATAGAAGCAAAATTCCGGCATTGAGGACTTTGAAGACCGATACGGCTGAATTTGTGCAAAAAGGAGGTGTGTCCTTGGTTGATATTGCGGCAGAGGAGGCGAAAAAGAGGGGATTGCGGCCTGACGAGGGAAATGGCAAAATTCCGTTTAAGAAAATTATTTTGATTATCATAGGGGCGTTTGTTGTTATCGGCCTTGGTCTGGCTGGTTCCTGGTTTTTTACGAAAAATCAGCAAGAAGAACAAGCAACTCAGCTTTTGGCGCAGCCGATTCTGGCGGCTGACGATCAAATTGAAGTTAGTCTTGATTTAGAAGAGCCACAAAAATTTTTAAATAATCTCCAAAACGCCATTGGGAGCCAAATCCGGCTTAATCATTTGCTTAATATTTTTGTGGCGCTTGATTCAGGGGAATTTTTAAGAATGATTGGGGCAAATCCGCCCCAAGACTTTCTTTATTCTTTGGACAGTAAGTTTATGCTTGCGAAATTTTATTTTGCAAAGGACTGGCCTATTTTGGTTTTTAAAATAAGAGATTATGATTCTGCTTTTGCCGGAATAATAAAATGGGAAAGATTTATGGCCATGGATCTCCAAGGGCTTTTTCCTTCTCCAAATCTTAATAACACAAACAATTTTTTTGAAGATAAAGTGATTCAAAACCATGATACCAGGATTTTAAATGATAAAGACGGCAATTCCGTTTTGATTTATTCTTTTATCAACCGGAATTATTTAGTGCTGACAACCAATGAAGAGCCGCTCAAAGAAATTTTCCGGCGCTTTTCTCTGCCTCAGTACTTGAATGGTTGAATAGATATGTTATAGTTGTACATACTAAAATGTTATCAAAAGAAAAAATTGAATATTTTAAGAAAAAACTTGAGGAGGAAAAAATGCGGCTGGAAAAAGAGCTGGAAAAAGTTGCCAGAAGAAACCCCAACGTTCCGGGCGATTGGGAAATGGTTCCGGAAGACTTAAATATTGAAACAGCTGATAAAAGCGAATTGTCCGATGTTTTTGAAGATATTGGGACCAGGGCCGTCATTGAAGACAAGATTGAAGAACGACTGACCTTTGTCAATCAAGCCCTGGGACGCGTCCAAAAAGGAACTTATGGTATTTGCCTGGTTTGCCACAAGCCCATCCAAGAAAAACGTTTGGAAGCAAATCCATCTGCCCGGCATTGCATTAAACACGCAGTATGGCAGTAAAAGTTTATTCAGCGCAGGTTACAGGCCTTAAGGCAGATATTGTTGAGGTAGAAGTTGATATGGCTGCTGGTTTTTTGCATCACTTTACAGTAGTAGGGTTGCCAGATAAGGCCGTTGAGGAAGCAAAGGACAGAATTTCTGCAGCCATCAAGAACTCCGGCTTTATTTCCCCTCAAAAGAAAAATCAAAGAATTACTGTTTCCTTGGCGCCGGCTGACCTCAAAAAAGAGGGGCCGGTTTTTGATTTAGCCATTGCCCTGGCCTACCTTCTGGCTTCCAAGCAAACATTTTTTGATATCAAGAAAAAACTTTTTCTCGGCGAGCTTGGTTTGGATGGTTTGATTAGACCAATTAAGGGAACCCTGGCTCTTGTTAAATACGCCCAAAAAGCCGGCTTTAAAGAAATTTTTGTTCCCAAAGAAAACGCTGAAGAGGCAGGACTGATAAAAGGATTAAAAATTTTCGGCTGTGGAAACTTAAAAGATATAATCAGCCATCTTGATTCAAGAGAAAATTTTTTATTAACTGAGCAGCCGGAAACTAAAATTGATTTTGGAGAAATACAAAAAGAGACCCTCTTGGATTTTGTTGATATAAAAGGTCAGGAAACAGCCAAGAGGGGGTTGGAGATTGCCGCCGCCGGCGGCCACAATATTTTAATGGTAGGGCCGGCCGGCACAGGAAAAACAATGCTGGCAAGGGCTTTTTCCGACATTTTGCCGCCTCCTTCTTTTGAGGAGATTTTGGAGATGACCTTGATTCACAGCGTGGCTGGAGGTTTAAATGGCGGATTTCTCAGGCAGCGGCCCTTTCGCAGTCCGCATCACACTTCTTCCTATGTTGCCCTAGTCGGAGGAGGAACATATCCAAAACCAGGCGAGATTACCCTTAGTCATCGGGGCGTGCTTTTTCTGGATGAATTTCCTGAATTTGAAAGACGAGTAATTGAGGCCTTGCGCCAGCCCCTGGAGGACGGAGTGATTAATGTTTCCCGGGCAAAAGAATCAATTACTTTTCCGGCAAGATTTATAATGATTTGCGCCATGAATCCTTGTCCTTGCGGAAATTTGGGCTCAAAAATAAAGCCCTGTGTTTGTTCCCAGGGGGGATTGATGAGGTATCAGAGAAAAATTTCAGGCCCGATTGTTGATAGAATTGATATCTGGTTAGAAGTCCCCCAAATTGAACACGAAAAATTATCCGATGTAAAAAATGTCGGTGAAACTTCAAAAGAAATTCAAAAAAGAGTGATGGTTGCGAGAGGGAGGCAAAAAGAGAGATTCAACAGCCATGGCAAAAAAATTCTGACTAACAGCGAAATGGGCGTTAGAGACCTGAAAATTTTTTGCTTGCTTTCGGGACAAGTGACCAACATTCTCAATCAGGCAGCCAAACGCCTGGATTTATCCAGCCGCGCCTATCATCGCGTCATAAAATTAGCCCGCACCATCGCGGACTTGGAAGGGACAGAACAAATAAACGAGTCTCACATTTTAGAGGCCTTGCAATACCGTCCGAAGTAAATTTTTCTAAAATGGATTTTTGGCGCCGCGGATTTCAAAGTGGACGTGACAGCCGGTTGTTCTGCCTGTTATGCCAATATACCCAATCACTTGGCCTTTTGTAACATGCCAACCAGCAGAAACAATAATCTTGCTTAAATGCGCGTAAAGGGTCTGCGTTCCATTGGGATGAGAAATAACAAGATAATTTCCATAACCAGCGTTCCATCCGTAATTTCTGCTGATAATCACATCGCCACTGGCTGAAGCAAAAACCGGCGTGCCACAGGAATCAGCCAAATCAACGGCATTATAACCGTGAATTCCCTGAGTTTTTCTTCCAGCGTCAATCGGTCTTTGATAATAACCAGCATAGAAAGGACTAGTTGAAATTCTCGGCTTTGTTGTGGGTGTTGTTTTTTCTGGCTGAGATTCGGAATAATCTCCGTTGGGAATAATTATTATTTGGCCCTCATTTAAAGGGTCATTCAGAGCCAAGTTATTAAATTGCAAAATTTCATCAATATCTCCATTAAATTTCTTGGCAATGGTTTTTATAGTATCTCCCTTTTTCACTATATACTGAACGCCGGTAACCGGTAAAATAATCAGAGTTTGCCCTACTTTAATTTGTTCTCCGGGGCTTAGATCATTCGCCCATCTTATGGTATTGACCGATACCCCAAACATTTCTGCAATTTCTGATAAAGTGTCGGCCTTGCGCACCACATAAATACTGATTTGGTCCAAGGTTGGCTGGGGATCATTTATGTCGTTTATTGTTCCCAAGGGTCCGGAATCTGACAAAAGAGCATTATTATTCACAATGGTAATATCTCCTCCTCCTTTGGCGGAATTGGTATCAGGATTGAGGGCGGCTTGGAGCAAGGGGATTGTTTGAGAGTTTGTTTGGGGCAATATGTTGTTTTGCCCTCCCCATCCAAGTAAATCATCTAAAAAAGAAAGAATTCCAGCTTGGGCTGGGGTGGAAATAAAAAAAATGGCTATTAGAATAGTTAAAACAATAAATTTCAATATGTAGTCCTGTTTATAAGAGATACTCGGAGGTTCAGGACCTTGGGTTTTAGTTAAAATAAGCCTAAATTAAGGGGACTTGCCAGTAATTATCAACCTTCCAACCACAAGTTATATTTTACCAGATAGCCCCAAGGGGTCTCAATAAGTTATCCACATATTGCATAATGCGAAACTACGAAATCAGATGCGAATAATACGAAACCGTTTTGCATGATTCGCATAAAATTTCGCATAATTAGCATTATATTATAAGATATCATTATGGATTTATTAAAAGATCTCAATGAGGCGCAGAAAAAGGCGGTTTTGCATAAGGACGGTCCTTTGCTGGTTTTGGCCGGGGCTGGCGCAGGGAAAACCCGGGCCATCAGCCACCGGGTGGCTTATCTTATAAGCCAAGGAGTTAAGCCAGAGGATATTTTGGCAATCACTTTTACCAACAAAGCGGCCGAGGAAATGAAAACAAGGATTAATAAATTATTACGCGTTACGGGTTACGGGTTACGAGTTACGCCATTTGTGAGCACCTTTCATTCTCTTTGCGCTTATATTTTGCGAAAGAGCGGCAAGGATTTTGGCATTTCCCAAAATTTTTCCATCCTAGATAAAGAGGATGGTTTAGAGGTTGTTAAATCAGCTATGAAAGACTTAAAAATTGACCCCAAACAATTCCAGCCGGCAAAAATTAGCGCCATTATTTCCCGGCTTAAGGGAAATTTGCTAACCAGTGAAGAGTTTGCCGCTACAGCCGGAAAGGAATTTTTCCCAAGAACTATGGCTTTGATTTGGAACAAATACGAGGAAAATTTAAAAAAGCAAAAGGCCTTGGATTTTGACGACTTGCTTTTAAAAACATACCTTCTTTTTAAAAAAAACAGCAAGGCGCGGGAGTATTACCAGGAATTTTGGCAGTATATTTTAATTGACGAGTATCAGGATACGAACAAGGCGCAGTATGAACTGTCGCGCATTCTGGCGGAAAAACACAGAAACATCTGCGCCATAGGTGATGTTGACCAGGCGATTTACAGCTGGCGGGGGGCGGATTTTAGGAATATTATCAATTTTGAAAATGATTATTCTGATCGCACCACCATTGTTTTTGAGGAAAATTATCGCTCCACTCAAAATATCCTGGAGGCAGCCGCCAGGGTCATAGAGAAAAACAGGATGCGCAAGCCAAAGCGGCTCCTGGCCACCAAAGAGAAGGGCGCTGAAATATCTCTATTTGAGGCAATGAATGAAGAGGAGGAGGCAGAATTTGTTGTCCATAAAATAAAAGAGTTGGTCAAAGCAAGGGTTAACCCTTCGGAGATTGCGGTTTTATACAGGGCCAATTTCCAGTCGCGCATTTTGGAAGAAAGTTGTCTTAAACATAAAATTCCTTATCAGATGCTCGGGACGCAGTTCTACGAACGCAAAGAAATTAAAGATATTTTTTCTTTCTTAAAAGCTGCCTTGAATCCTAATGACTTGATGAGTGTAAAAAGAATAATCAATGTGCCGGTGCGGGGAATTGGCAAAGTTACAATTCTGAACTTTTTTGCAAAAAAGGAACTTCCCCTGGATGCCCAGAAAAAAGTTTCCCAGTTCCTCGGTTTATTGAATTCAATCAAAGAAAAAATTGATAGGGCCAAAACGTCCGAGGTTATTCGCTTTGCGATGAAGAAAACAGGCCTGGAGGAATTTTTGGAAAATAGCAGTGATGACGACAAAGAGCGCCTGGAAAACATAAAAGAATTAGTCACCATTGCCACCCGCTACGACTACCTTGCTTCTCCGGATGGGATTGAGAGATTGCTTATTGATTCCGCCTTGTTCAGCGAACAGGATTCATTGGACATGAAGAAAGAGGCGGTTCGCTTAATGACGGTTCATTCAGCCAAAGGGCTTGAATTTAAATATGTTTTTGTTGTCGGTTTAGAAGAAGGATTATTTCCTCACTCGGGATTCGGAGATAGCGGACCGGACAGACAGGAAGAGGAGAGGAGATTGTTTTATGTGGCCTTAACAAGGGCAAAGGAAAAATTATTTTTGTCATTCAGTGCCCTGCGTATGGTTTTTGGAGCCAAACAGTTAAATTTACCCTCCCGCTTTCTCTCTGACATTCCTGACCGCCTTCTAAAAATTGAGCAATATGACAGAAAAGAGGAAATCCTTGAATATATATAAAATATGAAACCAGCAAAATATCTCGGACAAAACTTTTTAACTTCAAGAGAGATTGTTGAAGAAATAATTGGCGCAGCGGATTTAAAACCAGACGATGTTGTTTTAGAAGTGGGGCCGGGCAAGGGAATTTTAACTGAAGCGATTTTGGAAAAAATTCCGCAGGGGAAACTGATTGCGGTGGAAAAAGATAAACGGCTGGCGGAATACTTAATGCAAAAATTCCACGATCGTGAAAATTTTCAATTAACTCACGGAGATATCCTTAAATTTAATATTACCCGTTACGCGTTACGAGTTACGGGTTACAAGATAATTGCCAATATACCGTACTATATTACTTCGCGGTTTTTAAGAAATTTTCTCCAATCCGATTTCCAGCCAACAACAATGGTTTTGATGGTGCAAAAAGAGGTGGCGGAAAGAATCATAGGCCACTCCGGGAAAAAGAATCGTGTTTCTTCATCACAGTCATCAAGGGGAATGATTACGAAACACGATTCTTTTTCCCCAAAACGAATTCCTGCGTCTAAAGAGTCCATTCTTTCCATCAGCGTCAAGGCCTATGGCCAGCCCAAAATAATCAAAATTGTTCCAAGGGAATATTTTTCGCCAAAGCCAAAAGTGGATTCCGCCATTTTGCTCATAGACAATATTTCAAAAGATTTCTTTGAGCGATTAGCGGGCGAGAAATTTGTTTTCTTAAAGACGGACATAAAAGGGAATCTTACGAAAACAAAATTTCTCGCCCGTCTAGAAAAGTCCTTTTTTGACCTTGTAAAACAAGGATTTTCCAGCAAGCGCAAATTCCTCAAAAACAACCTAAAACTGTTAGACATCGGATGTCTAACAAAATGCGGGGTTGCGGAAAAAGCTAGGGCAGAGGATTTGTCTTTAGAAAATTGGAAGTGTCTTATGAAATAAAATATGTCCCTATTATTAAATACAAAATTTTTGATTCGATTTACACTTTTTATTATTTGTTTTTTACTCCTTACCTTGGCATTCGAAGGAGGAAATTTTTGGATTCTCGGCTTGGTGGGCCTCGCCCCGTTTTTTGTTTTAATAGAAAATTCCAAAAATTGGAAATCGGTCTTTTTAATAAGTTGGGTCCTGGGAATATTAATTTTTATGGTTTCTTTGCGCTGGATGCTTGCTATTTTCCCAAACGAGAGCTTGGGCTTAAACAGCGATACTGCCGGCCTTTTTCTTATTGCTTCCGCATGGTTTCTATTTTCTTTGTTTTCTGGATTGGGCTTCGCTATTTTTGGAGTTTTTGTTAAATTGCTGAACGTTTGGAGTTCTCGCACTTGTTCCTTGTTGACAATTCCAAGCGCCTGGATTATTGCAGAATATTTAAGAGCATGGATTTTTAGCTTGGCTATTTGGGGCGAAGGCGCTTTAATTGGACCATTTTTCACTTTTAACAATATGGGGTATCTTCTTGCTGATACGCCATTTTTCTATTTTGCGCGCATGGGCGGTTTATACGGCTTGAGTTTTTTGGTTGTTATGACAAACGCAATTATTTTTTTATTGCTCAAAAAGAAATATTTACTCCATGCTTTTGCAATAATTATTCTAATATTTTTAAGCAGTTATTTTTATGTTCAAAATTCCGAAAGTTACAGCAATGACAAGTTGTCAATCAATGTTTTATTGCTCGGAATTCCGCCCAAAACAGAACCTTTTTATCGCGAAGGTTTTTTGGAAATACTTGAAGGTGAACATATTGCTCCGGAGAATCAGCCCGATATCGTCGTTTTCCCGGAAGGATTTCCTCTTTTAAGCATATCGGGCGAGCTTGAAAATTCGGTTTTCAGCAAACTTTTCCCGGATCAAAATAAAAAAGGTTTTGTGGTGGCAAACAAAATGACATTCACTGAAAAAGGAAGAATTAGCGAGATTATTTACCGCGACTCAAAAGGAAATCTTATTGCAAGACAAGAAAAATCATTTTTAATCCCCGGCGGTGAAACTGCGCCGATTGTCATAAGCGCAATCGCAAAAGTTTTGGGCATGGACGAGAGGATAAAAATATTTAGACAAAATAGGCAAATAACAAAAAGCGCCGAGCCGGATTACGCGGTAGGCCTTGGAGATACAAGAATTGGCGCATTTCTTTGTTCAGGCATTCTTGCGCCGGATTTTTCGCGCCGTTTGGTTCAACAAGGGGCAGAGATTTTAATTAATTCCGCCAGCCACAACTTATGGCAAGGCCATCCAAGAATATCCAATGATCTGGAGTTAATGGCGCGCTTTGAGGCAATGGCCCACGAAAGACCGATTCTTCAAGCCACTTATGGCGGCCCGTCTTTTGTAATTGATGAAAAAGGCGCAATTATTAAAAAAAGCTCTCTTGAAAAACCAGAAATTTTTTTAGCAAAAGTTTATCCCAAGGATAAAAAAACTTTAACAGCCAGAATTGGCGACTTGCCAATAATTATTTTTGCATTGCTAGCCATCATCATTTCTCGGATGGCAAAAGCCAGAAATTAAATATCGCATCCGCAAATTCCTGTCATTGGATCCCAGATTGCGTTTCTTCCTACACAGACCGCATTCAAGCATCCGCAAGGTGCTTTCCCGCAAAAACAACAACAACAGGGAGCCCAAAGATTTACGCCTGGCAATGGCCCAACGCCAGCCCCCAATTGCCAGCATTCAATAGGCGTACAGACAAAAGCTCGGGCTGTGTTTCCCCAAATTAATTTCTTTATTAAATCAGAAAAAACAGAAAAAGGAGAAGAATTGCACGAAGAAACGGCAGGCATTTTAAAGGGTTTTATTGACGAACTCGTCCTTAATGGCAACTTCCCTTCTCTCAACATTTCAGCTTCTTTTTGATTAAGCTGTCTCCACTCGGAAAGGCCTTGGTTAAGGAATTTTTCCGCATCGCTTTGAGCCAGCATGTTATTATCGCGCATATATTCAATGCCCTTTCTAACAAACCCAAAAATTTCATCCTCGTTTTGGAATGATGCTCGTTTTGACGCGCTAATAAATTTTTCATCAACTAATATGTCCTGAAAAAAAGAGAGATGGTCGCGATATGATTTTGGATAAAGGGTTTCAAAAATTTTTTTTTCTAGTTCTGGGTCAGGGGTCGTTTCTGGTTTTTTAGTTTCTGCGCCCACTTCCACTTCTTCCTTCGGGCTTATGGTTCCTCCTTCTTGGCCGGTTTGGTTGTTAGTTAATTGAGGTTTTGGTTGCTCTGTTGTTTTTTGGAACCCCTTTTCTTCATTAGATTCTTCAAGGTTATAATTTCTTGGCATTGCCTTAATGTTTTCCGAAGCAGAAAAAGGTTTTACAGGCACCCCCTTTTTTTGAAAAAAAATTAATAATACCAAAAAAGACAAAAGGACAAGCGTCATTACAATAAAAATAATAACTTTTTGTCGATTTTGCATAATTAATTTTAATTATACTTCATTCTCATTAGGATATCCACAACCCTTTTAAAATTGCAGTAATTTTAAAAACAAAATGCTATAATAAAAATGGTGCCAAGCAGAAAGTTTATATTGGTGTGTTTTTTGAGTTTGCTGGTTGGAGCAGGAGGATTTTTGCTTTTTAAAAACAAAAAAACAGAAATTAAACCGCCGTTGCAAAAAGGAGAAAGTTTTATTTCCGGACTTTTTCAGAAAAACCAAGCTGACAGCGACAATGACGGCTTGCAGGACTGGGAAGAAACACTTTGGAAAACTGATAAAAATAATCCCGACACAGACGGGGACGGCACCTTAGACGGCGAGGAAATAAAATTAAAAAGAGATCCGCTGATAGCCGGGCCAAACGATCTTTTAGAAAACAAATCTTCAGCCCCCCAAAGCGTCCAGGGCGACAATCGCCCCTTAACTGAGACAGAAATTTTTGCAAGGCAATTTATAACAGGGTATTTAAACTTAAAACAATCGGGAGAATTGAATGAAGAAACAAAAAAACAATTAACCAATAATCTTTTTGAAAATTTGCAAAAGAGCCAGGATTACGATTATAAAACTTATAAAATTTCGGATATAAAAATTTCTCAAGATAATTCACCAGAGATGGTAAGGCAATACGGCAATGACATGGGAAGAATATTAGAAAATTTTAATAATATAAAAGAAAATGAATTTGAGATATTAACAAAAGCCATAGAAGAAAATAATTCAGAAAAACTCACTGAACTGCAATTGTACATAGAAGATTACCAACGGACCGCCGACGATCTTTTAAAGACCCGATGCCCTTCAAATTATTCCCAGATGCATATTGATTTAGTCAACAGTTTTATGGCAACGGAATATAGCGTATCAGAAATGCAAAAATTTTTTATTGACCCCCTGAAAGCATTTCATGTCATTGGTTTATATTTTGAGCAAGGCAGAAAAATGAAAGAAATTTTTTCAAATCTGGGAGTAGAATTTAAAAAAATGGGAATTTCTTTTGAGCAAAATGAGCCGGGATTTACCCTTTTGCAATATTTTTAAAATATGAACAATTTTAAATTTAAAAAATTTATAGTCCCAAGTTTGTTAATTATAATTATATTCAGCTTTCTTTTTTTTCAGCCAAAAAGAGCTTATGCTCTTGTTCCGGTTATAGATGCGGCAAATTTAGCTGCAAACGAGGCAACTGCTC
>Ga0210057_1004740_pt1 | contig 17867 bp, 18 predicted proteins | sample CryGeyCG2114_010_2_FD_183968 | JGI IMG/M metagenome (GOLD analysis project Ga0210057, IMG submission 183968) | Groundwater microbial communities from aquifer - Crystal Geyser CG10_big_fil_rev_8/21/14_0.10 (SPAdes) (version 2) | ecosystem: Environmental > Aquatic > Deep subsurface > Groundwater ...
AAGTGTTTTGCTTTGCAAAACACTATTATGCTAACAGCAGTCAAAATTTCACTACGGGGTTGATTTTTTAGAGAGGATTTGTTAATCTTAAGATACCATAAAGTTTATAATTTTGACTTTTGACTTTTAAATTTTGAATTTATTTTCATGCCCATTACTAAAACAGCCAAACGTGCTTTAAAGAAAAGTCTCAAAAGAAAAGAAAGAAATTTGCTCAAGAAAGTAGTTTTAAAGAAAACCGAGAAAAAATTCTTAAAACTTTTAGCTTCTTCCAATACTGAAGAAGCTAAGAAAATTCTCAATGTTTTATATAAACTTTTGGATAAAGCCGCTAAAACTAATTTAATTAAAAAAAATAAAGCGGCTCGAGATAAATCAAGATTAGCGAAGAAATTAACCAAAAGCTAAGAACCTAGAAATAAAATCCGTCCCGCACTTTTTAAGAGAACGCGGGACGGATTTTTTTGTTGCTGTTCTTTATGATTTTTAGTAATATATTGATAGTGAGCGAAGTCGAACATCTATTATATATATTAGTATGCTAAAATATGAACAATTTGAACACCAAGCAGATGTTGGAATAAGAGGTTATGGGAAGACAATTGAAGAAGCTTTTGAAAATGGGGCAAGAGCAATGTTTGGGGTAATGGTTAATTTGGTGAAAGTGGAACCCAAACAAGAAATAGAAATCAAGTGTGAGGCAGCAAATTTAGAAGAACTTTTAGTGGAATGGCTGAATAAATTATTGGCAGAGGCTGGAATTGAAAATTTTATTTTTTCTGATTTTAAAATAAAAGAAATCAAAAAAACTAATTCTATCTATAAACTTTCTGGTTTAGCTAAAGGTGAAGAATTAGATCCAAAAAAACATGAGCCAAAAGTTGAAGTTAAAGCAGCAACTTATAGTCAACTAAAGGTTGAAAAAAAAGACTACAACCCACTCGCCACCCGATATATAGTCCAAACAATTGTTGATGTCTAAATATGGACATTAAAAGTTTAAAAAAAATTAGTGATTATCAATGGGAAATTCCAAAAACTGGAGAAATGAATGTGCCGGGAAGAATTTTTGGTGATGAGAAATTAGTGAAAGAGATGGATGAAAAAGTTAGAGAACAGGTAACGAACGTTGCTTGTCTTCCAGGAATTTTGAAAGCTTCTTTGGCAATGCCTGATGGGCACTGGGGCTACGGTTTTTCCATAGGCGGGGTGGCGGCGATGGAGCCAGAAAAAGGGGTGATTAGTATTGGCGGAATTGGCTTTGACTCTGGCTGCGGCGTCAGAACTTTAAAAACTAATTTAACTTTAAATGAGGTTAAACCAAAAATAAAAAAATTAGTAGATTTATTATTTCAGACAGTTCCTTGCGGATTAGGTTCAAGAGGAAAAATAATTCTTTCCCCAGGAGAGGCTGATGAGCTTTTTAAAGAGGGAGCAAAATGGGTTATAAAAAGAGGCTATGGAACCGAAGATGATTTAAAATATATTGAAGACGGAGGTTCTTTGGAGGGAGCGGAACCGGAATATGTCTCGGAAACAGCAAAAAGGAGAGAAAAAAGACAGGTGGGGACACTCGGCTCAGGCAATCACTATGAAGAAATTCAATGCATTGATGAAATTTATGACGAAGAAACAGCCAAAAGATTTGGATTATTCAAAAATCAGATTTTGATTTCAATTCATTGTGGCTCAAGAGCCTTAGGACATCAAATCGGCACAGATTATTTAAAAATTTTAGCTGAGACTTCAAGGAAATACGGAATTAAAATCAGGAATAGAGAATTGGTTTGTGCTCCAATAAATTCTCTTGAGGGAAAGAGATATGCTGCCGCGAATTTATGCGCTTTAAATTATTCTTATGCCAATCGTCAAGTGATAACTCATTTAACTAGGGAGTGTTTTAAAAAAATTTTTCCAAAAGCTGAAGTAAAAACATTTTGGGATTTAACTCATAACTCAGCCAGGTGGGAAAAACATAAAATTGACGGAGAATTAAAAAAAGTTTTAGTCCATCGAAAAGGCGCAACTCGAGCTTTTGGTCCCGGAAGAGAAGAAATTCCTGAGGAGTATAGGGAGATCGGTCAGCCTATCCTTGTGGGAGGCACGATGGGGACTTACTCATTTATTTTAAAAGGGACAGATTTTGGAATGAAAGTTGCTTTTGGCAGCGCTTGTCATGGAGCGGGCAGGGCGATGAGTAGAACTCAGGCAAAAAAGAGATGGCAGGGAAAAGAATTGGCTCAACAATTGGAAGCCCGGGGAATTTATTCAAGAACTGCTTCCTGGGGAGGTTTTGCTGAAGAAGCTCCTGGTGCTTACAAAGATGTAGTTGAAGTGATTGAAGCAGTTCATAATGCCAATTTGGCAACAAAGGTTGTTAGAATGAGGCCTTTGGGAGTAATCAAAGGTTAACAAATATTCTTTTTTAGGGTTTTTGTGGTATAATAATTCAAAGGTCGAAATCTATACCATTTTTAAAAATTCAAAATTAAAAAATGAAAGAAAAATTAATAGGGAAAATAACTCATTACTACGCTAAAATAGGAGTGGCGATAGTAGAGTTAGCCGCTAAATTAAAGGTGGAAGATAAGATTCATCTAAAAGGACATGAGACTGATTTTGAACAGTTAGTATCTTCGATTCAGATAGAGCATCAAAATATTAATGTAGCTAAAAAAGGTGATGCCATTGGATTGAAAGTGGATCAAAAAATAAGAGAAGGTGATGAAGTATATTTGGTAAAAGAGTAAACCCAGCTTGTTATTTTTAGCAACGATGCTAAACAATTTTAAAATTAAACCGCTAGAAAAAATTTCTAGCGGTAAAAATTATTTGCCTCAAAAACTTGAAGCGGTGGCTGCTTTAGTCGGAACTATTATTGGAGCTGGTGTTTTTACTTTACCAAAAGTGGCTCAGCAATCCAGTTTGCTGATTACAGTTCTTTGGCTAGGAGTGGTCCTTATGTTAGTTATTTATCTTCATTTAGCGTTTGGGGAAATTGTTTTAAGAACAGAAAAAGATTTTCGTCTGCCTGGATATGCAGGTTATTATTTGGGCGCTCCAGCTAAAAGATTAATGCTCTTAACGACTTTTTTTACCTTTTCTTTTTCTCTTTTAATTTATTTGCTTTTAGGCAGTCAGTTTTTAAACACTCTTCTTTCCTTCTTTGTGCCAGCCAGCCTTCTTCCTTCTGGTTTTTTGGTAATTTTTCTTTGGCTTTGTCTCAGTTTAATTATTTTAAGCAAAAAGGATAGAGTTTCGAAAATTAATTTAATCTTATCCTTTTTTCTTTTAGTTTTATTTGTTATTATTGCTTTTTATTCCTTGCCTCATTTTCATTTAAGTAATATTAATTTCTTTAATATCTCCCAAAGATGGGGATGGTTAATACCTTACGGAGTGATGTTTTATGCTTTAAATGGCATGGTGGCAGTGCCTGAAGCTTTTCATATTTTAAAGAGGAAAAGGGCACCAAAGGAATCTTTAAAAAAAATTATTATTACGGGTATTTTAATTGCAGCTTCTTGCTATTTACTTTTTATAGTTAGTGTGTTAGGGACAACTGGTGCTGCAACCACTGCCGAGGCAATTATGGGGTTAAAAACAGTGCTGGGCAAGGGAATAGTGGTTGCCGGCGCCATCCTGGGATTTTTAGTTGTCACAACTTCTTATTTAATCTTTGCTGTTTATATTAAAAATAGTTTTACTAATGATTTTCATTGGTCCCCTTTTATCAGTAATTTCATTGTTATTGGAGGACCTTTAATTTTGTATTTCTCTCATTTTGCCAATGTGATAAAGTTAATTTCTTTTATGGGAGGAATGTTAGGAGGTTTTGAAGGAGCGATGGTGCTTTTAATTCTTTATAAATCTAAAAAGCAAACAGATTTAATCCCTGCTTATGAAGTGCCTCTTAATCATTTTATTTTATCAGTTCTCTTTTTTGCTTTATTAGCCGGGGCGTTATGCCAGACATTTTTAGTGTATTAACTGATTCCTCTCGTAGTTCAATGGATAGAATATAGGTTTCCGGAACCTATGATGAAGGTTCGAGTCCTTCCGAGAGGACTGAAAATATCCTTTGTTCTTGCTTGACAAAAGAATTTTTGGTATAATTTATTGATAAAAGAGTTATCCACAAGGTAAATAATTTTTGTATGTGATATAATAATACATATTCTTAATGCCTAAAAAGACACCTAAAAAAATTACTTTAGAAAATTTAGCGAAAAAGATAGATGAGGGACTTAAGAAAGCAGAAAGACATACATCTCAAAAAATTGATGAGAAAATAGATCAACTGGCTTTAGCAGTAAAAAATGGTTTTGATGAAGTTGATAGAAGATTTAATGGAGTTGATAAAAGATTTGATGAAAATACAAAACAGCATCAGCAGATTTTTGATAGAATGGATAACTTAGAGCAAGGGCAGGAAGAAATAAAACTAAAATTGACGGCGAAGCTGTCATCCTGAGCTTGCGAAGGATCTCTGGACTTGTTCCAGGCGCATCCATCATTAAAATTAAAAATCAAATAAAGGTATAAAAACGGTGGGAACAGGGCTGATATTAATATCAGCCCTGTTTTAATTTAGGTGCGAGGGGTTGAAGAAGAAAAAGTAGTTTGTTATACTTAAAATGTCCATTAATGGACGCAAAAACGGTGGGGATTTTTATTTTCTATTTAATTCTCATTGGTAAGATTGAGGTAGTTTTAAGACAAGTAGAATCAAGAAATAATACTTAATTATTATGAAGAAAAAAGAAAAAAGGATGGATGGAAAAGAAATTGGTATTTTAGGATATGGTGAAGTGGGACAAGCTATAGCTAAATTTTATAAAAAACCTAAAATAAAAGATTTAACAGTGGATAATGGCTTAAAAGGAGTGGAGATTTTGCATGTTTGCCTTCCTTGGTTTCCTAATTTTGTCAAAATCGTTAAGAAAGAAATTAAAGAAATAAAACCAAAATTAACAATTATTCATTCTACTATAGCTCCAGGTACCACTAAAAAACTGGGGAAGATGGTTGTTCATAGCCCAATTAGAGGAATTCATCCTCGTCTTTACCGGGGAATTAAGACGTTTGTTAAATATATTGGAGCTGATAATAAAAAAGCAGGGGAACTAGCAAAAAAACATTTGGAAAGTTTGGGAATCAAAACTAAAGTCTTTTATCCATCAATAACTACTGAAATAGGAAAACTTTTAGATACAAGTTATTATGGGGCATGTATTGCCTGGCATGGTGAAATGAAGAAGATTTGCGATAAATATAAGGTTGACTTTGAAAAAGCAGTGACTGATTTTAATGAAACTTATAATCAAGGATATAGAAAATTAAAAAAATCAAATGTTATTCGGCCAGTTCTTTATCCGCCAAATCCTTCCATTGGTGGACATTGTATTTGTTCAAATGCTGAAATACTAAAGAAATCTTGTAAAAGCGAATTTTTAGATTTAATTTTAAAATATAAATCAAAAAACAAAAAATAATGAAATTAGTTGTTTTTATTCCTGCCTATAACGAAGAAAAGACGATAGCTCAAGTTATTCAGGAAATACCCAAGGAAATTGAAGGCATTGATGATTTAGAAATTTTAGTAGTAGATGATGGTTCAATTGATAATACTGTTGCCGAAGCTAAAAAAGCCGGGGCTTTAGTTGCTTCTCATGCTAAAAACGAAGGATTGGGAATTGCTTTCTCAACAGGAATTGAAGAAGCTTTAAAACAAAAAGCAGATATTGTAGTAAATATGGACGCTGATGGTCAGTTTGACTCAAAAGAAATTCCTAAATTAATAAAACCTATTTTAGAAAAAAGAGCGGAAATGGTAGCTGGCAGCAGATTTGAAACTAAAGATTCTATAGCTCAAGTGCCTTTTATAAGAAGATTAGGAAATAAAGGATTTACTTCTTTGGTCAATATTTTAACTAAAGAAAATTTTACAGATAGCCAATGTGGTTTTCGCGCTTACTCAAGAGAAGCGCTTTTAAGATTGAATCTTTTTGGCCGCTTTACTTATACTCAGGAAGTGTTTTTGGATTTACTCAATAAAGGATTAAAGATAGAGCAAATACCGGTAAAAGTAAGATATTATCAAGAAAGGAAGTCTAAGATCTCCGGTTCTTTATTTAGTTATGCCTTGAGAGCAATAACAATAATTTTAAGAACATTTCGTGATTATAAACCATTGGTATTTTTTGGTATTCCCGGCCTGACTATTTTTGGAATAGGAATTATACTCTGGCTATATTCTTTTATTTATTGGTTAATTTATTTTCAAACCACTCCTGTAAGAATGTATTTTTTTGTCGGCACAGGTTTGCTTACTTTCGGCTTTTTACTTATTATCCTTGCTTTAATTGCTGATATGTTAAAAAGAATTCGTAAAAATCAAGAAGAAATCCTGTATAAACTTAAAAAACAAGAATATGAAAAATCAAATTAAAGAATCAATTGAAGTAAAAAATAAAATTTTGCAAAGTAAAGAGATATTAAACAAATTAAGTTTAATCATTGCTAAAATCAATGATTGTTTTCAGCAAGGGAATAAAATTTTAATTGCTGGAAATGGCGGCTCAGCAGCTGACGCCCAACATTTTGCTGGAGAAATTGTTGGTAGATATAAAAAAGAAAGAAAAGGCTATCCAGCCATAGCTTTAACTACCGATATTTCAATTATTACATCCATAGCAAATGATTATAGTTTTGATATTATATTTTCAAGACAAATTGAGGCATTAGCAAAAAAAGGGGATATATTTTTTGGCATTTCAACCAGCGGCAATTCAAAAAATATTATTGAAGCAGTAAAAAAAGCCAAAGAATTAGGCCTAACCACTGTTTGTTTATTAGGAAAAGAAGGGGGTAAATTAAAAGATTTAGCTGATTTTTCAATAATAGTTCCATCTGAAGATACTCCTAGAATTCAGGAATGTCATATTATGTTAATTCACATAATTTGCGAAGAAACTGAAAAATTATTTATTTAGATTATGAATAAAAAGAAACTAATAAAAATAGTAGATAATTTTAAGGGGAAAAGAATCGGAGTAATTGGTGATTTAATGCTTGATCAGTTTATTTGGGGGGATGCTGAAAGAATTTCTCCAGAAGCTCCAGTGCCGGTAGTTTTTGTACAGAGAGAAAGTTTCGTTCCTGGTGGAGCAGGAAATACGGCGAACAATATTTCTGCCTTAGGGGGAAAAGCTTTTATTATAGGGCTGATCGGAAAAGATATTGCCGGTCAAAAATTAGAAAAAGAATTTAAAAAGAGAGGAATTAATGCTCAAGGTATATTAAAAAACAGCAAAAAACCAACTATTCAAAAAATTAGAGTTATTGCCAGGGGCCAACAAATGATAAGAATAGATAAAGAGAATCTTGCTAATATAAGCAATCAAGAAAAAAATAAAGTAATTGATTTTATTTCTTCGCAGATTCAAAATTGGGACGGGATAGTAATTTCAAATTATACTAAAGGATTTATTACTGAAAGTTTGTCTCAAGAAATAATCAATTTATCTAAAAAATATCAGAAATTTATTATTGTTGACACTAAACCAAAACAGGCTTTTTATTTTAAAGATGTTTCTTTGCTTACTCCTAATTTTCAAGAAGCAAAAGAGATAAGTGGAAAAGAGAGTTTAAAAGAAGCAGGAAAAGCAATACAAGAAAAATTAAATTGTAATGTTTTAATTACTCAAGGGGCTGATGGGATGACTCTTTTTGAAAAGAATAAAATTAGACATTTTCCTGCTAAAGCAAAAGAAGTATTTGATGTTTCCGGAGCAGGAGACACAGTAACTGGAGTTTTTGCCATTGCTCTGGCTTCAGGAGCTAATTTGGAAGAAGCTGCTGTTATTGCTAATCATGCAGCAGGTATTGTTGTTGGTAAGATAGGAACCGCCGTAGTTTTGCCCGAAGAATTAAAAAAAAGATTTAGAAAATAATGGATAAGAAAATTAAAAACCAAAAAGAAATCGTTAGAATTGTTCACGACCTTAAAAAAAAGAGTAAAAAAATAGTCGCCCTTAACGGTAGTTTTGATATTTTGCATTTAGGGCATGTTAAATCATTAAAAGAAGCTAAAGCCCAAGGAGATATTTTGATTGTTTTGCTAAACAGCGATAAATCAGTAAAAAACTATAAAGGATCTGGACGGCCGATAAATTCCCAGAAAGAAAGAGCAGAGGTTTTGTCGGCTCTTGAACCCATAGATTATATAACCATTTTTGATGAAATAACCCCCATAAAAATTTTACAAAAAATTAAACCTGATATTTTTTGTCAAGGCAAGGATTGGGGTAAAAATTGTATTGAGAGAGAAGTTGTTGAAAAATACGGCGGCAAAGTTTACATTCTAAAATGGAGTAAAGGTTTGTCCACCACAAAATTATTTGATAAAATTTTAGATGCTTATTCTAAAACTGAAAATAAAGCGGTGTTTTTAGATAGAGACGGAACAATTAACATTAATAAACCAGAATACCTTTACAAAATAAAAGATTTTAAATTTACTTCAACTGCTATTCCTGCCCTTAAAAAATTATCAAAAACAGATTATAAAATAATCATTTTAACTAATCAATCAGGAATTGGCAGGGGATACTTTAAAGAAAAGGATTTAAAAAAACTTCATCAATGGTTGCTAAAACAATTAAAAAAGAAAGGAATCAGAATTGATAAAATTTATCATTGCCCCCATCTTTCAAAGGATAATTGTTCTTGTCGTAAGCCAAAAATCGGTATGCTTCAGCGAGCAATTAAGGATTTTGATTTAAGTTTAGCTAAAAGCTGGGTAATTGGAGATGATGAGAGGGACATAATTATGGCAAGGGAAGCCAATGTAAAAAGCATAAAAATCGGTAAAAGAATCCCCAAAAACCTAAAATTAGAGCCTAATTTTTACACAAAAAATTTATTAGAGGCAGTTAAATTCATCCAACAAAATGAATGTTAAGAAAATATTAGTTACTACAACAACTTTCCTCACTTTTCTTGAAGGAGATGGCACGCCGCCCTTTGTGTATGAATTAAGCAGAAGATTGGTGAAGAAAGAAAATTTTCACCTTATTGTTTTAACTCCTTTTAGAAAAAACACGAAAATTTTTGAAGAAAGAGAAAATTTAAAAATTTACCGATTTAAATATGGGTTTACCTCTTTGTGCGAAGGAGCGATTTTGCCAAATTTAAAAAAGAATAAATTTTTATTTTTCCAAGTACCTTTTCTTTCTTTCTTTGCTCTTATAAATTTAGCCAAGATTATAAGAAAAGAGAAAATAAATATTATTCATGCTCATTGGATTATTCCCCAAGGATTTATAGCGGTTCTTTATAAAAAACTTTTCAGGAAGAAGAATCTTAAAATAATTTGCACTTCTCATGGAGGAGATATTTTCGGTTTGCAAAATCCATTTATGAAAAAAATTAAAAGATGGACCTTAAACAATGTGGATAGATTGACTGTAGTAAGTAACGCAATCAAAGAAGAAGTAAAGAAATTGGATACGAGAGATAATTTGCCAATAGAAGTAATTCCAATGGGAGTAGATGCTGAGCTGTTTAATCCAGATAAGTATGATTCTAAAATTAAGGAAAAATACGGTATAGAAGGTTCATTTTTACTTTTTGTAGGAAGATTAGCTGAAAAAAAAGGGGTTAAATATTTAATAGATGCGATGCCAGCGGTAATTCAGGAACACCCCAAGACAAAACTTTTAATAGTTGGCTCTGGTTCTTTAGAAAATGAATTAAAAAAACAAATAAAAAATCTAAATTTAGAAAACAATGTAATTTTTACTGGAGCAATACCAAATAATGAACTCCCAAGCTATTATGCCACGGCTGATATTTTTATAGGACCAAGCATAATTGAAGGGTTTGGGTTAGTTTTTGTAGAAGCTTTAATGTCTAAAACTTGTGTAATAACCTCTGATTTTAAAGCAATCTCGGATATTATAAAAAACGGAGATACGGGAATTCAAATAGATGTAAAAAATATAGAATTGTTTAGCAAGAAGATTATTGAATTACTTAAAGACCAAGAGAAGAGAAAAAGATTAGCGGAAAATGGATACAGCTTTGTTAAAAATAATTTTTCTTGGGATGTAATTAGAGATAAATATTATAAGATTTTAAAGAATATCATATGAGATTAGGAACTTATTATAGAGCAGAATTACTTAAATTATTAAACATTAAAGCAGACAAGGATCATGTTGTTGATGTTGGTTGTTATGATGGTTATTGGTTGTCAACCCAAAGTGCTAAAAATAAATATGGTTTAGATGTAAATATTATTAAAAGATATCCTAATATTAACTATATTAAAGCAAATGCATTAAATATTCCTTTTGAAAATAATAAGTTTGACCAAGTTTTTGCTTTCGATGTAATTGAACATTTACCTCAAAATACCGAAGAGAGATTTATTTCAGAATTAATAAGAGTTGCAAAAAATGGAGGTAAAATTATTCTTTTTGTGCCTTCAAAAGATATAAAAATATTTCCAAGCTTTTTAACAAATTGGATAAACAAAAAATGGGGGCATTATAAATATAATGGTTTATCTAAAGAAGAAATAAACGAGTATCTAGAAACATTCAAAAATATTAAGCATAAGATTATAGAAAACAATGCACAATATTATTTAAGAAACTATTTATTTATTCGCTTATTGTGGAGACTTAATAAAGCTTTTACTAAAAAGATAGTGAACAGGATTGCAAAAAATGATTTCAAGAATATGGAAGGCAATGATGGTTACTATATTATAAAAATTCTAAAACAAAAGAGTTAATGAAAACCATAAAAATATTTTCATCTTTAGGTATAGGAGACATTATTACTCTGGGACCGCTATTGAAAAAACTTAAATCCATATATCCGGAAAGTAAAATTACTATTATCTCAACGAGACAAGGATATTTTCAGAAATTGACCACAACTAAAGAACTATTTTATATAGACGAGGTAATAGTTTTAAATAGACCTTTGGCGTTATTCAAGATTTCTAAAAAGTCGGATCTTTTAATATTTTTGGGTTACTATTTTAAGAATTCCGGGTTATTAAAAGTATTGTTATATTATTTCTTATTTTTTTTCTTAAGATCTACTAAGAAAGTTAAACATAACGAATTAGAATCACCAGAATTTAAAAATTTAAATATGGTTAAGATAAAACTAGATACTCTTAAAAAATTAGGTATAAATTTATTCAACGAGGATTATGAATTATTTCTCCCTTTTTCTTTTGAAAAAGAAACAAAAGAAATAGAAGAATTACTTAAAAAGAGCAATATTACCCAGAAAGATTTTTTGGTGATTATACATTTAGGCGTAAAAGAGAAGTATTTTACTCGTTTTTGGCCATTTGAAAGATGGATAGAGACTATAAATTATTTGGAACAAGACTATAACGCCCAAATTATATTTATTGGCGGAAAGAATGACATTGAAGAAACTGAAAAAGTAATTAAGGGATTAAAATTTCCTTCCTTGAATTTTATTGGAAAATTGTCAATTAAACAAACAGCTGCTTTGATAGAAAGATGTGATTTATTTATTTCCACAAATTCTGGTCCAATGTGGTTAGCCGCTGCCTTACGCAAACCGCAAGTTGTTCTGTGTGGTCCTTCCAAATTTGCCTGGGATCCTTATAATAAAAACGCTGTAGTAGTGAGAAAAATCATTGACAGAAAATACTGTAATCCTCCTTGCGATGCCAAAAAATGCGAATATGGAGATAATCTGTGTACGAAGGCGATAAAGGTCGAAGATGTTATTAGAGCAATTGAACAACAGATGAGAAATGTCAAAAAAAATTAAGTGTCCATTGTGTAACTCAAAACGATTTAGGTTATTATATGATTTAAGCTCTAAATCCTTTGAAATCTATAAAATTGTCAAGTGTAAGACTTGTGATTTGGTATTTAGAAATCCTCAACCAGCTGAACAAGAGATAAATAAATTTTATACAAAAGAATACTACCTGGGTACAACAGACTATACGTATAGAGATGAACGGAACGACCAAAGGCTTCTCATAAAATACTCAGAAAAAGTAGAAAGTTTTCGTAAAATTAAAAAAGGAGGAAGATTATTAGACATTGGTTGCGCCTTTGGGATGTTTTTGAAAGCCGCTTCAAAATACTATAACTGTTATGGTGTCGAGATCTCACAATATGCTTCAGATTATGCCAAGGCGCAAGGATTGAATGTTTTTAATGGAACGGTAGAGCGGGCGAGATACCCAGATAATTATTTTGACATTGTTAACATGGTGGAAATTATAGAGCACCTTTCAGACCCAAAACAGACTCTTTCAGAAATTCATAGAATACTCAAGCCCGATGGAATATTAATTATAAAAACTTCTAACATAGAAAGTTTATATGCTAAATCCAAAGGGGGGGATTGGGATTATATATTGCCAGGCCATCTTTGTTATTTTTCCATAAAAACTTTAAGCAAGATATTGGCCTTGGTTGGTTTTCAAACGATTAATATTACCAAAAAAATGAATGTAAAAGAACTTATCAAAAATTTTGGTATTCAATCATACATCATGCCTTTGTTGCTAAAGCTAAATCAGGTATATTTAGCTAACCTTTTAATAAGAGGGATGACATTTTTTGCTAAGAAAAGGTGAATAAATGTATCATATGTAATAAATAAAGAAAAATGAAAAACTTATTTAAAATTAAAGAGAATTTTCTTGAAGAATTTTTTGTTAAGTTTATTTTTCTCTTTTTGATTATTCTTGGCTTTGCTTTAACTTTTCTTGTTTTTGAGAAATATTATATATTTTTAGATTTTTTACTTTTCCCGTCCGTTTTGTTGCTGATTGGTTTTATTTTTCTATTTGTTTTTTTAAATAAGAATAAAATTGAATTTAGAAAAAATAAAATTGATTATTTAGTCATTGGTTTTGTTTTGTTTTTTTGTATTTTTAATGCTTTTCATTTCTCGGAATCGAGCATAGAGGGCGGACATGACCAAGGCGGATATTTAGAATCAGGAATTTCACTTGCTAAAACCGGTTCTCTCTATACAAATCCGACTGAGAAACCATTTATTTATACTATTCCTGGTTGGAGTTTATACCTCAACGGGGAACTTCGACACCTGTTTCTTCCTGGAAATGCTATTTTTCTTTCGATGTTTTATAAGCTATTTGATTTTAAAGGAATAGAATTTGCTAATAGTTTTTTATTGTTTTTTTCCGTATTGATAATTTATTTTTTAATAAAAAAAGTAAAAAACTGGAAAACTGGATTTTTTTGGCTGTTCTTTTTTCTTTTTAATTTTTATACAATTTATTTCTCGCGAGCTACCTATGTAGAAAATTTGCAATTATTATTTGTTTGGTTCTACGTTTATTTATTTGTTAAAGGTTTTTTAAAAAAAGATTTTCAATATATTGCCGGCGCGTTTATTCCTTTGAGTTTGTTAATAACAATAAGGATAGAGGCGTTTTTTTATATTATTGTTTATTTTTTTTTGGTTTTTTGTTTTCTTTTCAGGAGACAATTGGAAATAAATATTAAAAAAAGCATCAAATATTTAATTCCTTTTTTATTTGGTCTTTTGATTATTATTAATATTTTTATTTTTGACCCATCTATTTTTACAACAATTATTGATACTATTAAAATTGCCGGACCCTCAGCGCAATTAGCCCTCGGATTACCCACAGATATTCCTTATAACCAACAAATATTTATATGGATTACTCTTTTTTATATGTTTACTCCGGCATTTCTTTTAGCTCTTTTTTTGGGAATTTTAAATTTCTTTAAGGAAAATAAAAAGACAAAAAAATTACTTTTATTAATTGTCATTTTAATACTTCCTCAGTTTATGTTTTTAATTAGACCAGGGATAGCATTTTATCTTCCCTGGGCAATGAGGAGACAATGGGCTGTCTTTATTCCCTTTGTTTTTTTGCTTTTTGTCTTGTTTTTGTCAAATTATAAAAATATTTTGGGTAATACAACTAGAAAATTAACTATGGTTATAGGGGTTTTAATATTTTTAGTCATTTCGCTACCGGGATTATCTATATTGTTTTTAAAACAAGGCGATGGTATATTGCAATTTGAAAAAGATCTTGCTTCATTTTTTAAAAAAGACGATTTAGTGATCTTCTGGGATAGATATCAATATGAAAATTGGGGTCCGCCACTGTATTTTTTATATGGAACAAATGTGGTTTTTGATCGTTCGCCGGCTTTTGACCCACAGATATACGCATTAATTATAAAAAAGTATAAAAATGTTTTTATTGCAACCAGCCGCCCTCCTCATTTAGCATTGGGTCATCCTTATTTTTCTGAAGAGGTAAAGTATATCAAAACATTTAATTCAGAATTTTTTAAATTCTTAGGAGGTAGTTGTGATGTAAGAAGGTATCTTGCTTGGCCGGAAACATTCACAGGGTACCACCAGATAAAAGAGCTATGTACGGTTAATAATCCACCAATGAAAGTAGTAGATTATCAAATTAATTTAAATATTTATAAAATTAATGACTCTTTTAAAAAAGAATTTATAAAAGTGAATTATGATCCAGATTATAAAGTAACTAAAGAGACTAGGCATATTTGGGCCATGGACGATTAAAATTATGTCGCATTAAAAATACTTTTTTATTAAATCGAGTGATAATAGTCAATTTTTAATAATTTTCTATAAAAATTAATATGAATTTTGATAAATACGATTTTTTGCATCAAACCAGGTATCTCTTTTTACTGAAAGAGATTGAGAAACTTTTAATATCTTTACTTGAAAAGCAAAATAAGATTGTTTTGGTGGATATTGGAAGCGGAACAGGTCAGTTTTTATCTTTGCTTAAAAATAAATTCAAAAGAGAGAGGATTAAAATATATGCTCTTGATAGAATTAATTCATTAAATGATAAAACTATTACTTTTATAAAAATTAATGACCTCAATAAGGATAGGATAGATCTTCCTAATGAATTTGCTGATGTAATCACCTGTTCTGAGGCAATAGAGCATTTATATCAACCAGATAACCTTATTTTAGAAAGTAGACGAATTTTAAGAAAACAGGGTTATTTTGTTATTACCACTCCAAACTTAAATAGTTGGATAAATAGAATTCTTATATTATTTGGTTATTTTCCTTATGGAATGTCCTTATGTAGGAGAGCTGACGAGTTAGGTGTTAGAGATTTGAAGTATATCAAACAACCATCAAAGAACTTAGAAAAAGTAAATTACGATTATCATATTAGGTTGTATGGCGTTAAAGCTTTAACAAAAATTTTAAGTCTTTATAAATTTAAAATTGTAAAAATTTCATCTTTTGTGCGTTATTATCCTAATGATAAATTTTATAAACGACTTATCAATTCAATTTACTATCTATTAAATAAAATTAACCCATTTCTATCGCAAATCATATTCATTATTTGTAAAAAATAGCAAGTGTTACATTGTTTTATTTTTTTAAAAATCTCTAGATTTTTAAAACAGTAGCATGAAGAATAAAAGGATTTTCCAAATTTTAGTATTAATAATCTTATTCGCTTGGTTTGCGGTTTATTTTTATCAGAATATAGATGAGTTTAGACAGCTAAGGATTGTTAATGCGTGGTATCTTATTCCGATGATTTTATTTTCTATCGTTGCTTCTGTAAATAACGGCTTAATTCTTAAATTTTTTTTATTGCCGTTTGGTGTCCTATTAAAATTTAAAGAATATTTCGGTTTAGTGATTATCAACAGTATGACAAATTATTTAACTCCCCTCAGGGGAGGTATTGCTGTAAAAGCAATATATTTAAAAAAAAGACATCAATTATCTTATACGCATTTTTTAAGCATGTTTGCCGGTATGAATATAGTGATGTTTTTGGTTACTTCTTTTGTCGGCATCGTAACCGTATTGTTGTTCCGATATATCTACGGGATTTTTAATGCTCTTGTGTTTTCCATTTTTTTGTTACTCTTTCTTTTGCTGCTTGGTGTTATGATGTTTTCGCCAAAAATCAAGGAAACAAAATATCGTTTAATAAATATATTTATCAATGTTTTAAACGGCTGGCATCTTGTGAAACATCATAAAAGAGCTATATTTTTTACAGGTTTTATTGCTTTTATCAATATCGCGATTATGACCTTTGGTATGTTTTTTAGTTTTAGGGTTTTTGGTATAGAGATAGCTTTACTTCAAGTATTATTTTTATCTGTTATGGCTGGTCTTAGTTTGTTGATAAGCATTACGCCGGGCGGGCTTGGTATTACCGAAACAATTGTAGCCTTCACCGCCGTTGTTATCCAGATGCCCGTATCTGAAGTATTGGCAGTCAGTATTTTAAGTAGATTTATTAATTTGGGGCTTCTTTTTATTTTAGGGCCTATTTTTTCTTATATTTTAATGAATCAGAAAAATGATAAAAATGAAGAAAATAATATCTTATAAAAAGTTTCTTTTTTGCCTCTATGGGATATTGATTGTTTTATCTTGCTTGGGGTTTGAAACGAATCTTTATATTCCTTTTTATTTGGTATTTGCTTTTTTTATTGGCTGGCTTTATTTTTTTGGAGAAGAAGGAAAGGGATTAAAATTAAGTCGTTGGTTGATAATTATTCCTTTGATTATTATTTTGCTTATTAGGGTTGTTCCTTTCTTTTTTTCTGAAGCTCCTTTAGGGTATGACACTGGGATTTATAAAAAAAATATAGAGGATTTTAGTTTTGCTTTGCCTGAATTGCCTCAGGTTCCAGAAGGTGCTTGGTTAGAAAAAGAATCCGGGGGGCTTTATTTAAGTACTAATTTATTATCTTTGATAGGTCTTTCTTCAAATCAGATTCTTTATGGTTATTATATTTTATTAAGCTTGCTTTTGGGGATTGCCATATATGTTTTAGTGAAGAAATTTTTTAACGAGAATGCGGCAATTTGTTCTTTATTTGTTTTTGCTCTTTCTTTGACTCAATTTCAGACTTATTGGATGATGTATTATAAAAATATCGCTGGGTTGTTTTTAATGTTGATGGCTTTCTATTTGCTGAGGCAAAAATCTTGGCTGGTAATTCCAGTGGCTGGGTTTTTAGGAGGATTGCATCTGCCGACTTTTTTAATTTTTGGCTTGGCAATGCTTGTTCATTTTATATTTAACCCCATTAGATGGCGGACTTCATCTAACGGGGTAAATCAAGATAGAAAATATCATTTAATTTCAGGGATTGGGGCTTTAGTTATTGCTTTTTCTTTGTATTTTTACAATCCTCAGGCAATTTTTCAGTTTTTATCTTTGAATTTAGGCGAAATAGCAGAAACATTTGGGCCTGGCAGAGGGGGAGGAACTTTTGTTAATTTTGATCTTTACCTTCAGGTGATTACTTTTTATTTGCCATTTGCCATTTTGGGGTTGATTTATTTAATTAAAAAAAAGCAGTTTAATTATCTGTTTTTTTATTTTATTTTTAATTTTGCCATTGTCTATTTTAAGTTTTTCTTCTACAATAGATTTATCATTCATTTGGATATTATTGTTATTATTTTGGCTGGAATTTCGTTTAGTTATATTTTGAAAAGATTTTTGCCGACATTGACCGGAAAAACGGCAATTTGTATCTTGTTAATAGGAGCAGCTTATATTTCAGGGACAGTGGTTTTAAACAAAAAACCTTTGATTAAGAGCGAAGAATTAGCTGAAATAAAATCTTTGTCTGTTTTTGCCAAAGAAAATGAATATGTGATGGCTACTGATTCTTTTTATTCCCCCTGGGTTTATGGTTATTCAGAGAGAAAAACAATTGCGCCTGGGCTTTTTGAACATAACAAATGGAATAAAGAAAGATGGGCTGCTTTTTGGTTTAGTCCTG
>Ga0210057_1004741_pt1 | contig 17861 bp, 20 predicted proteins | sample CryGeyCG2114_010_2_FD_183968 | JGI IMG/M metagenome (GOLD analysis project Ga0210057, IMG submission 183968) | Groundwater microbial communities from aquifer - Crystal Geyser CG10_big_fil_rev_8/21/14_0.10 (SPAdes) (version 2) | ecosystem: Environmental > Aquatic > Deep subsurface > Groundwater ...
TCTTTACCTATGTGAAAGAATTACTCAATGTTCACAGAGGTCTTATTCGCAAAAGAAAAGTAAAACTTATTGATGAAATTTTGAAAGGAAAACCTAAATTCTAGCCGACCGTTTTGTCCATTAAGTCCAAGGTATCCACTAATAACAAAAAAAATCCAAAGTCCAAACGTACTAAATGAGGTAGCACCTCGTGTCACGAGGTACAATACATCAGTTTCAGGAAGTCCAAGCAACGCATATGAATGCGTAATAATAACAAAAAAAGCTGCAATAAGACGCAATTGATCAAAACTATTCTGTCTGCGGTTTGGTGTATCTTCTTTCATATCAACAATATCCACTCAGCCACACATCAACGTACAAAGTCCATTCTAAAATTTTTTCCATGATCAGTAAATCCTAGTCGTTCATACAGTAGATGAACACCATTTTTTCCATATCTACTTTGTGCTAACAATTTTCTACACCCTTGTTTTTTTGCCTCATCAATAACGTGTTGCAAAAGCATAGTCCCAATACCTTTCCCCCGATAGGCATCATTGACAAACACATCCTCGACAAGACCATAGGGTTCTCCATGAAGATCATTTGTGATGAAAAAAAGCGATACACGCCCAATTACTTCTCCATTCTCCTTCATCGTATATTTGATTGCTTTCGTTTGTATTTCTTGTGATTGAATGTCCATACATCAAAATATTATACCTTTCAAAAGAGAACCAAGTTTTTCAGGATCTAATCCCCCACCACTGCGTTCATAATCTCCCGAAATGACCCGTTCATCATCAGTATCACTAACAATCAATGACCATTGTTTTTCTGCATACCGAGATTGTTCGTACGATGTCAATGTGTGATTATTATAAATAAGGGTATCAAGTTTTCTTGGGAGATACTGTTCGAGTTCAATAATAAAATCACTCAACTGTGTTGGCCCTGCTTCGCCAATAGTTTCATATGCATTTCCCACTACATAAATGAGCTTTGCTGTTGATGTTTGCAGCGCTTCTTTCATACCATCCACCAAGAGCGTTGCGACGATAGAACAATACAAACTGCCAGGCCCAAAAAGAATGACATCGGCTTCCTCTATCGCTTTTGTAGCACCTTCAAAAAGATTTGCTTTGGGTTCAAGCCAGGCCTTTGCAATACGACTATCGCGTTCTGAAGGACGATCAATAGCCCCCTCTGTTTTTACGGTTTCTCCGTTCACAAATTTCACACACAAATCTGCCACCTCAAGAGTATTTGGATATGCATGTCCTACGGCACCAAGAATCTGTTCCAATGATTCTTGCGCTTGCATAAAACTCAGTCCCTTTTCTTGAAGCATCGTGTACCACAAAATGCCAATATAGTATCCATCGATCTTAGACACGACATTTGAAATTCTGTTTCGATAAAACACTTGTTTCAACATGTGTGGATCTTGATTGGAAAATGCAAGCGTCGTCCGCATGAGATCACTTGCAGGCAAAAACCCTGTTTCTTCTCGAAGTTTTCCATTTGCACCACCACTATCCGACATGGAAACCACAGCAGAAAGTGAAATCTGATCTAAAAACGTTTTGCATGCTTGGACTGAAACAGCGGTTCCATTTCCACCACCGATGGCAACAATGTTTTTTTTCATACTATACAAATAATGATACAAATTGCTCGCGCGTACACGATTCGAGACTGTCAAAAATATGATCCGCAACGCCCGACACTTGTTCATGAGAGAAGTATCGTGCATCAGGGATACCAATGCAGGTCATCCCTGCAGCCTTCGCGGCTTTCATACCATTGAGCGAGTCTTCTATTACAATACAGTGTTCTGGCAAAATGTCCAAGGCTTTTGCAGTAGCCAGATATACGTCTGGTGCAGGTTTCCCTCGTTTTTCGGAAAAGGCTGAATGCAGTGAATCAAATCCTCCAATACCAAGATGCTCTATAACTGCCTCAATCAATACCATGGGCGACGATGATGCAATTGCTGTTTTTACGCCCATGTCCTGGGCAATACGAATAGCAGAGAGTGCTCCTGGCAATGCTTGACCAAGTGCTTTGGTTTTTTCTACTACGAGACGAATAAGTTCATCCGATGCTTCACCCACAGTCATGCCTTCCCAAGGGTTAGACGCATACCGCAATGCCACTACTTCATCACATCTCATCCCCATGGTCTCTGCCATACGTTCTCGTGTCATAGGCACACCAAGGCGAGTAAATAATTCAATACCCGCGTCTTTCCATATTGGTTCGCTGTCGATGAGGACACCATCCATGTCAAAGATAATAGCATACATCGATGCAAACTGATTTTTATATGATGAAAACTGATTGTTATCTTTCATAGTTTGAGTATCTTGCAAGTCTTTTTACTTCTAATTGTTTATTTCCAAAATTAATGAGTAATCCCACCTCTTTGCCACTCGCCTTCAGATAGGAGATTGTCTGCGTCTGGAACAGTGGTGGCATATCTCCACAAACCGCTTTCAATTCAACAATGATCAAATCATTCACGAGAATATCTACACGAAATGTACCGACCCACTTTGTATTAAATCTTACACGAAATTCTTTCTCACTTTCTGTACATAAATCCTCTTGTTTCAATGCGATTTCCATTGCTCTGTGATAAATTTTTTCCTGAAATCCTGGTCCAATCTTATTATGTACATTCATAGAGACACCGATAATTTTATGCGTGAGTTCACTATGTTTATACATATCAGTTTGTATCTATGTATCATCAGTATTCATCAATGCCTATTCTACTGTTACTGATTTTGCAAGATTTCTTGGCCTGTCAACATCTCTGCCTAACGCAACGGCAGTGTAGTACGCAAATAATTGCAATGGGATAGTATTCAGGAGTGGCTGAAGAAGCTCCATCGTATCAGGGACGTATATTACATCTTCTGCAAGTTCTTTTGTTTGTTCATCTCCTTCTGTTGCGATCACAATAACAGGTGATTTCCGTGCTCGAATTTCTTCAATATTGCTTCTCATTTTATCATAGAGCTGATCCTTTGTCATGATAGCCATGACAGGGAATTCTGGCGAAAGAAGTGCCAATGGTCCATGTTTCAATTCTCCTCCTGGGTATGCTTCGCTATGAATATAGGTAATTTCTTTCAACTTTATTGACCCTTCGAGGGCAACAGAATAATTTGCGCCACGACCTATAAAAAAGAAATCTTTTGAATGTGCATATTTTTCTGCAATTCTTTTTATCTCATCTTTTTGTTCAAATATCAATTGCATCTTTGATGGAATTTCTCTGAGTGCGTGTAACAATCGTTGTCCTGTTGCTGGACTCACTCGTTTTATTCTTCCAAATTCAAGCGCATAGAGCAATAAAATTGCCACCATGTTGGTATATGCTTTTGTAGAAGCAACGGCAAGTTCTGGGCCAGCATGGATATAGCTTCCACCATCTGTTTCTCTCGCAATGGTTGAACCAACAACATTCACAATCCCGCGAACAAACGCACCTTTTCGTTTTGCTTCACGAACGGCTGCAAGCGTATCTGCGGTTTCTCCAGATTGAGAGATGGCAAAGACGAGTGTATGTTCATCAATAATAGGATCTCGATATCGAAATTCACTCGCCACATCAACATCAACAGGAATGCCAGCAAGACGTTCGATAGCATACTTTCCTGCCATCGCTGCGTAGCTCGCGGTTCCACAGGCAATCAAAATAATACGATTCACACTGCGCATTTCATCGATCGTCATATTAAGACCACCCAAGTAGGCTGTCCCTTCAGCAAGATTATATCTTCCACGAATCGCATCCTGAAAGACCTGTGGTTGATCAAAAATTTCTTTGAGCATGAAGTGATCAAATCCTTGTTTTTCTGCTTGTTCATCATTCCATTCTATTTCCTCAATATGTTTGGTCACGAGCTGATCAAACAAATCCGTCGTCTCCATGCTTTCTTTTTTGATAACAGCAACTTCTCCATCTTCGAGAAAAATAACTTTTTTGGTATATGGCAAAATGGGTGTTGCATCACTCGCGACATATTGTTCTCCATCCCCGACACCAATCACAATAGGACTTCCCAGTCGCGCGGCAACCATTTCGTCTGGATGATCCGCATGCATTACCACGATACCATAGGTACCTCGCACATGTTTGAGTGCATCGACGACTGCTTTTTTCAAATTACCTTTATACTGAGATGCAATAAGATGTGCAAAAATTTCTGAATCAGTTTGTGATTCAAGAATGACATCACCTAATTTTTCTTTTAATTCTCTATAATTCTCTATAATTCCATTGTGCACCAATACCAATTTGCCATCCATAGCTGTATGAGGATGTGCATTTTCTTCTGTCACACCACCATGCGTCGCCCATCGAGTGTGCGCAATCCCGACATGACCAGATATATGCATATCCTTTACCTTGTCAGCAAGAATATCTACTTTGCCCACGGCACGCACACGATCAATCTTATGTGTCTGTCCATCTAATATGGCTACCCCAGCAGAATCATAGCCACGGTATTCCAAACGACGAAGCCCTTTGATGAGCACGGGTAAGGCTTCCTTTTCTCCTATGTATCCAATGATTCCGCACATACGATTAGAGTTTTAGAGAGTTAGAGTATTAAAGAATATTATACTTCTTCCCTAGTTTTTCAAATGCAACTACAAGCTGATCAATCTGTTCTTTTGTATGACTCGCAGAAATTTGTACGCGAATTCTTGCGGTCCCCATAGGGACGACTGGATAACTAAAGGCAATGACATAAATACCTTCGGCAAGCATATCTTCTGCCATGTGCATTGCTGGCTCTGCATCGCCTATAATCACGGGAACAATAGGATGAACTGACTTTGGCAGTGTAAATCCAGCTGATGCCATTTTTTCTCGAAAATATCGTGTATTGTCCCAAAGCGTTTCTCTAAGTTCTGGATGTTGGTCTACATAGTCTAACACATAGCTCGTCACACCGCAGATGACCGGAGGAAGTGCATTGGTAAAGAGTGTTGTGCGTGCTCGCTGATGGAGAAGTGCAACGACTTCTTTTGAAGCGACGACAGCTCCACCTGTTGCACCACCGAGTGCTTTTCCAAACGTCGTAGTGATCACATCTACTCTATCTAGAACACCCGCAGCTTCTGCTGCACCGCGCCCTGTATCACCCAGGAATCCACTCGCGTGTGCATCATCGACAACGACAAAGGCATCGTACTTGTCGGCGAGATCACAAATTTCTTTGAGTGGTGCGATGTCGCCATCCATACTGAAGACACCGTCTGTCACAATACAACGCATGTGTTTTTCTTGCGTTTGTTTCAATTGTTCTTCGAGATCTTCCATGTCCATGTGTTTGAATACATGACGTTCTGCTTTGCATAATCGAATACCGTCGATAAGACTTGCATGATTCAGCGCATCAGAAATGACCGCATCTTGGTCTGTGAGAAGTGATGCAAAGACACCCTCATTTGCATCCCAACATGAGGTAAAGAGAATAGCATCTTCTTTGTGAAAAAATGCGGCAACTTGTTTTTCGAGTGCCGTGTGTATCGTTTGTGTACCACAGATAAAACGAACTGAAGACAACCCATAGCCATACTCATCAAGTGATTTTTTGGCGGCATCTATCAAATCTTCCTTTCCAGAAAGTCCCAGATAATTATTCGCACAAAAATTGAGGAGTTCTTTTCCATCTGCGAGAATCACCGATCCTTGCTTGGTAGAAATGACGCGCTGAGATTTAAAGAGACCTGCTTTTTTGATATCTTCTACAGTTTGTGCAGAGAGTGTATTGAGTGTGGTATTCATAGAACAAAGAAGATTTAATTCTGCATATCAAATACCAATTTCGGATGTGATTTCATTTTTTCTTCAAACATCTCCGGTGTATATTCAGACAGTTTGATTACTGTCCCATCGCCGTCTTTCATAATAATATTCCACATCTTATCCTGAATACCGTTCGTCTTATCAGAAAGAACACGTTGTGCTGTTTGCCATGTTTGGAAAATTTGTCTTCCAATAACATTATGAATCGTCAATCCTTTTACAATCACACGAGAAAAATTTGGAATGGTCATATCTCCATCTTTGATCCCGAACCAAATGACATCACCACCGGCACGTGTAGCTTCTATAGAATTCACTACAGAAGAATTATATCCAGACATTTCCAAACTCACATCCACCCCTTTGCCATACGTCAGTTCCATAATGCGATCAATGACGTGTGCATCAGCATCGTAGGCATGTGCTTTGTCTGTTTTTTCTATAAGAATCGTTTCGTGTGCACCAAGTTCTTTTGCAATCGTCAACTGTTCTGGATTCACATCAATCGCAATGACCTTTGCCGCACCAAATTGTCGTGCGAGCAGAATGACAAACATACCAATCTGTCCTGCTCCAAAAATAGCCACTCGAGCACCACGAACATCCACTTTGGTAAGACAATGGACAGCATTGCCAAAGGGATCATAGAGTGCACACAGTTCTTTGCGGACACGAGTAAAATCCACTACCCAAAGATTTTTTGCTGGGATTTTTACGTATGTGGCAAAAATACCATTAGTACTAATACCAAGAATCTTTTGATCTTGGCAAACTTCCTGTTCTCCTATGCGACACTGAAAACATTTCCCACAGGTCACGTGAGAATCCCCTGATACAGGATTGCCAACATGGATATCGTACATCGATGCAACGAGTGAACCAGCTTCTACCACTTCACCAACAAATTCATGGCCCAAAATGCGCATGGGTTTTTGCTCCTTTGAAAGAGATTCACGAAAAAGATCAGTAAACGAATTTCGATTCCAAATACCTCGGTCAGATCCGCAGACACCAGCATATTCCACTTTCACAATAACAGACACAGCGTCTTCTGGACGTGTCTGCTCGTCGAGCGACGGCATCTCGATATCACGTTTGATAAATCCACGTGATGTTTCCCATCCGTCTTGCTGTAAGTCGATTGTAAGTGCTGGAATGTTTTTCATAACACTTGAATTTTAAAACTGCTGTTTGCTGTATCTGCTGAGTCTGCTTTTTCACAGCAGATGTGAACAGATTGAAACAGAGTATCTATATAAGTGCGTGGGCAATCGCCAAATCCTCTTGTGAACTAATACCAAAGGATTCTCTCACCGGCACATCCACAGTATCTATCTGCAATCCTTCTTTCATCGCCATGAAAATCACGTCCGTCAAATACTGCTCTGCTTGCGCATTATTTGGTTGTGTTTTTTTTACATGTTCAAAAAGCCAACCAGCTGGAAATGCGTACAGCCCAGTATTCAATTCTCTTATGGCAGCTTCTTTTTCATTGCAATCTTTTTTTTCACGTATGTCTATAACTTTTCCATCATTATCTCGAATAATTTTTCCAAATGAAACAAATGCTTTTCGTTCTTCCTCAAAATCTGGAACCGTCGTTGTCCCCATGACAATATGTTCTTTTGCAAACGTCGCAAATCGTGCAATAGTTTTCGCAGACAAAAATGGCAAATCTCCGTACAAGACAAGCACCTGATCTACTCCTGCACATGAATCTTCTGCAGCTGCTGTTGCATGTGCTGTCCCCAACTGTTTTTCCTGAACAGCATATGCAACCTTTTCTCCAAGATATTCTCGGATAAGATCACTTTGTGGCGATACCACAACAACCGGTTTATCTGTGACGCCAGACGCAATCACAGCATCTACCATATGTCCAATTATTGGCTTGCCATGCAACGGATGCATGACTTTTGGGAGCTCGCTGTTCATCCGTGTGCCATGTCCGGCTGCGAGGATAACAACACCAATGTTTGAAGAGAGTTCTTTCATACAAATATATTAGGAAAGGTGAAGAAACGCAGCACCGTTTGTGAGATCTTCTGCGTATATCGCACGATCTGGGTAGGTAGCAACGAGTGCATCAAAATCTTCTTTTGCATATCTCATATCATCCGGATCACGCCGAAGATACGCACGCAAATCGACAAACGTGTCTAAGAGAACAGCCGTTTCATCCGGTTTATCATTAAACAAATAGGTATCTTTGCCAGAAAAATCTGCACCAAAGATCTCGCGGAAGGCAACAATCTTCCCTTCATGTACATGCGTGGTGTACTGAATATGTTCTGCAGGAAAAAATATATCTATTCCTGACATCAGTACCTTTTCATGTTGCCATTCTGGCACACCCAGACTCAGTAAATACATCGGTACCTGCTGTTCTTTCAACTGTTTCAATAATGCAATCGCACCAGTCACTACACCCACATGCTGCATTAAATGCTCCCGCACAAAAGAAGGATCAACAGATATTCCCTGTTGTTTTTTTTCAATGGCATCATTCAGGACTTCACAAAAACGTTCTGGTGAAAATGTCACATGACCATCTTTATCGCGAGAGAGTCTATACATTTCTTTTGCATCGTCTTGACTAAATCCATAGGTTTCTACAAATCCATACAGGGCAAATTTCAACCGCTCTGCTTCAAACAGTGTATTGTCAAAATCAAAAACGACATTCATACAAAAAAAATTATAATGTGTGCCACAGTCTATCAAATACCAGTTGTTGCATCTGAGAAATACCATCATTCTCTATCACAACCCCCAGTGGTGTCCCATGCTGATCAAGTGAAATATACGCCGTCTTGCCTGGATACATCATAATATACGTCGGAGATGGATTGTGCAGATCCGTCTCCGACGCACTCAACCACTTGCGTTCATCAAGCCCACGCAATTCTCCACCATCACCAATAGCAATTGCTTTTACTTCGATCCCTCGTGCCACACGCACATCAGAAAATGTTTGAAAATCTTTGTACAAATATTCTCTGATCCCCTCTGTAGAATAGACGCGATACAGCTTTTCAGTACTCGCCTCTGTGACAGAGAGAATATCTTCCAAAATAAGATGCAATTCATCAGCACTATAATATCGTGCCACTGGGCGCGCTTCACCAGAGTGATGCAAGGCATCGAGCTCGGCAACAAATTGTGAGAGCTCATTATCGGTACGGCTCAGTTCTTCTTGTTGTTCTCTGAGGAGCGTGTTGAGTTTTGCCGGTGGCTCAGCTACAAAATGCTGTTTTGTATCTTGCTTATAAAATGTCACAAGCCCCTTGTCCTGGAGCCATTTGAGAGAATCGTAGGCCGTTCCTCTGTTCAATGCTGTTTCTTCAGCAAGAGAACGGACAGAAGAAGGGCCGAGACGCAAAAGCGCCAAGTAGACCTTGGCGTATTTGTCAGAGAATCCGAGTTTTTTGAGAATGCTTATATTCATATTTCGCTAGTACAAGCATAATACACAATACTGGTTTTGTCAATATATTTTCTGCAGTATTGTGGATATGTATTAGAAAATAGCTATATTGAGGCATTAATTTGTATAAATTTTGTCATTTTGTTCTATTGACAGAGTAAAAAAAACCTGTATATTGTACCCATAGACTCATACATCGCTATGGTCTATAGCCTCTCAAGCTCGAACCAGAGCTTTGATCGACGGCACGCCCAACCTGGGCTTTCGAAGAGACGATGGCACCGCACAGCCTCCCTTCGAAGGTCTCGCTAGGCCACCACACGAAGTCTGAGATTTCAGACAACATGTGGTGGCCCTGCTCCCCTTCTCTTCTCACATCAAAAAACCGCTGGATAGCGGTTTTTTTAGATTCAATTATCACATACTATGCTACCTTCGCCCTCGGATCCAAAATATTGTTTCTCAATTCTTTCCAAGGATACAGTGGCCATTCTTTTATCTCTCGTCCAACATAATCCGGAGAAAATGCTGCCCACGGCTGCTTGTAGAGCACGGCATATTTTATTTCCTTTGGATGTTTGAGATCCATGTATGCACTGACAAGATTCAATGTTGAACCAGACACTGCCATTTCATCAACAACCAACACACGAAGTCCTGAAATATCTCTTGATAACTCTTGCGTGATAATTGGATGTTCTGCCAAATCTTGATCTGCGCCACTTCGTTGCGTTTTGGAAAAATCTACTTTGATCACGTAGAGCTGTTTATTCCCAAGTGTATATGCAATCATCGATGCGGGGATGAGGCCAGAACGCGCGATAGACACAATCACGTCAGGTTCGAAATCTTCTTGCTTCATCTGATCAATAATACCAAGCACATCTGTCTCAACATCTTGCCACGTAAGCAAAATTTGTCCTTCACTTTTTTGGTAAAACTTGAGTGCATCACTTTCTTTATGTCCAATGTTGTTATTCATACAATATTTATGCAATAATCTTCTTCCCCATTTCTTCCATCAAGTGTGCCATTTGTGTAACATACCCCCACTCATTGTCATACCATGCCTGGACAAATATTTGTGTCTTGTCTGTGACAAGTGTAGAGAGTGAATCAATCGTCGCCGCATACGGACTTCGAATGTAATCTACAGATACGAGCCCAATCTGACTCACATCAACATTGCCTGGAAAATCTTCTTTTGCCGCGCGGAGAAATTCGGCATTTACAGCATCACGATCCGTATGCTTCTCTACTTCTGCAATAAAGCTCACAATCGATGCTGTCGGGACTGGAACACGGAGCGCATTGCCATCGAGCTTTCCTACCATGCTTGGGATGACTTTCCCGATTGCTTTTGCTGCACCTGTAGAGGTTGGGACGATGGACATCGCTGCTGCACGTGCTCGACGAAAGCTCTCTTTTTTATGTGGATGATCTACCAGATGCTGATCATTCGTATACGCGTGCGTGGTCATGATTGTTCCGTGTTTGATTCCATACGCTTCGTCAAGGACTTTTACAAGCGGGGCCAAACATGTGGTCGTACACGACGCAGAAGAAATAATGTTGTGCGCTGCGGGATCAAAAAGTTCACTATTGATCCCATAGATCAGGGTGATATCTTCGTCTTTTGCCGGAGCACTGATCACCACGTGTTTTGCTCCAGAGTGGAGATGTTTTTCACTCGACGCTCTATCAGTAAATACTCCTGTCGATTCGATCACAATGTCTACATCATGCGACGCCCAATCTATGTTTTCTATATCTCGCTCGTGGTAAAACGCAATACGCTTGCCACCAAGAATCAAGGCATCATCTTCTGCAGAAAAATCTGTCGGGACATCCCACACGCCGTAGATAGAATCGTACTTCATGAGGTGGGCATAAATATCGCACTTGGAGAGACTATTGATCGCGACAATTTCAAATGCAGGATTGTGCCATACGACGCGTGTGAACACACGTCCGATACGACCAAAGCCATTGATCGCAATACGAAGAGGTCTTTTTTGCATACAGAATTAAGCAAGAGTAATGTCTTCGGACAAATACACATCTTGCACAGCATGCAAGATTTCAATGCCATCTGCAAGAGATTTTTTGAATGCTTTTCTGCCTGTGATAAGTCCTGTTCCACCCGCTCTTTTGTTGATCACAGCGGTTGCTACGACATCTTTGATATCATTCCCAGAGCTGTCTCCACCAGAATTGATAAGACCCACGCGTCCGGCATACCCATTGATTACTTGATATCGACACAGGTCAATAGGATGATCACTTGAAAGTTCACTGTACATAGCGTCATCGTATTTCCCAAATTTTCCTTTTTCATTCAATTTGAGGTAGCCACCGTTATTTGTTGAAAGTTTTTGTTTGACAATATCTGCTTCTATCGTTGCACCAAGATGATTTGCCTGTCCTGTAAGGTCTGCTGAGGCATGATAATCTTCGCCATCAATCTTGAATGCATCGTTTCGTGTGTAGCACCAAAGGATCGTAAAGAGTCCTTGGCGGTGTGCTTCTGCAAACGCACTACTTACTTCTTCTATTTGCCTTTTTGATTCTTCTGACCCAAAGTAAATCGTTGCGCCAATGCCAGCGGCTCCCATATCAACCGCTTGCTGGACTGATGCAAACATTCGTTGGTCGTAACTATTTGGATAACGGAAAAAATCATTGTGATTTATTTTCACAATAAACGGAATCTTGTCAGCATATTTTTTGCTCACCATGCCGAGCGTGCCAAGTGTTGACGCAACAGCATTGCATCCACCTTCTACGGCAAGCTTCACAATATTTTCTGGATCAAAATAATCTGGATTTTTTGCAAAACTCGCGCCTGCTGAATGTTCAATATCTTGATCTACTGGCAAAATAGAATAATACCCTGTGCCAGCAAGTCGTCCTGTATCACGAAGGCGCTTCAGATTTTTCACGACATGCGCATTTCTATCGGATATATCAAAAACATCATCAATAAAACTCTGTGAGGGCGCATGAAGACGTTCTTTTGCGATCTTTGGGGTATTGAACCCCAGGAGGTGTTCGGCATCCTCGCCAAGTACACCCTGAATAGCTGCGTAATCCATAAAAAGGTTGATTAAGAGTACTTGCATTGTATGCCGTCAAGACCTATTTGTCTAGTAGGCAAGAGCGACCTACTATCATTTGTATCTACCAAGCGCCACAATTAGAATATGGGGTTTCAAGGGGAAAGCTGTCTGAGCCTTCCACGCTTGTCAATGAGTACTTTCTTAGCGCCGACACAGGCGAGTTCTTTCCCCTGACACTTTTTGTTCCTTTTTGGTGACAAAAAGGAAGGAGGGGGATTCAAACATGTTGTATACAAAGTACAACTAAAAAACACCGAGCCTTGCCCGATGTTCCTCATACAAATTTACGTGATCCTATGTGTTGTCTCCAAAAATCTCACGGTCCCCGTCTGAACGCGCATAACAACAGAATAGGTCTTTATCGTCCCAGACTGATAGGAGACACCTCTGAGGAGCGGTCCATCTAGCACACCGGTAGCAGTGAAGGTCAGATCTTCTCCAGCTGCCAAATCATCTATATACAGTATTTTTTCTGGATCAAGGCCCATATCTATCACTTCCTGCCTCTGTTCTTCATTTTTGGGCGCTAGGCGACACTGTAGGTCTCCACCAAGGCACTTGATAGCTACCGCAGCCAACACACCTTCAGCGCTCGCTCCGATGCCGAGAAGCATATCTATGGGAGAGTCTTCCAGACTGCACGCAATCGCTCCTGCGACGTCTCCATCAGTAATGAGGAATACTCGTGCACCCACGTCCCTAATTTCCTGAATCAGGGCTTCGTGTCGTGCACGATCAAGGACGACGATCGTCATGTCTTCTACAGGTTTTCCTAGCTTTTCTGCTACGGCAGTGATATTTTCTTTGACAGATTTGTCGAGACTAATAGCACCTTTTGCTTTTGGACCACACGCGATCTTATGCATGTACATGTCTGGAGCGTGGAATAATGTTCCTTTTGCACCAGTTGCAATAACAGAAATGGCATTTGGTCTCCCATTGGCGACGCTATCTGTACATTCGAGTGGATCAACGGCGATGTCGCGTTCGATGCCAATTCCCGTGCCGACTTTTTCACCAACGTATAGTTCAGGTGCTTCATCTTTTGCTCCTTCGCCAATCACGACTTCACCTGAAAAATCAACATACGAAAATCTATCTCGCATTTCATCGACAGCAGCCTTATCAGCAGCTTTTCCATCACCACGACCAACAAGATGTGATGCGGCAACAGCAGCAGCTTCTGTGACACGAACGAATTCAAGTGCAAGATTTCTATCCATAGACATTCTGATTACGGAGGCGTGATGTGTTATTTAGTAATTCTCGTCTTCATCATCAAAGACATCGTCTTCAACATCATCATCGTCATCATCGTCTTCGTCATCATCGGTTGCGACTTCTTCAAATACGACATCATCTTCGTCTCCATCATCACCCGTTGCATAACTGTGTTCACCACCCAGTGCATGATCCCAAATTTCGTCCGCATCATGATCAAATCCAATATCATCGCTATGTTCCATGAACCATTGATCAAACGCAACACGCAATTCATCAACATCTGATGCACTGCCAAACGCATCTTCGAGGAGTGCATATTTTTCTTGATGAGATAATGCGATCTCTTGTTCTATTTCTTCAAGAAGTGATTCGATGTGACCAAGTACATCAGTTTTTGCTTTTTCAAATTCAACGCTCATATATAAAAAGAGAAAGATAAAAAAACGATATGGCGACTATATCACACATACTTTTCATTGCAAGTATTTGTTTTGTGGATATAGTTTTTTTGCACAGACTTACATTGTATGACTTCTCAAAAATCAAACTTGCGATGTATCCGATATCCGTGTACTCTGTACATATATACTAGCATTACAGATATGAAGAAGGACACCCTATCAATATTTTCTTGGAATGTCAATGGCGTCCGTGCCGGCCTCAAGAAAGGAACATTCCAAACATTTATACAAAAATACCAGCCTGATATTCTTTGTTTACAAGAGACTAAAGCGCGAAAGGAACAAGTAGAAATTGACCTCCCAGACTACACAGAATACTGGCATTCAGCAGAAAAGAAGGGCTATTCAGGAACAGCTATCTTTTCGAAAATACCGGCTATACACGTCTTATATGGGCTCCTCCCGAGTGTCCAAAAGAAATTTGATCTCACCGATGATCAAGAACGTGATGGCGCGAGTGAAGGGCGTGTGATCTCTGCAGAGTTTGAAGATTTTTTTGTTGTCAGCGTATACACACCAAACACAAAAGATGATTTGTCACGACTTTCGTTTCGTGAAAAACAATGGGACCCAGCATTTTTGATGCATGTAAAAGAATTGGAAAAACAGAAACCTGTTATTTTTTGTGGCGATCTGAATGTTGCTCATGAAGAAATCGATATTGCGAGACCAAAAGAAAATGTTGGCAAGCACGGATTTACAGATGAAGAACGGGAAGGATTTGACAAGATTGTTTCCGCGGGATTTGTAGATACATTCCGTGACAAATATCCTGACAAACATGATGCCTATTCCTGGTGGAGTCATTGGGGAAATGCACGAGAGAGAAATGTTGGGTGGCGGATTGATTATGTGTGTATATCTGAAGCATTACAAACAAAAGTTGACGATGCGTTTATTCTGCCGGAAGTGATTGGAAGTGATCATTGTCCTGTGGGAATTGTGATTGCACTGTAATGTTTTTTCTGTGAGAATTTTCTGTCTGCTTCGAAAGACGACGCTTCGCTAAGATTACATTTCACTTACGGTGACATAAGACTAAAAGATTATTTCGTAAACAGAAAGGCAAGAATACTATACAGGTCCTTCTTAGCATGTAACACAATCTTCTAATCTTTTTTTGCGTGAGCAAAAAAGAGTCTTAGCGGAGCGCAATCTTTCTCCGATATACTGATGACTTTTAAAAAATGAAAATAAAAAACCACCTACAAAATTGTAGGTGGTTTTTTATGTGCATGCTATGTACCATTTCTCTGATACACACTATGCAACGCCCCCGGGTTCTCTTGGAAGAAAACCCGGGGGACGCTACATTCGGAAGGCGCCGCAACTAGGCGGCGGTGTTGTCCATGGGCTGCGCGCGGAGGAGGCGGTAGGCCAGCCCCTCGCTCGTCAGCTTCGCGTCGGCGAAGTTGATGACGTTGCCATTGATGAGCGCGATACCGGTCTCGATGCTGTGGGGGTTCGCGTTGTTGACCCGCAACGCCGAGAACACCGTGACCTCGCCGTTGTCCTTCAGCAGGATCCGAAAGATCTTGCAGTCCGAGGTGATGGCCATGGCCATACGCTTCGGATACGCCGGGTCGCGCTGGAGCCGCACGATCTGCTCGTCCTTGCCAATGGCGGCGATGCGGGTACCGTAGAGGTACAGGCCCTTGCCGTCGAGGGCGGTGCTGAGGTAGATCTCGTCGCCGTTGATCTCGAAGGTCAGCTCGAGCTTCTTGCTCTCTTGGAGCTTCACCCAGCCGAAGTCGTGACCGTAGTCGTAGATGGCGACCAGCTTGCCGCTGCGGTAGGCGCTGCCGACGATGTTGCCCTTCTCGTCCTCCACCAGCTGCACACGGGGGTAGTTGTCCGCGTGGGTGTTGAGCGGCTTCACGGTCCGATGGCGGGTGTCGACCAGGTAGTTGACGATCGGAGCGCTCTGCGGGTTGAGGCCGACGAACGGCTGGTCGAGCAGCGCCGTGACGAGCTCGGGGTTCAGCGCGATGGCGTCGCCGATGGCGAGGGCCATCTCGAAGTTCATGAGGCCGCCGAGGACGTTGATACCGATGAGCCCGTCCTTGTTGACCGGGCCGGCGAAGGTGATGCCGAGCGTGGCGGGGACGTACTCATACGTCCCACTGGCGTCCTCCGTCGTGAGGCCGAAGACCTGGGCGGTCTCGATGTTGTCGCCGAGGATGCAGAGCATGGCGATCTGGCGCAGGCGCTGCTCATGCAGCTTCGTCAGGAAATGGAAGAGGTTCTGCTTGATGAAGGGAATGGGCTGGTGCATGTAGCACTCCTCTCTCTCAATCCATCAAAGTCGCGGTGCGACCCCAAAAAGCACAGAAAAACCAACCTTGGCTCTCTGTGTGACGGAGTACAATATCAGCGTCGCTAATATCAAACTCCGCCACACAGAAACATCTTTTGCGTATTTCCGAATGTAACGTGTTGTAAAGATCGCCATACATATCCCGACGTATCGGGACGTATAACATAGCTTTGTATAAAAGCGAATAGACAGCATTCTACAAGGAAAATATCGCTATGTCAAGCCAAAAAACAAATACATATCCACAGAGTATGATATAAAAACAAAAAAAATTTTCTTATGGAATTGTAGTGCGATGGAATGATTTTTTGTGTGAGGTTTTTCTGTTTGCAACGAAAGACTACGCTTCGCTAAGATTATATGTGCCTACGGCACATAAGACTGAAAGATTAGTCGGTAAAACAAAAGTACACCTCATTTAAGGTGTACTTTTGTTTCGTGATAGTCTTCAATCTTTTTTCACCGAAGGTGAAAAGTAATCTTAGCGAAACAAAGTGAAGCGTAGTCTTGCCCACACGAAGTGGGACAAATAAAAAAGAGGCACTGTCTTGGTCCAACTCCGCTAAAGCTGCGCTGGATAAACTCTGATCTACTCCCCCGACAGTGTGTCGGGGCTACCATCGTCACTTCGTATTATTTCTGTTTCTGTTTCTTCTCTTTTTTTTGTATTAAAAAAGAGGCAATGTCTTGGCGGCGACCTACTCTCGCCTTGCGACTACCATCGGCGCTTCTGGGCTTAACTTCTGTGTTCGGGATGGGAACAGGTGTACCCCCAGCGCAAAGACCACCAAGACACTACCTCTTTTTACAAGGAGTGTAATTCAAGTAAAGCAATATTCTTCTGTATATGTGCGTGGTACTAGAAATTACAAACAGCACTGCTGTGTGTTTCCTTAGTACGCTTGACTATTAGTACGCCTCTGCTGCAGCTGTTGCCAGCCTTCTACATAGCGCCTATCAACGTCCTCGTCTAGAACGAGTCTAATAATGAATGTTAATCTTGGAAACGGCTTCGCGCTTAGATGCTTTCAGCGCTTATCCGTACCGAACTTCGCTACCCGGCAATGCTCTTGGCAGAACAACCGGTACACAAGAGGTTCGTCCATCCCGGTCCTCTCGTACTAGGGATGAGTTTCCTCAACATTCCACGCCCACAGCGGATAGGAGACCGAACTGTCTCACGACGTTCTGAACCCAGCTCGCGTACCGCTTTAATTGGCGAACAGCCAAACCCTTGGGACCTTCTTCAGCCCCAGGATGCGATGAGCCGACATCGAGGTGCCAAACCCCACCGTCGCTGTGGACGCTTGGGTGGGATCAGCCTGTTATCCCCGGAGTAACTTTTATCCGATGAGCTTCCGCCGTCCTATTTCGTACGGTCGGATCACTAACTTCCGCTTTCGCGACTGCGCGGGTGGTAGCCCTTGCAGTAAAGCTGACTTATGCGTTTGCACGTCCACTCCGATTTCCATCCGGAGCAAGTCAACCTTTGTAAACG
>Ga0210057_1004742_pt1 | contig 17858 bp, 14 predicted proteins | sample CryGeyCG2114_010_2_FD_183968 | JGI IMG/M metagenome (GOLD analysis project Ga0210057, IMG submission 183968) | Groundwater microbial communities from aquifer - Crystal Geyser CG10_big_fil_rev_8/21/14_0.10 (SPAdes) (version 2) | ecosystem: Environmental > Aquatic > Deep subsurface > Groundwater ...
CGTACACTTTGCTCTTTTGAGCTAAACCAAGCGCCCAGAGAACGTTAACCACAAACCTGCTATTTTTGTTGTTAATTGTGATGAGTTGATCCGTATTCTGATTCAAAATATCCTGCTGATCAGAAGGCAAATTCATGGCTTTTACAAAAGCGTCCTTATCAATTACTCCTATATCGGTTAAAGACGGACCAATCTCCCCCCACTCAATTGGAAGACTAAACCCTTCAGAAGGCAATACTGACTCAACCAAATCATCATAATTTTCTGAATCCGATTGAGACGAAGCTTCTGGTTCTTGAGAATTAATTTTTTGTCGCCCTTTTTCGTAATTTAAACCAACTAACAAACCAATCAAAATTAAAAAAATAAAAACGGGGATTTGTCTTGTAAATGATTTCATATTTGATCTTCTATTGAAATGTTGTATTTACCAGCAATTATTTGCTTTAACATGTCAATATGATCAGGACCAACCTCTTCTGCAATTGATTTTGCAAAATATTTAGCAATCAGAGGATTACCATGTCCTTCCAATATTTCTCCTATGCATTCTCCGCATGGGTGTCTCCCGTTCATAACATCATCCAAACATCTACAACTTTCTGCTTCACCATGGTTTGGAGTTTTTTCTATGCAATAAATGCAAGGTATTTTCAGACAACACGCATATTTTTCCTGTGCACGCTGTTCATCTTGAATCTCGCGCCGCAAAGAAATAAAGTGATCTCTTTGCCCATCTCCTTCATGCCCATGCATCATCATTCCATGCATTTCATAACCATGTTCAAAATGTGTTTGATACTTGAGATTCAAATATAAATTTGTCAAAAAGATTCCAAAAACAAAAAATATTAACGAAAAAATTACGATCGGCTTCATATTTTCATATACTCTTGATAAGAACCGTCTTTAATAGAATAAATTACAAAATCTTCAGATTTTACACCTGGCATTCCCGGAGAACCAGCAGGCATTCCTGGCAAAGCAATTCCATCGATATCTGGCTTTTCCGACAAAAGTTTATTAACGACTTCAAGTGGTACATGCCCTTCAACAACATAGTCTCCAAAAATTGCCGTGTGACAACTTTGAAGTTTTAATGGAACTCCGTTTTGTGTTTTTATAGAATTCATATCACTTACTTCTTCAGTACGGACCTTAAAACCGTTATCTTTCAAATAAGCAATGTAAGAAACGCAACAACCACACGTTGGAGATTTGTAGACGATGACTTCATCTCCAGTAATACTTGTAGGGTTGTCGCCACGCAAGGTAAATACAATCAGTGCTCCGACTATTACGATACCGAGTATTGTTAGAATTCTCCCCATTTAAATTTTTTTATCGAAAATAGTCATTATTTCCTTAACTATTTTCTCGTTCTCGGAACCATGAATATCCTTAAATACACAACTATGGAGGTGCCCATGAAGGACCACTTTGTCAATTTGTTTTAGCGCTGCTTGAACGGCTTGAGATTGGTGAATAACATCAGGGCAATATGCATCGTCTTCAAGCATTTTGTGTACTTTTTTAAGATGGCCCTCTGCAATCGACAACCTTCTGATTGCGTCTTTTTTGACTTTATCGTTCATTTTCATATCCCTATCCCCTGGGTGGGGTATAGGTAATAACACCAAAAGTTTAAAACTTTGTCAACTACTGAATTTACTTTTTTGGAGTAATTTTATCCTTCCCCATATACTTTTGAAGAACTTCGGGGACTAAAACTGAGCCATCTTTTTGCTGATAATTTTCTAAAATTGCCAAAATTGGCCTTTGAGAGAATACTGTCCCATTAAGCATGTGGACATAATTTGATTCTCCTTTTTCTTGATATTTAATGTTTAAACGCCTTGCTTGAAAATCTGTCGTTATTGACGTCGAAGTTAACTCACGATACTTACCTTGACCAGGGAACCAACCATTTAAATCATATTTTCTTGCAGCTGGGAGGCCTAAATCACCCGTAACCATTTTTGAAACTTCATAAGGAATTCCTAGTCCTTGCAAAAGCTTTTCCTCAATAGAAAGCATAAATTCGTGCTCTTCATCTCCATCTTCGGGCTTTGTAAATGAAAACATTTCTACTTTATTAAATTGATGAACACGGAAAGCTCCTTTTGTGTCTTGACCATAACTCCCTGCTTCACGCCTAAAACAAGTTGAATAACCGACATATCTTTTAGGCAAATCATTTCCACTAAAAGTTTCGTTCATATGCATCGGCCCAATAGACTGCTCACTTGTTGCTACCAGTATTAAACCGTCTTTATCTAAAACAAACATATCTTCCTCACCACCATGCTCCATATATCCCATCGCTTTCATCGATTCCTTTTTAATGAGTACCGGAGGAATAACCGGAGTGAAGCCTTCTTTAATTAATAATTCTCTCCCGTATTGAACCATTGCCTGATCCAATAAAACCCCATCACCCAACAAATAAAAAAATCTAGAACCAGAGACTTTTGATGCTCGCTCGGTATCAATTATGCCCAAGGATTCTCCTAACTCCCAATGGTTCTTGGGTTTAAAATCTACCTTCCGAGGTTCTCCCCAAGTTCTGATTATTTCATTCTCGGTGTCATTTTTACCAACCATTACGTCAGTAGCCGCTGGGTTTGGAATTTGATTGATTAAAGTGTTGAATTCTTCTTCTACCTTTGCAAGCTCCGGCTCGATAGCTTTTAGGTCCAGTTTTATTCTTTTACCTTCTTCTATATTTGTTTCTTTGGCAGCAAGATTTCTTCTTTTTCTTAAATCTTCAACCTTTTGAATTAATTCTCTGCGTTTTCTATCAGTCTCAAGAAGTTTATCAACCACACTGACATCAAGCTGTTTATCGGCAACAGCCTTTTTAATTTCTTCCGGATTTTCGCGAATAATATTTATATCTACCATTTATAATCCCAAGTCGTCGTGTATATTTTGCATTGCTTTTAGTGCAATTTCAACAAATTCCCTCATGGGAATGCCTAAACGTTCATCACATTGTTCAATTTGTTTCCTGTCAACTCCTCCAGCAAAAGATTTTGTTTTCCATTTTTTCATCACTGAATCAACAGTGACAGAATCTAATTTTTTGTTTGGTTTAATGAGTCCTACAGCAACTATTAAACCGGTTAATTCATCGCAAGTGTAAAGCGCCCATTCCATCTTGCTTTTTGGTTCGGGTGCATCATCCACATACCCCCAGGCATGGCTTGCAATTGCATCTTGAATATCAGTGCTTGCATCAAGTTCCTTTAACCATTTAATCGTTTGCTTTGTGTGTTCTTTTTTGGCATTGTCTTTGACAAGCTCGTAATCTGCATCGTGCAAAAGCCCTGCCATTCCCCAGACTTCTGGGTCCCCCTTCAATCTCACAGCAAGTGATTTCATCACAGCTTCTACGGCATAACAATGTCTACGCAAATTCACATTTTGCATATTTTTATGTAGTAGCTTTATGGCTTTTTCTCTGGTCATAAAAAAATAATTAAAGAATAAAGAAATACAAAGAATAATATCTTCTAACCTCTGTTTCTAATCGACTTTAAACTAGATGCCAACATTTTAATAGATTCTATATTTTTCTCAATAATCATGTCTATTTCTTTGCTCAATCCGGGAACACATTCTTTAAGAATAAGTAACCAATATTCTGTTTCATTTGCAGACCCTAAACTAATTTGTAAAAATCTTGAGTATTCTTTTGTTCCAAACCTCCCGTAGCCCTCTGCAATATTTGCCCCTACCGAAGAAGCAGAACGCAACAGCTGACCTAATACAACTTTTACTTCCACAGTTCTTGGAAGTTTTTTAGATAATCTAATAATTAACTTAGAAGTTTCAAAAGAACTCTTCCAAAACAACAAATCCTTATAAGTTTTTGGTAAATTGCTCACTATTCTCTAAATTATTATATTATTTTAATCTTTGGTTTCTGGTCTTAGGGTTGGAAACAGAATTGTATCTTTAATCGAATGCTGATTTGTTAAAATTGCTACAAACCTATCAATTCCCATTCCCCAACCGGCGGTAGGTGGCATGCCGTATTCAAGTGCTCTGATATAATCCTCATCCAACATCTGATATTCTTCTGCGCCCTCTTTTCCACGCTTCATATCTTCTTCCCAGCGAGCCTTTTGATCTTGCGGATCATTCAATTCACTATATGCATTAATTAATTCTGCTCCGGCGGTAATTAATTGGAACGTCTCGGCATAATTTGGGTTATTTCTGTGGCGTTTCGCCAAGGGGCGCATGCTATATGGGTGATCTATTAAAAATACCGGGTCAATCATATTGGGACGAATCAATACTTTATAAACCTGGTCAAGTGCTGACGGCAAATCCTTAATATCTGTGAAATCAACCTTTACTTCATTATTTTTAACAGCTTCTTTCAAGTCATTAACATTTTTTAAGTCGTCGATATCGACACCAACCTCTTTAAACGCATCTTTATAACGAACTCTTTTCCAAGGAGCTTCAAAATTAACAGTCATATCTCCATATTTAATTTCATAACCACCATTTAAAGCATTCACGATTTTTGAAAGCATTACTTCAGTAAACTCCATAAGCATTTCGTAATCGGCATACGCCCAATAAAACTCAAGCATGGAAAATTCTGGATTGTGCCAACGATCCATTCCTTCATTTCTGAAATCTGTACAGATTTCATATATTTTATGAAAACCACCAACAATTAATCTTTTTAGATAAAGCTCATCAGAAATTCTTAAATACAAATCCGTATCAAGTGCATTGTGATGGGTAACAAATGGCTTTGCGGTAGCTCCTCCATAAAGTGGCTGAAGAGCAGGAGTAACTGCTTCCACAAAGCCATCATCATCCAGAGTTTTCCTAAGAAGCTGCATAACTTTTGCTTTTATTTCAAAAACTTCGCGCACAGCAGGATTTAGAATTAAATCGACGTAACGCTGACGATAGCGATCTTCGACATCTTTTAACCCATGCCAAGTTGAAGGAAGAGGGCGAATAGATTTTGTAAGAAGTTGATATTCCTCGACATTCACAGTTAATTCACCAGCTTCTGTTTGAAAAACTTCCCCCGTTACTAAAACGAAATCTCCGATATCAAATAATTTTAGAGCTTTAAATTTTTCGCCCAGATTTTTCTTTTGAAAGAAGACTTGGATTTGTGCAGTTTCATCTTTTAAATCTCCAAAAATTACATTTCCATGTTCACGCCAACCCATTAATCGGCCGGCAACATTCACAGTCTTACCTTCTTTTTTTCTTGCATCAGAAATACTAACTGGCGACTCATTTAGTGTAGATGGATACGGAGGAATGCCAGATTCAGCGAGTTTTTGAACCCGTTCTTTCCTGATCCCCCGTATCTCATTTAGTCTTTTTTCCGCCATTTAGGCAATTATAGCCTAACGATGCTCTGATTTCATCCTCGGCCCTTTCCGATTCCTAGTTTGTTCACGAGCAAGTCTCTGTGCAACGATCGGGTCATTATACTTCAACAGTGCTCTGTAAACTCTCCAATATTCGTCATCTTTAACCACTTCAGCTTCATCAGTCTTCTTGTCTTCCTCAGGCATTTAGTAACTCCCTTAAACAAAAATCCCCCTATTTCTAGAGGGTAATTACGGACAATGTGCAACTACACCAAAATATTATTAATCAATTGAAATAATTTCATAAGTAATTTGCCCTGCAGGAGCCTCAACCTCAACTTGTTCTCCAACTTTTTTACCAACTAAAGCCTGTCCTAGAGGTGATTCATGGGAAATTTTTTTATTCATAGGATCGGCTTCCCATTCACCAACAATTTCGAATTCATGAGAGTCTCCGTTTGTTTTTACAGTTACTTTTGTTCCGACTCCAACAGAAGAACTTCCAGCTTTAGATTCTTTAATAATATCTGCGTTTTCAACAACATACCTAAGCTCGTCTATTCTTCCATCCAAAAATTCAAGCTCATCTTTGGCGCTGGTGTAATCACTATTTTCGGATAAATCACCTTCACCACGAGCCCTCTCCAGCCTTTTTACAATTTTAGGCCGTTTAACATTAATTAACTCATCAAGCTCCTTTTCAAGAGCGTCGAGTCCTTTTCTGGTAATTTGTACTCTTTTCATAATACTTTTAATAATATTTCAAGCTAACTTCTACAAAAAAATCCCCTTACTTTACAACTTGGGAAGACATGGTTATGCTCCCAAAAATCAGGCAATCTTCTTTGAAAACCTGAGGGTCAAATTTAGTAAGAGGGTTTCGCTTTTCATTGAAGTTTTAATTTATTCCTCCAGTATTGTACGGATATACGTCTCATTTGTCAAGGCAAGACACGAAATAACAATTACCCCCAATATTTGGGGGTAATCGCTAAATGGGCACTATAACCAGTTAAAATTCACCCTTAAAATGGTGACCCATACCAGCTGGGCCATGCATCATTCCGGGGCCAACTAAAAGCTCGAGATCAATTCCATTCTCTTGAGCCCAATTGTCTAGTTCAGCTTTCTGGGCTGCCATTTTTTCTTGTCTTTCTTCGGGAGTCAAATTGCGAAATGACTCCATATTTGCCTGTCGCTCTGCCTGTAATTCTTCGTGCTTATCTAAAATCAACTGTTTTTGCTCTTCTGTAATCAATCCATCTTCAACAGCTTTATCCAATCTTTCTTCGAAACGCATTTGCAATTCGGCATGATGCTCAGCATGCATTTCATCAAAAACTGCTTCTACATCATTTTCATCCAGACCAAATCTTTCAGCGATTTTTTGAACCATGGTCTGAGGATAAAGATTGTCATCTTCTGCAAAAACATTTGAAGTTCCGTAAACTACAGCTGCGGCAAGCATTAATCCGAAGATTGAAAAATATAATTTCTTTGTCAATGTGTATCACCCCCTCTCACTTTCATAATTAAAATTTACATGAATAACTTGAGAAGAAGCTTAGAATTTTTAGGCAGGAAGTTTAACTATAAAGGTAGTTCCTTTACCCTCTACACTTTCAACTTTAATTGAACCATGATGAAGCTCAACGATTCTTTTCGCCATTGCAAGTCCAAGCCCAAACCCTTGAACATTGGCTTTTGATCTGGACTGATCAGCCCGGTAAAAACGCTCAAAAATATAGGGTTGATCCTTTTTTGCAATACCTACCCCTGTGTCTCGAACAAAAATTCTCACGCATCCCCTGTCCTTTTTCGAATCGATAGTAACTTTTCCGCCTTTTGGGGTATATTTCAAAGCGTTATCGAGTAAAATTACCATCAGTTTTTCCAAGCTTTCCTTGTTGCCACTGATTAGCTGCTTGTTTACTTTTATCTTTATATCTACTTCGCTTTTACTGCCTAATGCCTTTAGTTTTTTGTAAGCAGAACCAACTACTTCCTTTATATTGACCTCGCTAAATTCTAATCCATTTTTGTCCTCCTGATATTTTGTTAAACTTAATAAGTAATTAGTTAAATTAGTTAATTGGCCAATATCTTCCAAGGATTCGCTCAATACAGATTTGGCATCTTTTAGCTTAAGTTTTTTATCTCTTAAGGTTACTTCCATCGAGGTTTGAAGTGCGGTTAGTGGGGTTTTTAGTTCATGGCTTGCGTCAGCCACGAATCTTTTTTGTTCTTCAAGTGCTTTTTCGATCGGCCTTAAAGTTCTATCCGCCAAAAAATACCCAGCGATTGCAGAGAACATCAATATCCCAGTATTTGTATAAATCAAAATTAATAAAACCCTATTCTTTGCTATTTCCAAACCTTCTATGAAGTAAGGTTGAAATTCTGGTGGCGGACCGCTTGGTATTTCACCTTTCATCATAATTCTATGTTCAAGCGTATTTAACCTAACTTCTAGTTCATCAGCGACTCCTTTATAAATTATTCCACTAAAAGCAAAGCTTATAGCCATAATTATCAGCAAATACCAAAGAGTTAATTTTATTCTGGCTTTCTCAAACATTTTCTCCTCCCAATCTATACCCAAATCCGCGAACAGTATTAATCAATTTAATTTTAGCTTTTTTATCAATTTTGTTTCTCAAATAACCAACATAAACTTCTACGGTATTTGGCAAAATATCTGCATCATAATCCCAAACATGGCTTATTATTTGCTCTTTAGTTAATGTTTTTTCAGAATTTCTCATCAAATATTCTAATAATGCAAATTCTTTTTTGGACAATTTAATATTAATACCCGCTCTTTTAACCTCAAAATTGATTGTATCTAGTGTCAGATCTTTATATTCAAGTGTTGTATTAAGAGAATTTTTTGGTCTTCGTATCAAGGCTTTAATGCGAGCCAGTAATTCTGTAAATGCAAAAGGTTTTGGCAAATAATCGTCAGCCCCCGCGTTTAGACCATTTACCCTATCTTCAATTTGCCCACGAGCAGTTAACATTAAAATTGGAGTGTGAATTTCTTGAGAACGAAGCCTTTTGCAAATCTCCATTCCATCCATTTTTGGAAGCATTAAATCAAGAATTATTACATCGTAATCTTCAGTAGAAGCTAGATCGAAGCCACGCTCTCCATCAAAAGCCACATCCACCGCAAAAGATTCCTGTTCTAGACCTTTTTTGATGGAGTTAGCGATTCTATGTTCATCCTCAACAATTAGAATTCTCACGTTTGAGCGTATATTATACACTAAAGCTGAAAATTGGCTGAGAAAAAATCTGTTGTATCATTAAGCATGAAAAAGGCTGACAAATTCATTCTCCTCCTAATATTATTAATTGGTATCTATTTTAGATTCTCAAGAATCACAGATTTTCAATATTGGTCTGGGGACGAACAACTTTTTTACTATATCGTCAGACATATCGTTGTCGATGGACATTTATCTCTAACAGTTCCCAATACTGCAATCGGAGCGGGGCTGGGAAGCGTTTTTCATCTTCTCGTTTCTCCATGGTATTTAATTAACAATTTAAATCCAGAAAAAATATTAGTTTTAGGAAACTTCATAGGATTAATTAATATCTTTCTAATTTATTTGGCCGGGAAAACTGTAGGGGGCAAAAAAGTAGGATTCATTAGTGCATTTCTATACGCAACCTCTTTTATGTCCACGTTATTTGATCACAGATTTTGGGCGCTGACTCCAAGCGTCGCATTAGTATCATTATCAATAATTGGCTTTACAAATACATTAAAAGGTAAGCAAATTTATTTTCCACTAATTGCATTCCCCATTGGATTTATGCTGAATTCTGATCCATCCCTCGGAGTAATCGCATTAACTTGCTTACTATTCTTCATTATCTTTAGACCAAGAATTCAAAAAAAATATTTATTAGTAGCAACAGGTGTTTTCTTACTTCTAATTTCAACACTAATAATTTTTGATTTTAGACACAATTTTAATAACGTCAAATCTGTTTTTAGCCACGCAAACGCAAGGATCGAAGAAACTGATAATACGCGTACTCGATCTAGAAATATTTTCATTGAGCAAACTACTAGTTTTGGGAGATTTCTGTTTGCCAAACCAAGTAAGTCGGCTGACTCTTATTTTTGTTACTGCTTTTTGGATGACGGGCCCAACGGCGCTTTGATTATCACATCCATTATCCTAATAACCTTCATTTTCATAGCTTTCAAAAAACGCAAAAAAGAATATTTATTATTACTTCTATATCTAGTTTCTTATTTAATAGGAATTTTGGGTTTTCGAGAAATTTTGGAGGGCAACCCAGCATTCTTTTACGCAATAGTTGTTTCTCCTATTATTTTTATCATTACATCGATAGTTATCTCCAAAAACAAAAATATATTAATTTTGTTTTTAGCATTTTATTTTTTGGCTAATTTAAGTGCGTTCCAAAACTCAAGCTTCAAGTACCCATTAAAAGACAAAATGAGTCTTGTTCAAAAAACGATAGAACAAATTCCTGATAATTCCGATTATTCTCTTTATCATTCTGGGGATATTTTGTTGGCAGGTGGTGGCTGGTCAGCACTTTTTAATTATTATGGAAAGCCACCAGTAATGGGCAACCTCCCACTTTACTGGGGGCACGCTTACGAAGCATATGATTTATATCCAGTAAAATTTGATTTTAATGAACAAAAATATGTTGTAGTTCTATCCGAAAGTTCTAAAGAAAGATTTCTAGAAACAGAACCAGTTTTTAGCACAAAAGTTAACAATATTAGAAGCGATATTTATGATAATAGTGAAGTTTGGTTTGATAACAAAAACAACATAGAACGACTTTATCAACCAAATTATTTTAGTGACCCCACCCGGATTTGAACCGGGGTTTCTAGGATGAGAACCTAGTGTCCTGGGCCACTAGACGATGGGGCCATCCTAACACCGTATTTTATCATTTAAGCTTGTTTTTTTCACACTTCTCGTTGACCTTGATCTCGCAGACATATATGATGAATTAGTGGTTATAAATATAGCAGACAGACAAAAACTAGCGCTTTCAATAATTATAGTAGTTGCATCTGCACTATTAGTTTTAGCTTCGGTTTATTTTTTAAATCGCCGACAATATGATATCCGGACTTCTGCTGAAGATGGAAACTGCACTCCGGTCAGCAATCAAATAATTATTTCTCCAAGTGATTCTTCACTTTGTTTAACTTTGCGTGGCGCTGTGAACGCAATTAGCGATGCCTCGCAATACACTATTCGTTTTCAACCAGGCGAATATCAAATTGATGAGGCTATAAATATTGATGGCAAAAACTTACTAATCAGTGGGGATTCAGAATCAGGATCTAAAGCTGTCAAAATCAATCTTACTAATCAAATAAATATTAAAAATTCTACTGTTTCTTTTGAGTGGTTGGAGATGAAAGCAAATACCAACAAGGCTGTTATTTCTGGAAATGGATTAAAAGAATTGAATCTCCAACAAACCCACTTAAGCAATGTTGGTGGCTCTGTGCTGGAGCTGGCAAGAGTCGATAAAGTAAATATTAAGAATTCTGAAATATTTTCCTCGGCAAGGGCTGCTCAAATGAGTGAAGTGGTCGACATCACATTAGATAATTGTAGAATTCATGATAATAACCAAGGTATCGAAATAAGTAAATCGTCTGGCAATTTGACTTCAAATATTATTTCTAATCAATCAACTGACGCAATTGTTATAAATAACCCATTAAGTTTTATCGTTGATCACAATACTTTTTCTGATAATAGATCGGGGGCACTAACAATACAAAACACTGAAGGTAGCCAGGATAAATACTTTGAAATCACAAACAATATAATTACAAATAACAATTCAGGGCTAGTTGTAAAAAATCTTAATCAAGACTACTTGAACATTGAAAATAATAATATTTGGAACAATGCAACGAACACAACCGGGGTTGAGAATATAATTGGTGAGAATGGGAATATTTCCGAGGATCCGCTCTTTGGCCCCTCGTTTTGCTTAAACCAAAATTCCCCAGCTATCTACGGAGAGATAAATCGTGGTGAATTTATGGGCTACAAAAGGTTTAACAAACCTCTATGCAATTAAAAAAGTTATTCCTGCTACTTCTGCTCCTTCTGTCTTTTTTTGTGGGTGCAAACATCGCAAACGCAGCTTCATCTTGCTCAGGACAATTTGGTTCCTGGTGTGGGCCGCAAAGTTCTAATGAAAATTGTTGTAATGCTGAGCAATGCACAGGTGGTTCTTGTGGTTCAACTTACCCAGGGTGCGGGCAGTACGGAGCCAACGCTCGCATTGGTCAGTGTGATTACAAATGTCTCGAAGGAGTGCTTCGTTTGGTTCAATGTGATCATAATTATGCGACTGGCACTAACTGCAGTTCAAATATTAGCAACGGCCAAATTTTAGATATTGGTTATTGTAATTATTATTGTGGCAATGGGACTCTTCAGGTGAATAGTTGTACTTCTCCGATTCAAAGCAATTCCTCCCAATCTAGCAGCTATCTTTGTCACAGCGACGGCAGTTGTACAGGCAGTCTTTTACCTGGGGATACAGGATGCCGATATCGCGTTTTCAACGGGCAAGCAGTGCGTGAGTATTCACGAATCTGGACCGAGGCAATGTGCCCACCAAGTTCAACTAATCCAGTTGATTTGACTTGTACAGACGGAAACGGAGTTGAACACCAAGATGGCACCTGGTGGCAAGAAGGAGGTTGTGCAAGACAATGCGATGCTGGAGTAACTGTCCCTAATGTCTGTCCGCTTGATCAATGTTATATAGCCCCTAAGCTATTGGGTGGAGTTTACCTCGAAGGGAAATATGTTGACTCTGGCACCTTGGCATTTCTAGGAGAAGCTGAGTGCGATAATCTTTGTCCCCAAAATCAATACGACGCTTGGGCGTGCACTGGAACTTGTTACGACGGGTCGTGGACTGGTGTTTATGATTGCCAATACAAAACTCCCTATGAATTAAATAGCTGTACAGCGACTTGCCCGAATGATGCTTGGAGTTGTAATTGTCCAACTGAATGCAATCAATCAACAACTACTCCAAACGACACTTGTGGCGGCGTGGCTCCATTAAGCTGCGGTACCCATTCTGACAACACTATTTGGAATGAAAATTTTTGTAATTACAGGTGCGACAACGGAGTAACCACCAAAATCGAATCATCTTGCAGTTATCCAAACAATCATCTCTGTGAACAAGCAAAACCCGAGCAGTGTCAATCCAATTATTGCGAATATGATCCCTCATTAGAAGAATTTTTCTGCAAAGATGAACCACTTCCAGATTTATCTTGTACTGTCGGGAACGGAACTCTTCAGAATGGTGAATCTGCTTATTACAGCAGTGCAATTTGCTCTCCGTATTGCACCGATTCAACAAACGAGCCAGCAACAACCTGTTCAATCAGATGTGAAAATGGAGATGCTTCACTTGATCCATCAGGCGGCTGCGTTTACCCACCTACCGAGCTTGCGACCTGTACAGAAACATGCACCGCAAATGCAGGATGTGTTTGTTCAAATACATGCAATGCTTCAGGTGAAATTGTTAAGGGAGAGAATTGTGGTGGAAATATACCGCAAAACTGCGGATTTATAGCACACGGCGAAACTGGATCAACAAGCGGGTCAACTTGCTACGACGGAGGATGTCAAACAAATCTTAATGGAAGCCCTCCAACATCCTGCTCTGTAACTTGTGATGATGGAGATTATGTAAATGCTACAAGTTGTGTTTATCCCAAAAAATCCCTCGGATCGTGCGGGGCTACTTGTGACGCAACATTTGGATGTTATTGTCCAAGTGAATGCACAAATGATCAAATAACCGTAGGCCAATCTTGCGGGGGAATTCCATATGATAATTGCAGTATCGACGGCTATTCAGACCTGGCTCATGGCAACACAGGGCACTACTTCACCTTTACGGATTCCAGCGGAACACACACCCCATGCGCTAGTTACTGCACAAATCAAACAAATCTAGATGCAACAAGTTGTGATTTATCATGTAATGATGGGTCACTAAGTCTTGTCGGTAATTCTTGTGTTTATCCAAGAACTCCACTCACGAGTTGTACTCAACTTTGTACGGCTGACGCAGGGTGTGCTTGCCCTACAAATTGTTCGACTTCAGGGAATATTGCTAAAAATACAACTTGCGGAGGTGATGTTCGTCAAGATTGTGATCTCTCTGCTGATGGGTTAAATGCTACTCTAACTAGTTCACGCTGTTATGATGCAGGGTGCGCTGTAAATACTAATGGACCATTGCCAAGCTCGTGTACGGCTACTTGTAGCGATGGTGAGTATATAAATGCAACTTATTGTACATATCCACTAAAATCACTTGGGACTTGTGATGCAACTTGCGATGCGACGTTTGGGTGTGGTTGCCCTAATATTTGTACGAATGATGAAATTTCACTCAATCAATCATGTGGTGGAATACCATATCAAGCTTGTTCGATAGATGGATACGCAGACCTAGGACACGGAGATACCAAACACTATTTTAGCTATATCGACACCCTAGGTCTGCATGACCCCTGTGCTAATTACTGCACAAATCAAACTAACCTCCCCGCTGTTGGATGTAATTTGTCATGCAATGACGGAGATTTAAGCCTAATCAACAATTCATGCGAATACCCAAGAACACCTCTAAATTCTTGTACTCAAATTTGTACTGCTTCCGCAGGATGTATTTGTCCTGACAATTGTGTGAAGGAAGGTAACATTGCACAATACGCAGCGTGTGGAGGGGATGTGCCCCAAGATTGTGACCTTGCAGCCAATGGCCAAAAAGCCACATTAACGAGCCAGAGATGTTACGATGCTGGATGTGAAGTTAACACTAATGGAAACGTCCCTTCTTCCTGTACTGCAACTTGCAACGATGGTAAATATGTAAATGCAACAGCTTGTGTTTACCCCAAGAAATCCCTCGGTTCTTGCGATGCCACTTGTGATGCAACATTTGGGTGTAGTTGCCCCTCTATCTGCACAAATGATCAAATTACTCTTGGAGAGGATTGTGGAGGTGAACTACATCCGGCATGTAAAATCGATGGTTATTCAGATTTAGAACACGGAGAAACAGGATTCTACTTTAATTACACAGATGCACTCGGCGAACACACTCCGTGCGCTAGTTATTGCACAAATCAAACAAACTTGCCAGCTGAAGAATGTTACTTATCTTGCACAGACGGGCAGTTAAGTCTAAGAAATAATAATGAATCAGCATGTAATTATCCCCAAACACCAGTTGAAAATTGCACTGAGGAATGCGCAGCTGATGCGGGTTGTACTTGTTCTGAGGAATGTGTTGAAACTGGATCTATAAAACAAGGAGAAATATGTGGTGATCCAATTCCTAATTGTACGTCGATTGCAACATCACGTTGCAGTCTTGATGGCAATTATAGTGAATATTGTCTTATTCCAGGCCTCGATCCAGTCACAAGGACTCTCTGTGAATATCAATGCAATGAAAATACCCACAAATGTAATTTGGCACCAAATGGCACTGCTTGTACTGCAAGCTCACAGTGTCAATCAGATATTTGCTTCGAAGGAGTCTGCACAAACGCAATAGGAGGAGCAGAACCCGCGACTACCACTGCATATTGCCCTGACTATAACGACAACAGGGAATACTGCGAACAGGTTGAGGGGTGTGAATATAAATCAGAAACAAATAAATGTGTACCTTCAGGGTCACAAACTTTTTGCGATATTGAATCACCTGGTATTTGCGGTGGAACTCTATATGATTGCACAACATTACATGGATTCGAGGATACCTGCAACGCAATAGCAGGGTGTACATACAACACAGATGAAGGTATATGCTTGAACGATCCAAAAACAGCAGTCGGAACTTGGTGCCCTACTCCAAACAATGAACCAGCCGTCTGTTTGCCAAATCCTGACCTAGCAGGAACTCAATATTCAGATGTTTGCGCCTGTATAAATGAATTTGGCGACGATGTCTTAAAACCATACGGAATTCCTTGCGATGAAAACAGTGAATGTTATTCAAATTATTGTGCACCTCAATCACCGACCAGACCAGAATACAAAACTTGTATAGACAGACCAGTTCCAGAACCAATCCCCGAGCCAATAGCAACAGATGAATCGTGTCATCCAAGCTCAGCTTATCTTTGTGAATCAAGAATTTGCGAGCCAAAAGAAGAACAAGATTTATTATGTGTTACAGCTTGCACAACGCAAATTTTAACAACCGAAGAATTAAATGCTTGCCTTGATGACTGCAATGTCACAAGTTATGTTTGTGCTGAAAAGCCACCTAAATCCTCAGGTCAGATCTGTACAACAGACGAAGAATGTGAATCGTTAATTTGCTCAGGAAACGAAGTTACTCCGGGAATCTGCGAACCAATCGTTCAATGTACCACACACGAACGATGTCGAGAGTATTTTGGTAGCGACGCATATGGATGTAATGTAAGCCAAAGAATGTGCGAGAGAATTCAAACTCCCGCTCCGCCTCCAACAACCAGTAGCGTTTTTTGTCCAGCATTGAGCTTTACAGACTGTGAAGAATATTCAGAATGTGAATTTAGGTTATTTGATAGCATGCCAAACCCTGGTGGGCTTATTGATCCAATTCCCGGCGCAGGTGTCTGCGTCAACAAAGATTGGCCACAATCATGTGACAATATTTATTCAAGCTCCGCGTGTAGATATGAAGACAGTATGGTTGATCATGGAAAATACACGGGTGACACTTGTAATCTCACAACCTCAGAAAGTGCATACTGTGTGCCGTCCGAAAGAGAAGAAAATGGAGGCATAGCATATTACAACGTTTGTTATTGCTCGGATACTTCCGGCATTGAAAATTACCAAGTTTTTGCAAAACAATTCTGTCCAAGCGACGCCAGGTTTGGTTGTCAATGTTTACACGATAACTTAAATGTGGGGCACGTAAGCACCATTGCTCCGGGTGAATATTGTTCCCCTACTGTAGAAAAAAATGTTTTGTGTACACAGACTGAACATGGAGAATCTTGTTGGTGTCCATCGCTTGAAGGACACGGAATACTTGTTCCCATTGAAACAAATCTTATACAGGCTGGAGAAGTTTGTGGTGAGTGTAATCCAGATGTGATTCTAAGCTGCCTTGATGAAGCGATTGCTGATGGCAATTTAGCCCGAATATTCGATGAAATTGGCACCGCGTTTATGTTTGGGTTTAACAGAAGTGAAGCTGGGCAAGAATTTGCAAACAACATAGTTAACCACATGTTTGATGATTCAAGACCAACACTTGAAAGAATAGGAATAGCAATTGAGGATGGAATGAATCTAGCTGTAAACTTGTTAACCTTCTGGGGAGTTGAAACAACTTACGACCTAACTACTGAAATGCAGGCCTGTTTAGACACTAATCGTGGTCAGATATTAGGAAGCGCACCTGAGTCTGATTCGCTAATAGCAACAATGTCTAGCGCCTTTGAGCAAACTATAAGTCTTTGTGGTGGACAGATAGTCAGTACTTATATTTCAGGAGTACTAACAAGCATAGATATTGGTCAAATCAGTAAAGGCATTTTAAATAGCTTCAATGGAGTTAAATTAGCCGAGCAATTAGTTGAAAAGATCGAGCCAAGGCTTCTTAGGATTGGTTGGGTTGCGGATATTGTCGATAATGCTCCGTACATCAAGCCGAATGAATTGTTGAGGCTGGCAGATGAAGCAGGAATAAGCGTTAGTGATGCATTCACCTTTGCAAACACTAAAAATTTAATAAATTCAAATATTATTAAATATCAGTTCGGGGATTCTGTGAGTATATTAGTTGACGATGTGATCAGATATTCAATTCAAAATCTTGAGAAAATTTCGTTTGAGACATTAACCAATATGGCAAGCGCAGGTGCCAAACTTTCTCTTGAGCAATTCGAAAATGTAGTTGAAAACAAACTTCTCTTAACAACCATAGACGCTGGGGATGATGTGCTTGCAATACGCTACAAATACTATCAAGAACTAAAGGCTAGAAATTTACTTGACCCTGAAGTTGACTATTATTTCCAGGGTGGAGGCGGGAACATAACAATTATTGATCACATAAAAGCAGCGCTTGGTGGAAATTATAGCGATGACTTAATCATAGATGGAGTTGATATCATCGGAGACACTGCATACAACTCAACACCGAGATATAACGATTTTGCAATGGCAGATGCTACAAGCAAAGTCAGGCAATATATTAATTTCGACAATCAAGATTATCTAGACACAATAAAACTATATTTCGAACACCCAGAATTAAATATTAGAGTTCAAAAAATTATTGTTGACGAAGGCACGGATACAATCATTGGCCTTCAAATGGAAAGACGCGGAATAACTCTACTTGAATATGGGCAAAGCTATCGAGTTAAGATTTCAGATGATGCCATAAATCAACTAATAACAA
>Ga0210057_1004745_pt1 | contig 17846 bp, 22 predicted proteins | sample CryGeyCG2114_010_2_FD_183968 | JGI IMG/M metagenome (GOLD analysis project Ga0210057, IMG submission 183968) | Groundwater microbial communities from aquifer - Crystal Geyser CG10_big_fil_rev_8/21/14_0.10 (SPAdes) (version 2) | ecosystem: Environmental > Aquatic > Deep subsurface > Groundwater ...
ATAGAGCTGCTTTAGATGGTAAAAAAGTAAATCTTAGTAAATTAAAAACTGTTTACAATAGAGGTTTTAGTTCTGGATTTTATTTAGGAAAACCAATGCCTAAAGATTTTACAGATAAATATGGAAGTAAAGCAACTAAGAAGAAAATTTATATTGGGAAGATAGTTAAAGTTTATAAAAAAATAAATGTAGCTGAAGTAAAAGTTGAGGCTCATGGGTTGGAAATTGGTGATGATTTGATGATTCAAGGTGAAAAAACTGGTGTAAAAAGTCAGGAATTAAAATCTATGGAAATTAACCATAAAAAAGTTAGAAATGTTAAAAAAGGTTTAGCTGGTGTTAAGTTTGAGTTTGAAGTTAGGAAGAATGATATGGTTTATGTGATAAAATGATATCTAATTTAGAAAAAGTAATTATTAATATATCCTCTCCATTTGAAGCAGTTCTAAATCTAATACCCTATGTTCATATTGGTGGTGTTAAATCATTAGATATAAAAGAAAATAGATTCAAAGATAAAATAATAGACTATAAAAGGTTGATTACTGCTCTAGAAAAAAATGGTTATGATGAAAGAATTGCTGCTCCTTATATGAAATGTCCTTGCGGAAGACTCCAGATTAAACTAGCAATAAAAAGAAAGCTTATTCCCAAAGAAGCTTATAAAAAACTTAAAGAAAAGTATCCTTATAAGATGAGGGTTTAGTTGCCAATCTTGCCAAATCTGCGCATAAGGTTTAAATAAAGAACAATTTTCTCTATATTATGGCTAAGTTTAAGGTAATTAATAATAAAATAAGGGTAAATAAAGACATCACTAAATTAGATAAATTTGCATTGGAGGTTATTGAGATTATAAAAAAATACACTGATTATGTAATTATAAGTGGATATGTTTCTATATTCTTTGGGAGGTCAAGAGCAACAGAGGATATTGATATGTTTATCAAAGAAATGCCTTATAGTAAATTTCTGAAAATGTACAAGGATTTTACTGAAAAAGGATTTGAATTTACCATAGATGATTCTAAAAAGTTGTATGAAGATTATTTAATGAAAGATGAAGCAATAAATGTGTGGAGAAAAGATTTTCCTTTGCTGAGAATGGAAATTAAACTGGCAAATAGTCAAGTTAAGAAGCTAATTATTAACAATCCTATTAAAGTTTATTTTAAAAATAAAGAAATACTAGTTTGTTCAATAGAATCTCAGATTGCCTATAAAAGATATATATCTAAGTCAGAGAAAGATTTAGAAGATGCGAGACATCTAGAGATTGTATTTGATTTAGACAAGGAAAAGATTAAATATTTTAAAGACTTATTTAATAAAGATGAAAACTAGAATGGATTTTGTTGAAAAATGGGCAAATTTTGTAGTTGAACATCCTGAAGAATGGAGCAGGATGCAGGCTGAATTTATTGATTCTCAGTATGAAAATGCTGAAATGATAAAATTAAGTAGAGAACAAGTTGATCATATAAAGAAAAAGGTTAAATAAGGCTAAGAATATTCTCTGATTATGATATCAATTGGTCCTGCAGGTACTGGTGGAAAAGATCCTAATAATATACTAGAGATTAAAGCATTAGGATTAGATGCGGTTGAGGTTGCTTTTACTTATAGTATCTGGATGAATAATTCTGATGCTAAAAAAATAAAAGAAGCTAATAAAGAAGCTAAATTGAAAATTTCTGTTCATGCTCCTTATTATATTAATTTAAACTCTAAAGAGAAAAGTAAAATAGAATCAAGTAAAAATAGAATATTGAAATGTTTAGAAAGAGCTCACTATATGGGTGCAAATTTAGTAGTTTTCCATCCTGGTTATTATGGAGGAATGGACAAAGAAAAAGCTTACCAGAATATTAAAAAAGCTATTCAAGAAATACAAAAAGAAAATAAGTGGGAAGTTAAATTAGCTCCTGAAACTAGTGGTAAAGTTAATGTTTTTGGGTCTATAGATGAGATTGCTAGGTTAGTTAAAGAAACTGGCTGTTCTTTCTGTATTGATTTTGCACATGTATTAGCTAGGTATAAGAAGATAGATTTTGATTACATCTTTAAGAAGTTTAAAGGCAAATTACATTGTCATTTTTCTGGTATAGAGTATGGTGAAAAAGGTGAAAAGCATCATATTAAAACTGATTCTAAGTTAGCTAAAAAAGTAATCTTAGCAATTAAAAAAGCTAAAAGGGATGCTGTTATAATAAATGAAGCCCCTGATACTATAGGTGATGCTTTAATGATGAAAGAACTGGTTTAGATTTTAGAATAAATCACATTAGTGGTTTTTCCTTTTGAATCTATTATACCTAAGCTTTTTAATTTTACTAATTTTTGAGAAATATCATTTGGTTTAGCTGTTTTTACTTTTTCTTTAATCTGTGTTCTTAAATCTTTTGCATTAATAATTCCATTTTCTGGTATTGAGTTTAAAATCGCTCTAACTAATTCTCTTGAGTTTCCTTCTCTAAAGCTAGCTAATACTTTTTCGTCTGAAGTTATATCCTCAGCTGAATAGTTACATGAAAAGTTTGATGTAATGCTGGGATTTATACCCATTTCTCCGTAAGAAGTGTTGGTCCAATTTTTATCATTTGGATTTAATAAAAATTCATTAAGGGCTAATATATCTTTAAATGAAAATTCTTTTTTTGACAAATCTACAGTATAAAACATTAAATTAGAATTTGTTTCTTTTTCTATACCTAACAAATTGAATGCTTTTTTTGCTTTATCTGTTATACCCTGTTTATTTCCTAAAAGTCTAGTATGGTAAATAGATGAACATAAAATAGATTTTTCTCTTTGAGGCAAGTGTATATTTAAGTTATAATTTTGCTTATCTTCTGTAAATTCCAGATATACAGGGATATTTTCGCATCCAAATTCTTTAACTTTAGCATGAAGATTCTTGTGTCTTTCGCAAGCCTTTAATTTTTGGGCGAGTTCTGGAAGTTTATCTTTTATGTTTTTAACAAACTCTTGTCTTTCATCATTGTAATCTGCTTTCTTTTTATTTAATTCTTCTTTTCTTTCTTTAAGCACATTTTCAGCTGATTCTCTTGTGATAGTTAAAGTTTTAACAGTTTCTCCTTCTTTTTTTAAATCTACATAAGCTTTTTCTAATCCATCTAAATATTCTTTATGATTTTTGTCATATAGGTTTTCTAAAGTTATTTCGCTGTTTCTTAGCTTTACTTCCTCTGTAAATTCTAAAACTGCATTTATAGAGGTTAAGTTTAATTCTAGAACGTTATGGATTTGTTCAAAGATTTCTTGTGCTGAAGCTCCTAATTCTTTTGTATATCCTTCTTGTTCAAGATACTCTTCTAGTTTTTGTATTTTTTTAGAATAAGCTATTAAGTCTGATCTTATTAAACCAGAGAAATCTTTTGAGGTTTTTGTTTCTAAATCTTGGACTTTTAGCTCCAATTCTTCTTTTGTTTGTTCTAATCCTAAATTTTTATCTTCAATTTCCTGAATGTATGTTTTTTGGCCAGATATTTCTTTTGCTTGTTTTAATAAATCTTCATTCTCTATTTTAAGAGTATTTCTTTCTGATTCTAAAGCAGATATACGCTCTTGTAAACCTTGAGTATACACTGAATTTTTATTATTTTGAGCAGGCTTATCAGAGAAACCATAATATGTAACCTTAATTGATGCATCCTTCTTTTTGAATGGCCTATATGATTCTGCGAATTTAATTAGAGTTTCTTCTGGTAAAGGATTGTTTACAGCATAGATATCAACACATTTCTCAACTTCGTTGATTTCTGCGCATACTATCCCATTATTAACTAATCCTGAGAATTTTTTCTTAAAATCATTCTGAATAATTCCAAAGGCGTTTCTATTCTTAGGTCCTCCTTTAAGGGTTAAATCTGCTATTAGAGACTTTTCTTTTTCCATATATTAAAAGTCAAGGAGGGGATTTATAAAGCTTTCTATTGTTATTACTATTAAGTTACAAGGCTTCTTAGGAGACCGATATATATTGTTAATGATGAAAGAATCTATTTAAAGAACGTATTTTTCTTTTAATTCTAAACTTTTTAGGTATTCTATTTCCTAATCTTTCAGCTTTAGACTTATGTGTAAGTCTTTTTCTTCTTTTGTGCTTATTTTTCAATCTTCTGGCTCTACTTCTTTTCATTTTTAGAAACTCCGATAGCAATGTAAGCTAAACCTATAACAATAAAGAATGCGCTTTCAGAAAGCACTCCGATTGCAAAAAACACCAAACCTAAAGTAAAAATTGTGTCTTTGTTTACTTTATGCTCTTTTAACTTATTTCTATTAACAAGTAAAGCGATTAATCCTAGTGTTAACAATATCAATAATGTAATTAAAATCCACATAAGACTAAATAAGGAAAATTAGTTTATAAAGATTTCTTAGACTCTTTTTCTATTACTTTTACTATTTTTTCTGTTGCTTTTTTTATCTTGATTTCTAATTTTTTAGGTATTCTTTCTGTTCTTCCTTCTTTAAATAAATGCATTGGTCTTTTTGGAGAAACAAACAGCATACTGCCTGCATATTTCCCAGAAACAGCCATACTTCTTATCTCAAAAAATTCTCTTTTAAATAAAGGGTAAGGTTGGATAATTTCTTCAATAATATAGGGTCTTTTTATTTTAAACTTTTTTGGAATCTTTTCATAAGAATGAGAAATAATTACGCCTTCGCTTTTATGACCGCTTTTGGGTTTTAGGATAAAACCATATGAGAATAGTTTTTTATTTTTGTTTAATATTGTTTTAATATCAGATTTTTTATTAACCCTAAAGAATCTAGGAACTTTTATATTTGTATGTTTTTTTACTATCTTTTTTATTTTAATCTTATTTATAGTTAATCTTGAAATACAGTAGGGATTAATTACTTTAATTCCTGCTTTTTCCTGAGCTGTTGCTTTTCCAGCAGCAACTCTTAAAACAACATCAGGAAGTATTTTTTTATTTTTTATGCTCAACAATGAACCATTTCCTTTAAGCATATTTGCTTTATTTTTATCATAAGGGCAAAAGGTTATTTTTCCTTTGAAATATTTTCTGAAAACTTTTGAAATTTTGGATTTATCCCAATTCTTTTTTGAGATCACTGCCATATGCTTAAAATCTTTATTTAAAAAACCGCATAACTTTTGCACTGGTCTGGAATTAAGATATGCTTTTTTATATTCTGTTAGTGCTCCTGGTGAAGAATTAGCTTCTATAAAATAGAGGGTTTTTCTTTTATCAATAATAAAGTCTAAAGCTGCAAATTCATAGTTCATAATAAATAAAAACAAGTAAGCCTATATAAAATTATACTAATTTTGTTAATGTTTGATATAGGTGATTATAATATCTTTTTCTTGTCTGTGGTGCATCATCATACCACATTGTACCTGGCTTAGAGTTTAGTTCAATTAACCAAGGTTTTCCATTAGGATCCATAATAAAATCTGCTGAATAAACTCTTGGACCATAATGTTCAAAGTGCTTGTCTATAATTTTTACTCTTCTAATAACAGTAGAAGGCAAGTCTGAAATTTTTAAGAAGATTTTTTTAGCTCCCTGAGCTGCATTACCTAAATATGAACCTTTTTTTGGAATTCTTAAATAACAATGATCTATTTTTCCGTCAATTATAATAACTCTTAGGTCATGCATTTTTTTAATTCCGCAAATTCCGTTTGAGGAATCAATAAATTCCTGCACGATTGTATTTTTCTTTATACCATTTGTTAATTTTTTCTTTTCCATTACTATAATTCCTCTTCCATTTGAACCATCTCTTGGTTTTAATACCATTTTATCTGTTTTAATATAATGGAAAACTCTCTGCAGTTCAAAGAAATCGTTTACTAAGAATGTTTTTGGAACCATATCTGGGAAAATATTGAAAGTCAATAATTTATCATCACATACTGATTCTAATTCAAGATGATTTAAGATAGGTAGGTTGTTTATTTTTTCTACTTTCATTATCTCTTTATTGATGTTTCTTGTTTTACCATGATAATAGAATAAATCTACTTGCTTGTCTTTAACAATTTTCCAGCCTTCATCAAATACCCAGGCTTTTTTCAGTTTTTTTGTATTTTTATCATAGAAATCATATCTAGATAGATAAGCCTTGAAACCGTTTTTCTTAGCTTGGTTAAGCATAACAGAAAACGCTTCGTTTCTTCTCTTGTTTTTGAAAGGTAACTCACGATTAAATTTTGCAATACTATGTATGAACACTGATTTCATTTTGAAAATTATATCTCCATTTATTTATGTAAAAAAAGAACCTTATTTATCTTTAAAAGCTTTTGGGTGATGACTTTATTGTTTTAGAGAAAAATTTTTCTGTTACTGTTGCTAAAATTATGCTATAAAGTATAAATAGGAATGTTAAGTTAAGTATTGGAGTAAATTCAGTAAATTGAACTGCTTCCGACGCTATAATAAAGGCTACAACTGCTACTGCTACTCCTTTTGGGGCATTTAAGCTCATGAAGATTTTTTGATCTGCTGTTAGAGATGTTTTTCTAAAGGCAACATTAACTGCCAAATATCTAATCAAGATATATACAGTAAATAAGATTAGTGAGTTAATTAAGAAGAATTTATCTCTAAAAGGCACTTTCATTATTAATCCTAATAAAATAAATACAGTGATTTTTAAGAACTCTGTGAATGCAGAAGAAAACTTTTCCATTGTTTCTTTTTGTTTTATTCTCATAACCCCATGTACTATACCAAGAGTTGTTACTGCTAGGATACCTGAACCACCAATATATTCTGCTAAAGTGTAAGTAATTAAGGCAATAGCAATTAAGATTAAAGGAGAAATTAATTCTGAATAAGTATACTTCATAATTCTAAATACAATCATACCAAGAACCAAACCTGTTCCAATACCGGTCATGATATTTTGTAAAAAAGTTATTAATAATTGCGTAGGCACAAAAGAGAATTGCCCTTTATAGATTTGCAGTATAATTAAAGGAATTAAAACCATTAAAGGTGTGTTTAAAATACTTTCAAATTCTAAAATTCTCACTACTTTATTTTTAGCATTTTTTAATAAACTTAGAGTTACTTCTGGAGCTGTACCTGACATTAAAGCTGCAAATAATCCAGAAACTAAAAATGCTTTAAAAGTTAATGGGCTTCTAAAGATAATGTGGATGGTTATAGCCAAAGCTATTAGTGAGAAAAATAAGAATATAAACGCTAATTTACTTGCTAATGGAGATATAGAACTTATTTCTTTTGGTTTAAATTTGGAAGAACCTTCAAAAATAATCATTATTAATGCAAAAGTTGCAAACATAGCTAAAAACGTAGGATCAAATTTTAATTCTTTGAAGTAACCTGCAATCATACCCACTAAGATTAAGAATAAAACATTTGGTATTTTTATTCTATTAGCAATTATAGAAACTAGAATACCCACTAATAGTAAAATTGAAAACCAAGTTAATTCTGTTAAATATGCGTAAGCCATTATTCACCTCTTATTAAAAAATAAAAAAAGAATATAAAAATATTCTTATTTTGCTGCTACCTTTACTATTGAGTATAGTGCTGATAGACCAACCAATGCATAGACTACTTTTGCAGCTGCTCCTGTTCCTAAAATTGCTGAAACTAGGTTGAAATCAAAAACTGCTAGTCCCCAGTTTATACCACCAATAACAACTAATACAAAAGCTATCCATCCAAGTGTACCCATTTCATGTGCCATTTTATCACCTCTTTTTTTTCTTTTTAGTTCCACATTTACCGCATGACATTTTTATAAAACACCTCTTTTATAAAATAATAAGGGTTTAGGGGTTTTTATATTTTATTCTAAAGAAATGGCACCATGTTTGCAGGCATTTACACAAGCACCGCAAGAAATACATTTAGTATTGTCTATTTTTATTGTTTTTTCTCTTTTTAATGCTCCAACTTGACAAGCTTCTACACATCCATCACAAGCCCTACCACAAGAACAACTTGTGCATTTGCCATCTTTCCAGCAACATTTTTTGTAATCTATTTTAACTGCCATAATAATAAAAATTATAGAAGGTTTATAAACATTCTTAAAGGGTGTTAAGCAAATACTGTTGAGATTAAATTTCCTAAATAATGGGTTGCAAAGATAACCCCTAAAGCTATTGCTATATGTTCTGTTACTGCTTTTAATGGTTTAGAGTTTCTTGTTTTAGCTATATGTGCACTGTATAATCCTAAAAGTATTAACCCTAAAGCAACACTTGCTGTAATTGCCTGTTCTAAAGGAAATAATAAAATAGGGATAAGGAATATCAAAGCAAAAAATAATTTAGCCAAAAGTGTTGAAAAAGTAGATTCCCAAATCTTTTGTTTTTTATTTCTTGTAGCTTCTGAAGAAACATGCATACTTAATGAATCTGAAAATGTATCCGCAACTGCGACTGTTATGATTCCACCAATAACGGCTAATCTTGAATGTGTAGAAGCATTTAATCCTACCATTAAACCTAGTGTGGTTATTATTCCTGATGTTAAACCAAAACTAAACCCTGTTTTTACTGAAGTTTTCATAATTAGAATATATTTTTTTAGTTAATAAAGGTTAGGTTTATATATCAAATTTCTTTAATATTAATATGCTAAAAGAAATTCTAAAAGAGATTAAACCAAGCAAAGAAGAAACAAAAGAAGCAAATGAAATAGTCAGAGATGTTCTAAAGACAATAAATAAAGTCAGCAAAGGAAAAGCCATAGTTGGTGGTAGTGGTGCAAAAGAAACCTGGTTAAGTGGAACTAAAGAGATTGATGTTTTTGTTAAATATCCTATGAAGTTAAAAGGTAAAGACATTTCTAAGATCTTAGAAAAAGAATTAAAGAAAAAATTTAAGATTTCTAAATTGCACGGCTCTAGAGATTACTTTCAGATTAACTATAAAGGGTTTGTATTTGAAATAATTCCTGTTTTAAACATTAAAAATCCTAAAGATGCAGTAAATATAACTGATGTTAGTCCTTTTCATGCTTTATGGGTTAAAAAGCATAAAAAATATTCTGATGATATAAGATTAATCAAACAATTTGCTAAAGCTCAGAAAGTTTATGGTGCAGAATCATATTTAAGAGGATTTTCTGGTTATGTTTTAGAAATATTAATAATTTATTATAAAGGTTTTAATAATTTAATTATAAAAGCGTCTAAATGGAAATCAAAGGTTGTAATAGATCCTAATAAATTATTGAAAAATCCATTAAATGAATTGAATAAAAGTAAATTAGTCAGTCCTTTAGTTATAGTTGACCCTGTAGATAAGACTAGGAATGCTGCTGCTAGTTTAAATGATGAAAGTTTTGATACTTTTGTTAAAGCTTGTAAAAACTTTTTGAAAAAACCAAGTAAAAGTTTGTTTAAAATCAAAGAAGAAAAAATTCCAGAAGATAGTATTAAATTAAAATTAGATATAAAAGGTAAAATTGATGTTGTTGGAGCTAAAATTTTGAAATTATTTGAATTTATTAGCTATAAATTAAAAAAAGAAGGGTATAAGTTTACAGGGGGATGGAATTTAACCGGAGTAATATGGTTTAAAGTTAGTAATAAAAGATTAAGTAGCACTAAAGTAGTAAGAGGGCCTCCTTTGAAGCTTAAAGAGGCAGTTAAGAATTTTAAGAAAAAACATAAGAAGATTAGTATGAGAAATGGTAAAATTTATGCTAAAATCAAGAGAAAATACCCTTTTGTCGTCGATTTCTTGAAGGATTTAATAAATAATAAAGAAGTAAAAGATAGAGTTAAAAATATAGATATTTCTAAGTAGAAAAGCTTATAAAGTATATACTGGAGTATATATTTAGATTAAAATGGCAGATTATCAAGATTTTGTAAATGTTGTAGAATTGTGGGATAATGCTATTAGGCAGTCTATTTCAACCATAAATCCACAAAACCAAACAATTAACACTGACAATTTATACCCTGCTTTTAGAAATATGTTTGAAGCATGTTATGGTGCCCAAGCAGCACAAGGTGATGGTCAAGATTTTGCTAATAGATTTTTTGAAAACTATATTCAAAATACTAGGGATGCTTTAGAATATTTTGCTAAAGATCCAGTTAATGGGGGAGAACTTTTAACAAGAGCTGCAAGACAAGATGTAGATTTGATATTTAGTTCATATAGTCCTTCAGTTGATGCTAATACATACCCCCAAGAAGTTTCTGAAAGAATTAACGAGGCAAATAGATTAAGAAGAGCTGTAAGACTTGAAGATATTATAAGAAGTTTAAGATAAATTAAATTTCTTTTTTCTCTAATAACTTTTTCATAGCTTCTACAAATTCTTCTGTCATTTCTTTTAATGTATCATAATCTTTTCCAGAAATCTCTTTTATGTCTCTATGAGTTATTCCTTTGTATATTTTGTAAAGTCTTTGAACTGTTTGAGAATATTTTCTTTTAATATGCTTGCCTGCTAGTCTTTCATTTAATAAAGAAGCTACATGGTCTGGTGTTGGAGGAATTTCTCCATGAGCCATTAGAACTGAATGAGCTGCATCAATAGCTGCCCAGTATAAGTCTACTGTAGCTGTTAAAAGATGTTGCTTAGATCTTACTAAAGAAGCTGGAGCCATTGTGAAATAAGTGTATATTGATTCTGCAGATGGCCTAATCCTTCCTTCATCTAACAAGGCCTGTAATGGATCAAAAACTCCTGTATCTATTAAAGAAACACCTGATCTTAATATATTAATTGCAACTGGATCTCCTGCTCTAACATATTCCCAGAAGCTTGTGAATTTCATAGATTGAATATGCAATCTTTGAGGGTCTGTTGCTGCAATAGCTTTTTCTGTTATGATTCTATAAGTTTCTACTAATTCTTTTGAAAATTTAACTCTTACATCATCTAGAACTATTAAAATATCTAAATCTCTTTTAGGTGACCCTGGTTTCATAGTTGTAGAACCAAATAAAACTAGACATTTAATAAAAGCACCAAACTCTCTGTACATAATCTTTGCAAATTTCCTTGAAAGGTCTAAATCTCTTTGGAAATATTTTTGTACATTTGAGTGATATTTTCTCTTTACATCAAATCTCATTAAGCCACCTCTTTTAAATTAAGATAATTTAAGGATATAAAAATTATTCTAATGGGGTTTCTGACCATAATGTCCAATCTTTTGATGGAGCATAGTCTCCTACAACATAAGTTGGGGAGCCAGTTCTTCCGAAATAGCTCTGGTCTACATCTGTCCAAGCCATTCCTGCTGTGTCTAATCTATAAGCTGGAGATGATAAAGCACGCCATGCACCTTTTAATGCTGAAAATATTTGTCCTTCTGGCTGGCCACCAGGTTCTACAATCATAGCACCTTTGAATTTATCTTTTTGTAATTTTTCTACGAATTCTTTTATTGGAGCAGTACCTTCTCCAGGTGTAACATGCTCATCATAATAACCAAAATTATCAGATAAGTGAACATGACCAATTATTTTTTCTTTTTGTAAATCTGCAACCTGCTCTTTCATCCATTTATTGAAATCTTCTGGTTTTCCTTTAAAGAATTTTTTCCAAGTATTTGCATGACCAATATCAAAAGTTGCTTTAATATGGTCTGCTGCTATTTGATCTGCTTTAGATTGGCTTATTCCTCTTTCATCTTTTAATTTTCTGGCCATTTCGTGTCTAGACTCTTTAATCAAAGTTTTAAGTTCCTGAGGATGAGAACCGTATGATTCTGGGAAAATATTTTCTGGAGCAATGAATAATGGTTTGTCTAATTTTTGTGCTCTTTCTCTATCATAGGCGGTAATAGCTGCTCTTGCTAAAGTTTCTGCAGATCTTTTAACTGCATAATCTCTAATTGGTTCTATAGAATCTATTTCAACTTCTGCAGATTTTGCTGCTTTTTTATAACCAACTGCACCTTCTTCATAATATTTTTTCATTCTTCTAAGATCTTCTACTTGTTCATCAAAGAATTTTTGCGAACCAATTTGTTTTATTGCTCTTTTTTCTTCTTCTTCAAAAGCTGGATTAGCTGCTACGAAATCTTTATAGAATTCTTCATCTTTACCTTTTCCTTCATATTGGTCTCTAAATGGTTTTACTACTTTGTAATATTTTTCTAATTTTTTATTAAGCTGTCTTGCATTATTATCAAAATGTTCTGCTTCTGCAGTATATCTGCTAACTTCTTCTCCCTTCATTTCATTATAAAAATATTTTTCTGGATGATAATCAAATTTTTTCTTATCTTCTTCTGGTAATTTATTAAAATTTTCTTCTATGTCAGAATATGAACGCATTTTTATTTGCAATTCTCCTTTTTCATCTCTTTTGTATTCTCCTTTTTCTTTAAGTGCAAATGGAATTTCTTTATCTCTGTCTATTCCTTTCAGATCTCCTGTTCTTTTATCTACAAAATATATTGGAGCTGTTTTTTCTTCTTCTCTATACTGCTCAAAACTTTTATCTGCTTCATAAATTGGTCTTGGAAATTCTCCTGTATGCACTACAATAGGACCACCTTGTGCTACATCAGCTGCAAAATCTATTGCTCTTTCTATTTCATGCAAGGCTTCTTCTCTTTTTTCTGGTTTAAAACCACCTTTTTGTGGATCTAAACCTGCAAAACCCTGAATATTAGCTGTAGCATGAGTTGAAACTGTAATCTCATTTATTTTAGCCATGTTTCTCATGTCTTCTCTTTCTGATTTACCATATAATTCAGGTGTAACACCCATAGGAGTAGATCTAGAACCTTTTTGAACACCCATAAAACCAAGTTCTATTGTAGAAGCTCCTGCGAAAACATTAGCTTGAAGACCTTTGGCTACATCTCCTATACCATGAGAAATACCTATTTGCTGAGGATTTACATCTAGATTTTGTGCTGATCTTTTATCTAGAGCATGCCAATAGTCTGTTTTCATAATAGTAGAAGTAGTATTTGAGGCTTAAAAAATTTGCTATCCTTACTTTGGGGTCATTTGGCCATGAGCTTTTTTGAAAACTTCGTACATTTTTCCGCCTATAGTAATTGCTATCTTAGCTGCTGCTTTTTTTTCTGCTTTTTCTTCTGAAGAGGATAATTTAATTTCTCCCTCAGGTAATTTTTCTTTTTTAAATCCTAGAACATCTTTAAAACCAGAGAAGATTGAGGTAAATGGTTCTGTCATTTCTTTTATCGTAGATGACTTCTTTTCTTCTTTTGGTTTTTCTTCTTCCATTTCTTCCCCTGCTTCTTTTAAATAATCAAAGAATTCTTGTCCTAAAGCTTCCATTGCTCCGGTGTAAGAAGCTACTAGTTTCATATCTTCTTCATCTAAAATTTCTTTATATTTTTTTATTTGGTCTTTTGTTACTACATAAGCTTCAAAATCAATTTCTGCTTTACCTAAATGAATTGCCCCTCTTTGTGACTCATTTTGATAAGCCATATGAGGCATAGCTACAAAATTAATTTTAACTCTTAAAGCGGGGAAATATTTTTTGAATTTGTGCGATTCCTCATAACCTTCTGGTGTTGAAATATTAAATCCTTCTTTTATACCAATTAATTCTAATTCTATTTTAGAAGTATCAAAAGCGTGTGCAAGTTCTGGACCTTCCATTCCCTGCATCTGCAATTGTTTTATATTCTCTAAATAAGGCTTTAACCAATTCATATAAGTTTTAATTACATTATAATGCTGTCTTAAATATTTTAAAATAAAATCTCTTCTAGTTTGTATTTCTGATTGAGTTTTTTCTTTCCAAACTAAGTACTGGAATAATTTTCTTGACAAAACTTCCTGAACTTTTTTATTTATTCCTAAATCCTGAGCTTGTTTTAGTGCTTTATTTATTTCTGTTGTATTTTTTGGTGATAATCTAAAAAATAAGTCAGGTAAAGTTACAAAACCAACCTCTCTTGATAAACCATAAACCGATGCTGGATTCTTAGCACCCCCTTCTACGATGTCAATCCAAGTTCCTTTTAATGCTATCTCTGCTGCTAGGATATCTTCTGGTTTTAATTTTTCTATTTTTTCTTTATTTGTGGTATTTCCATTTTTTCTTTTAAGGTAATTTTCCCAGAACTTTTTTATTTTTTCATTTTGATTCTTTTTATACCAATCTACATCACTTAAGATATAATATTCTAATCTTTCATCCATAACTCTTAACTCTCTTATTACCTGGAAAATATCTTTAAGCATTTTTCCTATAGTAGCCATATAATTCATAGCTTTTTCCTGCTGTATTGCTTTTCTTTGTTCAACAGAACCCCAGAATGAAGAAGCTGCACCTGCTGCATATACATCTCTTATTTTTTCTACTTTACATCCAAAACCATAATGTCCTGATTTAGCTAAATTATCCAAAATCCAGAAATAATTTGCTTCTACACTTTGCTGCATAGTGGTCATTATAAGCTCCCATCTTGCTGGTCTATAGGAAGGATTAGCTTTAGATAAAAAAGGGTCATCTCCTAATCCTGCCAAAGGTTGCCAAAATAAAGGGTTTTTTTTCTCTTCTTCTAATAGTGCTTTTGTTTTCTCTTGTTCTAGAATTCTTTTTACCAAAATATCACCTTTATTTACAAAAGTTTATATAATGTTTTTAGTATTTAAATGTTAAGATGCTTAAAAAGGTCTATTTAATTGCTATTTTATGTGTTTTTATTGATCAATTTGTAAAATCTGTGGCTATAGAATCTTGGAATGTAGAAAAGAATTTTGGAGCTGCTTTTGGACTATTTCAGGGGCATTTGAGTTTGTTAATATTTTTTAGTTTTCTAATAATCAGTTTTTTGATATATTTTTCCAATAGTGTTAAAGGAATAGGGGTTTATGGTATAGCTTTATTATTAGGCGGAGCTACCAGCAATTTAGTAGATAGAATGCTTTACGGCTATATTGTAGATTATATTCACCTATGGTTCTGGCCTAGTTTTAATTTAGCTGATATATTCAATGTATTAGGAGTAATTCTATTGGTTATTTATCTGAAGAAAAAGTAAAGTTTTTAAAGGAGGGTTCTCAATATTTCTGTTATGAATATCCCAAAACATATTGGAATAATCCTGGACGGGAATAGAAGATTTGCTAAAAGATTAATGATGAAACCTTGGAAAGGCCATGAATGGGGTTATGAAAAGATTAAGAAATTATTTGAATGGATTAAAGAAATAGGGATTAAAGAAGTAACCTTGTATACTTTTTCTGTTAAGAATTTTAACAGACCTAAAGATGAATTTGAGTATTTAATGAGATTATTTGAAAAAGCATTTACTGAAGTAAAAGATGATCCAAGAATTAAAAACATAAAGATTAATTTTATTGGAAGAGTTAGTATGTTTCCTGAAGGAGTAAAAAACTCTATGAAAGAGTTAATGGAATCTACTAAAAATAATAAAAAGATTATAGTTAATTTTGCTATGGCTTACGGCGGAAGAGAGGAAATATTAGATGCTGTTAAGAAGATTTCCAAACAAATTAAAGAAGGCAAATTAGATATTGATCAGATAAATAAAGATACTTTTGGAGATTGTATGTATATGAATGATGATGTAGACTTAATCATAAGAACTTCTGGTGAAAAAAGAACTTCTGATTTCTTGCCTTGGCAAGGGCATTATGCAGAATTGATATTCTTAGATAAATCCTGGCCTGAATTTGAAAAAGAGGATTTGATTAGTTGTATAAAAGAGTATAATTCCAGACAGAGAAGATTTGGAAAGTAAATATTTAAATAGGTTTTATTCTTGTTAAGATTATGGATAACAAAATAAAGAGGTTTGCTTTACAGAATGCTTTAAAGTATGATGGAAAAGCGAATGTTGGCGCTGTAATCGGCCATATTTTTTCTTCAACGAAAGTTGCAGATAAAGAAAAAATCATTGAAGAAGTTAAAGAAGTAGTAAAAGAAGTTAATTCTCTAAGTTTAAAAGAACAAGAACAGCAGTATAAAAGTTTGGGTATTATTAAAGAGAAGAAGAGAGAAGAAAGAAAGGGTTTGCCAGAATTACCTAATGCTAAAAAAGGAAAAGTTGTAATGAGGATAGCTCCTTATCCTTCTGGTCCATTGCATATTGGTAATGCTAGACCCTTTATTTTAAATGATGAATATGTTAAAAAATACAAAGGTAAACTGTTGCTAGTTATTGATGATACCATTGGCAGTGAAGAAAAAAATATCAGCAAAGAAGCATATAAATTAATACCAGAAGGTTTGATCTGGCTTGATGTAAGATATTCTAGAACTTTGTATAAATCTGATAGATTAAAAATTTATTATCAATATGCTGAAAAGTTAATCAAAGAGTACAAAGCTTATGTTTGTTTTTGTAAAACTGATAAACTAAGAGAAAATAGAGCCAAAGGCATAGAATGCGAGTGCAGACACAGAAGTGTAGAAGATAATTTGAAAGAATGGAAAAATATGTTAAAGAAGTATGAGGAAGGAAAGGCTGCTTTAAGATTAAAAACAGATATGCAAGATCCTGATCCTGCTTTTAGAGACAGGGTTATGTTTAGGATTAGTAAAAGAAGACATCCTAGAGTTGGCACCAAATATAAAGTATGGCCATTGCTAGACTTCTCTTGGGCTATAGACGACCATTTACTTGGAATTACTCATATAATTAGAGGCAAAGAGTTGATGATGGAGAGTAAAGTAGAAGAGTATATTTGGAAGATATTTGGATGGGGCAAACCTGTTATTATCCATACTGGTTTATTACAATTAGAAGGGGTAAAATTAAGTAAAAGTAAAAGTAAACAAGAAGTTGAAAGTAAAAAGTATACTGGATGGGATGATCCAAGAACTTGGAGTTTACAATCTTTAAAAAGAAGAGGAATTTTACCTGAAGCAGTAAGGAAATTTGTTTTAAGTTTTGGATTAAATCAAACAGAAGTAACTGTTCCTGTTGAAAGCTTGTATATGGAAAATAAGAGATTAATTGATGAAAAATCAAATAGGTATTTCTTTGTTTGGGATCCTAAGAAAATAAAAATAAAAGATGCTCCTAAAGTTGTTGCAAAGGCCCCTATGCATCCTGATTTTAAATCAAGAGGCAGAAGAAGTATAAAAACCAATGGGGAATTTTATATTTGTGATGAATTAGATCCAAATAAATATTACAGGTTTATGCATTTGTTTAATTTTAAAGATAAAAAATATGCAAGCAGGGATTATGATCCTAAGTTAAAATTAAATATGATACATTGGCTTCCTGTTTCTGATGTGGTTAAAGTTGAAGTTTTATTAGAAGATGGTAAAATTGTAAAAGGATTGGGTGAAAGTGCTTTAAAGAAATTAAAAATTGGTGAAATAATCCAATTTGAAAGGTTTAGTTTTGTAAAATTAGAAAAGAAATCAAAGAATAAGTTAAACTTTATCTGGACTCATAGATAATTTTTTGTGTTCTTTAATAACAAGATCTTTTAGTTTCATTAGTTTATCTGAACTAATCTTTTCTGCATATCTTCCAGTTTCTTCATAAAGGAAAAATTCTTCTTCTAGTGGTATAAACGTTGCTAATTCTTGCGCTATTTTTTTTAATGAAGAATATGATTTTGTTTGATAAGTTCCATTTTTATGCGCCTTGTAAGTTATTGTAGTATTGATAGCTCTTGCTTTATACTGTTGTCTGCTATTTTTATTTTTTATTATTATTTCGTATTCTTTCATTTTCCTAAAAAGCTGATGAGGGATTTTTAAGCTTTTATATTCTGTAATTCAACCACAACCTTTATAAATACGGATTTTTATAATTTCTTTAACCTATGATTATTCATTAGGAGGTTAATATGGCTGCTGATATAAATGAAGAAGTACCAAAAGAAATTGTAGACAAAGCTT
>Ga0210057_1004746_pt1 | contig 17846 bp, 11 predicted proteins | sample CryGeyCG2114_010_2_FD_183968 | JGI IMG/M metagenome (GOLD analysis project Ga0210057, IMG submission 183968) | Groundwater microbial communities from aquifer - Crystal Geyser CG10_big_fil_rev_8/21/14_0.10 (SPAdes) (version 2) | ecosystem: Environmental > Aquatic > Deep subsurface > Groundwater ...
GTGCTCCCCGCCAATTCCTTTAAGTTTCAGTCTTGCGACCGTACTTCCCAGGCGGTGAGCTTATCACCTTCGCTTCGACACGTCGCATTCACAAAGAATACGGCACACCTAGCTCACAGCGTTTACGGCCAGGACTACTCGGGTATCTAATCCGGATTGCTCCCCTGGCTTTCGTCCCTCACAGTCAGATCCGTTCTCGTCGAGCGCCTTCGCCACAGGTGGTCCTCCAGGGATTATAACATTTTACCGCTCCCCCTGGAATACCCTCGACGCCTCCCGGTCTCTAGTCATGCAGTGTCTCCTGCGCGCCGTTGCGTTGAGCACAACGATTTCACAGAAGATTTACAAAACCTGCTACGGACGCTTTAGGCCCAATAAATATGATTGCCACTTGTGGCGCTGGGATTACCGCGGCGGCTGGCACCAGTCTTTCCCACCACTTATTCGCTAAGATATTTACTCTTAGTAAAAGCATATGCTAATGCATACGCACTTGGGATCCCCTTATCGCACTTTCGTGCATTGTAAAGGTTTCGCGCCTGCTGCACCCCGTAGGGCTAGAGTAAGTGTCTCAGTACTCTTCTCGGGGCTATCACTCTCATGACCCCTACTGATCCCAGGCTTGGTGAGCCATTACCTCACCAACTACCTAATCAGCCGCCGACCTATCCTTTGGCCTAGTGTTTCAGAGAAAAGACATTCCAGTACTAATCTCATATTCAAGTTTACCCTCAGTTTCCCAAGGCTATCCTGAACCAAAGGGGAAGTTATCGACGTGTTACTGAGCATTCCGCCGGTGCCCGAAGGCCCCTGGACTTGCATGGCTAAATCGAATCCCAATAGCAGCAATCTCCCGCAGGATCAACGGGTATTAGTTTAACGATCCTGGTCGCATCTATTGACTTTAACTTAAAAGAATTGTTCAAAATTGGCTCTTCTTTCGTACATGATAGAAACTATCGCGTACACATTTTTTACTTGAGAAGATATGACTTACGTCTTGTTAGTCAGTCTTTTGAAGGCGATGACTGCTTCTTGTTAGAAGCAAAGATTTGAAATTTTAGGTTATATATAAAGGTTGTGTTTATAAAAGATTGAAGGTTTTTTTTATTTATTCTCTGCTAAATCCAAATTATCATAATAATGCCTGCCTATTAATAGGGCAGGCATTGTTTTTTAGCGTTTTCTTGTTCTATTTTAGGATGTTTTTTATATTATTAGTTATTAACATTTTTATGAAAAACTTAGTTAATAAAATAAGGAAAATTCAATCAACAAATATATCCAAAACAATAAATCAAAGACTGAAAGAATTTTCTAACCAGAAAGAATGGTTTTCTGAACTTTGTTTTTGTATATTAACTGCAAACTCTAAAGCAAAGACTGCAATTGCTATACAAAATGAGTTGGGTGTTGATGGGTTTAGTAAATTGTCTCAGGATGAATTAGCTTTGGTGATCAGAAGAAACAAGCATCGTTTTCATAATAATAAAGCAAAGTTCATTGTTCTTGCAAGAGAATATTTAGATGTTAAAGAGAAGTTAAAGAGATTTAATGATGAAAAAGAAATGAGAGAATGGCTTGTGAAAAATATCAAAGGTCTTGGCTACAAAGAAGCATCACATTTTTTGCGCAATGTTAGCTTTAGAAATTTGGCAATACTTGATAGACATATTATTAATCTCCTGAGTGAGAATAAGTTGATTGAAAAGCCGAAGTCTTTGAACAGAAAAAATTATTTAGATATTGAGAAAGTCATGGAAGGGCTTTGTTCTGAATTAGATATGAATCAGGCAGAACTTGACATGCACATGTGGTACATGAAGACTGGAGAAGTTTTGAAGTAATTATTTTGTAATTTTATTTATTCCTTCAACTAAAGCTAAAACATAATTATGCAAATCATCGTAAGTTGCAATTGTTTTTTGATTTGTTTCTATTGCAATCCATTCTACTTTTGGCGTATCATACTTATGCAATGTTGGTGCATGCTGTCCACTGTACGGCTCGTTGTATTGCACTGTGTAATTTTTTTTCATTATGATGTCTCCTAATGAAAACGCTAACTTTTCAGAATGAGAATATATCAAATCAACATCAAATCCTCTTGTTTTACCTTGATAAGTTGTTGAACAAGTATGTATTACAAAAACAAAAATGCGTTCATGCTTTTCCAATTTATTTTGTATAATCTGCTTTATTTTATTATGGTAAGGCGTCCAATATAATCGGATTCGTTTTTGTTTTTCTTCATTCGAAATATTTTGATTTGCAGGGATTTTTATTTGCCAGTCATCTTCTTTAGTTCTGATTAATTGAAGGTGATCTAATCTTCTGTTTAGGTCGATTAAAAGTCTGGAGTAATTTCCGAATACAGCGCATGCATTAAACTGCTCTGCCAATGTAGTTATCATTGGCTTTGCACCATTGTCGTAATAATCAGATATTGTTTCAAGAATTTCAGGTGTTAAACCCAAAGTGCCATATCCTTCAGGGAAATCTTTTCCAGTATGCTCTGCTATGAATAATATGTTAGAATCACTGTTTTCGTTTAGTATTGTTATTGACTGCATAGATGTTGGTAATTGTTATGGGTTTTTATTGTTTGTTAAATTCTGTATTAATTAAATCCTATTTTTTTAAATTCATAATAATAAGTCCCAAATTTTAGTTAATTTTTGGTATATCTTAAGCATTGCTATTTTGGTAATAATTAGTATTATGAGCAATATATAGCAAATGTGCTAAGTTTTCGTACATTTTGTAGCACATTTGCTGAATAGTTAGTGTGCAGAAATGTACGATTTATTAGCACACTAACTATAATGAAGAATTATTCATAAAACTCAACTTCACCATCTAAATAAGTCCCATGATAGAGCTTGACAGGTCTCCAGTCATCTTCTACTAATTCTGCATCAAGCCAATTAGCTAATTCATCAGGGTTGCCGATAGTTGCTGATAGTCCAATGATTTGGATATTTTTTAGAATATGTCTTAATATTGTAATTAGTATTTCTAATGTAGGGCCTCTTCCCTGATCGTTGAGTAGATGTATTTCATCAATAATAACTACTTTGACATCTTTTAACCAAGGTGCTTTATGTCTGATTAATGAATCTAGTTTTTCAGATGTTGTTACAATGATGTCATAATCTGCTAAATAAGAATCACTGCTGTCTGTATCACCTATGCTTAATGCTGTTCTTTTGTCAGGATACTTGCTTTTGAACATGTTGTACTTTTCACTTGCTAAGCTTTTTAATGGAACAATGTAAATTGCTTTTCCAACTTTGTTGTAGACATTATTCATTGCTGCTATTTCTGCAATCAATGTTTTTCCAGAACCAGTAGGTGTGCATACTAGAATGTTTTTGTTGTTTAATAACCCTGCATTAATTGCCTTGATCTGTGAAGGTCTTAACTCTGTGAAAGTTTGTTCTGATAATACTTTGAATAGTTTATGATGCACTTTGTCTTTAAGGTCTGAGATTGTTTTCATTAGGAGAAGTGAGATTGAAGATGTTTAAATGGTTTGTTGTGTTATTGCCTTGATTAATATTTATATCTTTTATTGTGAGATATGCTTTTTTATCTCTTCTTTGATCTGATTTAATATTTCTTGGTCTAATTCATCTTTCCTTTCTGTAAATATCTTTGCCATAGAAGGCCATGCATTATCTTCCCATTCTAAACCAGCAAAATATTTCTTATTTGCATATCTTGGAAGAACATGATAATGAACATGTTTATCGTTCATCATAAGCATCATCCAGTTAATCTTGTCATATTTGAATGCTTCTTTTAAGGAGTTTTCTGTATCTTTTACAACCTGAGTGAATTCCTTCATTTCTTCTTCTGTAATGTCAGAATAGTTTTCAATATGTCTTTTGATTATTACAACACAATTTCCTAATGTTGAATTCCTGTTTCTTATTAACAATTTCCAATGATTGTATTCTTTTATTAAATTGTTTTTTTCATCAAATACTTTAAATATATCGCAGCAGTTCATCTTATTCACCTTTAGAGTTTTTTTATAATGCCATTAATAGCATCAACTTCAATTAAATCACCATCTTTTAAAACTTTTGTTGCGATTTTAGTGCCAATAATGCATGGCTTTTTCATTTCTCTTGCAACAATAGCAGCATGGCATGTTATGCCTCCAACATCAGTAACAAACCCTCCTGCTTTTTCCATTGCAGACAATAAATCAGGATTTGTCTGAACAGAAACTATAATGTCTCCTTCATTAACTTTCTTAATATCATTAACAGAATTGACTATTTTAGCTTTACCTTTAACAATTCCAATAAAAGCAACACTACCATGTATTCTTTCAACATCTTCTTTTATTTCTTCATATTCTATATTTTCTTTTGCATATTCTTTTGCTTTATTTCCTACTAAGAGTTCTACTCTTTTCTCATCAACAATCATAACACAAAAATCTCTTCTCTGTTTTATTTCTTCTTTAGATACATCTAATCCATTAAGTAAATCAACAATCTCCTCAACAGTCATGAAGTAAAGTTCTTTATTCTCAAAATTAACTCGTTTTGATATTTCTTTTAATAATTTATTTAATGTGAAATAAGTAAAAACCAATATGTCATAACGTTGGTTTTTATTATAACCAAAATCTCTCGCAGCTTTAAACAACCTTTGTTCAATTTCATTTAAATTTAATTCATCTACATATTTATATTGGATCTTAGATAATTCTTCTTTCTCTTTAAGTTGATCGTTAATCTGAGTTTCAATATTTTTATCATTTAGTATTTTTTCAATTTCCTCGACATAATCCTCAAAAGATTTGGATGGACCATAATGGCCGAAATTTAACCAACCATAACTCTCAACTATTTTTTCTATAAAATTCTTATAATCCTTTCCAATATTATCTAATTTGTTATCTTTTTTTATTTGTTTAACAACTTTTAACATTTTTTCTTTTTCATTATCTGAAAAGTTTCTCTCTGTTGGTGTTATTAATGTGGTGAGGTAATTGTTAATATTAACATCTAATTTCTCATTGAGTATAGATTTTAGTTTATTTGTTAATTTATTATGTGTTAAGTCAGAAACAACAGGAACAAAACCTATATCACAAAGATCCTTCCCTTTATCATAGATTTCATTTAATTTTAACACTAATTTTTCGTTAGATAATTTAACTAAATCCTGTTTTAATATGTCTTTGTTTATTTCATACAATTCATCACACTTTTTCAAAGTTTGATTCAACAGATTCTTACTAAATTCTTTATCCTCCTCTACTTTTTTTATAACAATATCTCCCATTCCATCAAATCTGGTCCTGTCACCAAACCATTCAATATTATTATTTTTGTAAACTATAAAAGATTTTTTAAAATATAGTGGCTTTAGTAATTCATGATTTTTACTGAAATGAAAACCTCTATGTATCAAACCTAAGGTCAAAGGAGTTACAGAATTTTCTTTATGTAAAAGCATTCCCCATTGGTTTATTATTCTTACAATCCCTTTATCAGCATCTACTTCTACTAAGTCTCCATCTTTTAAAACTTTTGTTGCGATTTTTGTGCCTATAACTGTGGGAATTTTTATTTCTCTAGCAACAATTGCAGCATGGCATGTTATTCCTCCTGAATTTGTTACAATGGCATTTGCTTTAGACATTGCCTGGAGAATTTCTGGGCATGTTGACTCTGATACAAGTATATCACCTTTATTGAAATTGGTCATATCCTCTTCTTTGTTTACTATCTTTACAATACCTTTGCCATATCCTTGATATGCAGTCATTCCTTTTAATTCTACTATCTCTTCGTCAACTTTAAGATCCTCTATTATTTGAGAATCATCATTGTAAAACTTAACTGAATTATGTCCTTCAAATTCAACAATAGTGCATTTTCTTCTTTTTCTAAGTTTATCTTTATCAACAAAATTATTAATTAAAGCTTCTTCAATCTCGCCAGGATAAATACTCTTTGCATCCATTAAATCAATATTGCATCTTTTCGCAATTTCTTTCATCAGATTATCCATCATCCAGTGTGATTTAGAATTTAGTGATTTCCTTTCAAATTTCCAATATCCTAAAGTTCGTAAAACTTGACATAAGTATTTCTCATGCTCTGTTAAACCTAATTCATTGCTTATTTCTTCCTCTAATCTTTCCCTACTATCACAAAGATTATCAAATTCATTAATTTTTTCATTAATTACTTCAATCTTATCAGATAATTGCTCTAATCTTTTCTTTATATCTTCTTCATCCCAACCAGGACCATCATAATTAAAAGAAATCCAAGCATATTTTTTTAAGTGATTATTTATATCTTCTGTAACCTCTTCATTATTCAGTAATTTTATCTTTAGCTTACATAATTCTCTTTCTTCTTTTTGTGCAGAAGTTAATTTTGTCAATAAAGTAAGTTTTCCAAAATATTCTCCAGGTTTGTCAGTTTTCTTTTCCAGAAATCTCATTATTTTATTGCTTAATAATGGCTCTTCAAATTCCATCACTGTTCCCATTATGCTGTATTCCATCATATCCAAAAACAAATCTTCCCATTCTTTGAATTTTTTAAATAATTCTTCTCCTGATTTTTCAGTTAGGTCCTGCATAAACCAGTCAGAATTATCTAACATTGGAAATATTTTTGTTTCATTGACTTCTTGTATTTTTTTAATAAGCTTATCATTTTCAATTAATCTTTTAAGAATGGCTTGTCCTGCTTCCGCTAGGCTTCCTTTTTTAGTCATCCAGCCGAAACCATCATTCTTCAGCCAGATCCCATAAGTTTTTGGCTCAACATTAACAATCTTGCATGCTAATTGAACAGATTTCCAATAATAATAAGTCGGAAAAACATGACCATAGTTTTCGTGAGATAATTCTACCCATTTAGTCATTCTAATTTCCTCACCACACCATTATCAGCATCTACTTCTACTAAGTCTCCATCTTTTAAAACTTTTGTTGCGATTTTAGTGCCAATAATGCATGGCTTTTTCATTTCTCTTGCAACAATAGCAGCATGGCACAATGCTCCGCCTTCATCTGTTACGAATGCAGATGCCTTTTCCATTATTGGAAGATAATTTGGGTCAGTCATTTGAGATACAAGAATATACCCTTCTTTGAATTTTTTTATGTCGGTTCTTGATTGCACTAAACAAACTTCACCTTGAATTTTCCCTTGATAAGCAATCCTGCCTTTTATTTCTTTAACATTACTGTAATCTTCTTCTTTAAAAAATTCTTTTTCGTCCATGATCTTTTTTGCTTCTTCTCCTGAGCAGTACTCTATCTTGTCAGGGAATGTATGCCTTATAAAAAAATACCTGCTTCTTTTATGCAATTCTTCTTTAGAAGGTAATGGCTTATTATGTTTAATGAAATCTTCCATCTCAGTAAATACTAAATAATTAAGTTCTTCAGCTGTATATTCAGGAGATATATTTTCTGCAAACCATTTAAGATATTTAGGGAGGAATTCTGTTTCTCCTCTTTTGTAAACTAGTTCAGCACGTTTTCTCACTTTAAATATCCACTTTGAATATTGTTCTTTTTTGTTTTCATCTAAAACATCAATGGCATCCATTGAATCAACTGCAGTATATGCAAGATTCCACATTTTTTCATAGAAATTTATCAATTTAAGAAATGTTTCTTTGGTATAATCTTCTTCTTTTGTTAAAAGAAATTCTTCATATTCCTTTACATTATTTTCAAAGACATCATATTCTTTATCAAAGTCAATTTGATCTGCATTAACTCTTTTCATGAATGCTTTTGCTAGATTTAATCTGTCTCCTTCTTGCTGGCAGTGATAATATGTTCCATCTTTTATTATTTCTATCCATTCTTTTATTATTCCTCCAGAAAAGTCTGTGCAATTATGTCTAACTAAACAGTGAAAAGCTGCAGTTATACCAACCATAGTATATTCTCTTCTATGAACGTCATATTTGACCAAGTTTTTTCACTACTCCATTATTTGCGTCTACTTCTACTAAGTCTCCATCTTTTAATACTTTTGTTGCTATTTTAGTTCCTACAACACATGGTATATTTAATTCTCTGCTGACTATAGCTGCATGGCATGTTAAGCCACCCTCATCAGTTATAATAGCAGAAGCCTTTTTCATAGCAAGAACAATGCTTGGTGTTGTTGCAGTTGATACTAAAATATCACCATCACGCATCTTATCCATGTCTTTAGGCTGATTGATTATCTTAACAGCACCTTTAGCATTCCCTCTACATGCGCAAACACCTTTCAACTCACTTTTTTGTTCTATATTATCATCTTTTGCTTCTTCTATATTTTTATAAAACTCTTCAGCATCTTTTCCATGTAATGTAATTACTTCTCCATTCTCATCTGGAATGCAAGCATGGCATTCATAAACTTCTTTGATTATTTCTTTATTAGCTTTAGTTCCATTAATCAATGCATCTTCTAGAACATACAATGGTGCATATCTGATTTCATTTAATGTAAGATCTAACCTTTTTCCAATCTCTTTTTGGAGTTTTTCTAAATGATAATAAGATTTACTTTGATAATCTTTTCGTCTAGGTTTTGCCCAGACTAATTTTCCACCTAAGTTTAATATTGTTTTATTAAATTTATCAGGTTGTAATCTTTTGATATATTCTTGTTTAGCATTTTCAATGTTTTCTTTCCTTTGCTTTAATTCTATTAGTTTATTTTTAGGTTTGATGCCTTTCTTTAGATAATTTTTAATGAATTCTAAGAAATTTTCCTCTGTATAGGCTGGACCAGTATATACATAATAAACCCAGCAGTATTTTTTAGTATGTTCTTGTATTTTTTTATAGAACTCAGGATATTTCTGTTTAATATAATCAACATTTTTTTCAAGTATATTCTTTTTCCATTCTTCACTATAAAATTCTTCCATTAACTTAAGTAAATCTTCTTCTTGGTTCTGGTGGAAAGAATTATAAGCAGGTGCAGTAAAGACCTCATAAGCTTTTTTATATTCTTCTTCACTTAAATTTTCTTTTAGATATTTTCTAAGATTTCCTTCAACATAAGAAAAATTTTGGAAATCAAGAACAGGAATAGCAACACCATAGGCGTAAATAGTTGCTTGCTTATCAACAAACTGCTCCAATAATTCCATTAGTTCTTTTCCGGAGAGTTTTGTTAAGTCTTTATTGATTATACTGTCTTTAGTCCATTTGTTAAATTCTTCACCTAGTTTGTTTGTTTTATCAATCAGCTTGTCAACATAAGTATAATCTGCAAGTGCTTTCTTTTTTAAAGCTTCATGGCACATTTTCCATCTTTCAATGTTTCCAATGTATTTTGCATTGCCTTTTTTTGCTATCATGCCTACTATTAATCTAGGTATATTAAGAACATCTTCATAAATGACAAAGCATTTAGTCCAAATATAATTTCTGAAGTATGGCGAATTATAATCTTCTGCCAGATACTCCCATTTTGTCATTCTTTCACCTTTTTTACCACACCTTTGTTAGCATCAACTTCTACCAAAGTTCCTTCTTTTAATGCTTTCGTTGCAGTTTTAATACCAGTTATGCATGGGGTTTTCATCTCTCTAGCTACAATCGCAGCGTGGCATGTAATGCCCCCATCTTCTGTGATAAATGCTGCAGCTTTTCTCATAGCAGGCAGCAAGCTTGGCATTGTTGTATGAGCAACCAATATATCGCCTTCTTCCATTTTTTTCATATCTTCAGGAGTATTAATATGTTTTACTATCCCTTTTGCGTAGCCTGAACATGCTATTGTGCCTTTAAGCTCATCAATTTCTTCAACAGTTTCCTGAAGGAAATTCTTTGTTTTTAGGAATTCCTCAGATTCTTTTCCCCGATATTCCTGTACAGTATTATTTGTATAATCATAAACAAAACAATGATTGTCTTTTCTCTCTTTGATTGCTAAAATGTTAACTTTATTATTCTTTGTTAATGCATCATAAATCTCTTTATCTGTCAAAAGATACATGTCATTAGAAGGTATGCCTAAACGCTTTGAAGCTTCTTTTAATAGAAATGACAATGCATACATGCCATTATAGATTACATATTTTCTATACCCTTTCAAGAAAGCAATATCTGCTGCGACTTCAAATATTGCTTGTGTTTTTTCATCAATATTCAATTCTTTTATCAGTTCTTGCTTTTGTTTTTTTATTTTTTCAGGTCTTTGTTTTAATTCATTGATCTTCTGCTCTGAATCAATATTCTCCTTTAACAAACCTTTCCATATTTCAATATAATATTCTCTGTCATATGCAGGGCCAAGATAATTAAAAGGCATATATCTCCATTTTTGATAATGCGTTTCCATCTCTTGTTTTATAGAAATATCAGGCATCTCTAATGTATTGTCCCAGCCAAGAACTTTATATTTTTCTCCGCTGTTTTGTATCTTTTTTATTATCTCTAAAGATTCAATCTCTTCGACTAGTGCAAGACTATTTTTTGGAAGTGTTGTCAATATGCTGAAAATATCAGATGGGTCCTTGTCAGAATCCTTTAATATTGTATTTGTCTTTTCTAATAGCCATTTTGAAAATCTTTGCTGATAGCTCTCGAGAAACCATGTTGTAACAAGAGCATGTCCATGAGCTTTTATCTGAATATTTATGATTTTCTTATATGCTTCTCCTAACTCCTTATCTGTCATTTTTGAGAAATCAATTTTCACATATTCATTAGCAAGCTTCATATGCTGGTCATTATAAGTGTATGCTTCTTCATGAACCCTCATTATCTCTTTTGGATTGTCAACTATTTTTGCTATTGTCTCATCAACTAAAAATTTAATTTCTTTTTCTTTAATATATGCCCCGTTAATATGTACTCCATTTTTGACAGATATAATTTGTTTTATTACTTTTTTCTCTCCTCCAAATAATACATCTACTGAATAGGGAAATGCTTCACGCAATGCAGGCTGAAGAAGCTGGCTTCCTGCATTATTTATTGAAAAATTACAGAGCCAGATGTCATTATCATCATCTTTATTCTTCTCCAATATTCTTACAATCCCATTATCACCGTCAACTTCAACAATGTCTCCATCTTTTATAACTTTAGTTGCTACTATTGTTCTGAAAACGCATGGAATTCCTGCTTCTCTTGCAAGTGTTGCTGGATGAGAAGTTATTCCAGTTCCTCCTTCTGCAACAAGGCCTTTGCATTTCATAAGAGTATCAATAAAAGAAGGAACTGCTTGTACAGTTATCATGATATCACCTTCTTTGATCTTGTGAAAGTCGCTTGGATGCTCTACAATTTTTGCAGGCCCTCTTGCTATTCCTGCTGCTCCAGACAATCCTTTGAACTCAGAAATGTTCTCATCATGATTAGCAATTACATTATACAGTTCTTCTGCCTGCTTTCCTTCAAACAAATGAGTGACTCCATCTTCAACAACATACACTGATTTTTCAAAACGTTTTCTTAAAATTTCATTATAATCTTTCTTTTCAATTATTACTGGCCATAGATCTTTTGGGACAAGCATCCTTGTCAATTCTATAGGGAGGTTTGTTCTTTTTCCAATCTCTTTTAATACATGGTCAAAATATTCTAATGACTTAGACACAAGCTTTTTTCTAAGCTCTTTTATGAAAATGCCATCACGCATAGTCTTGAACATCTGCTTTTCATGAGCTGTTAAACTTAGTTCTCTTTCTAATCTTATGATTTCACTGTTTATCCTTTCTTCTTCCTTCTCTGATATCTCTGATAATTCTTCAATTCTGCCTTTATCTAATGTTTCTTTTATCCTTTTGATAATATCTTTTTTTGTTAAGGAAGGATCTTCATAGTCTCTTGTTATCCAGAAATAATTATCCAGATGATTTCTTACCAGTTTGCCTGTTTCATGATTATCAATAGCTGTTTCAATATCATCAGCAGACTTTTTCCATAATTCAAGCCATTCAGCATTCTTTATTATCTCTTTAACTACTCTATGCCTGTCCCTTTCCTCATGCTTAGTATGCATTGCACCATAGCATGATGTAAGTTTTGTAAACGCTCCTGCTTTGTCTTTTGTCTTATCCTCAAGCAACTTCTGCAAATAAGCTGTCAATGAAGTTTCAAGAACAAGAATTGTGAAATATCTCCCATAAACTTCTTTGTAATATCTCCTGTACTGCTGATATATCTCTACAAGCTCCTTATCTTCCAGCTCTGAAAGATCTTTCTGATTCAGTTCTTTCAGCCAGTTTAGCCAGACCTCTGCAATGTTCTTTATTGCATTACTATTTTCAGCAAAAATATTTGGATTGTTTTTAATTATTTCAAGAGCTTTTCTTTCAATATCAATAGTGCTTTCCTTATCAACGCATATATGCATGTCTCTTTTTTGCAGAGTCAGGACAATCTTGTTCCATGTAACTCCAAGAATTTCTTTTGTTAATGTATTGACTGACTCCATAGAATAAATGTTCGGCAGTGGACTTAATCTGCCTCTCTTGCTTTTGAACACCCATTCAGTGTTTTTGTATCTTTGAAGTCTTTCGTCTGTCATTGTCATCACTCTTTTCTATAACAGTAAAAAAAGTAAAAATAAAAAGTTATTGGGTTGGTGCAGGCAGAGTATAATCTTTTTTAAGATCTCTATACTGTATTGTAACCTTTACAAGTTCTCCTGGTGCTGACTGTTCCATTACAAACTCAACATGATCGCCTGTTTTTGCTGGTCCGCCAAATACATCTGGATCATAATCTAAACCTGTTACATTCATTACCATCTGAGTTACACATGGTTCATGTCCCATGCTAAGAACTGCTCCTTCCTGACCATCTGCAAGATCATTAAGATGAACACTTCTATTTACTACATGGCCTAAATATCTTTGACCAACTACTAAAGGATGTTCTGTACTATCATCTAAATGCAAGTTTTCAGGGTTTGCACAATAAGCTATAATTGCAGATTCCATTTCATCACGTTGATCAGGGCCATATTGTTTTTGAATTTCCTTTAAAGCTGTTGTATCTATTGGACCTCTAACCATTCCATCTAAACATCTAACTGCTGTTGCACTTGGATTTTCAATTCCAGCGTAAGAAGCAACTAATTCTATGCCTGCACCGGCTCTATATTTTGGAGATGAATATAACCATACTCCTCCAGTTGATTTTTGAACTAGTCCTTGTACTTCTGCGCCAAGTCTTGGTGCCTGTACTGTTATTCCATATACAGATGGACCGTCAAACTTTGTTTGTTTTACTATTCCATCATTCTGTTCTACTGGAGCTCTTCTTGAGTCCAAATGTCTGTAAACTCTGTGTGTAAGTCTCTTTGCCATTTTTCTATTACCTCGTCAATTATTATATAAAGGCAACAAGCCACTATTTATAAAGTTTTCGCTATTTACTACTGGAAAGAGGTGATTTTATAAATGGTGGAAATAACAAAGCTTTTTATATGTTTAATTCTAAAAAATCCATATGCAATTCACATTTCATGGAGCAACTCAGGAAGTTGGAAGAAGCTGTATTGAAATAGATAATAAATTCCTTCTAGATGCAGGTTTGAAAATAACTGATCATGGTAATGCATATCCATCGCATTTTGATCCGAGGCCAATTCAAGCTATCTTTATTTCACATGCTCATCTTGATCACACAGGAGCACTGCCCTTGCTTAACCATGATGGTTTGAGCTGTCCAATATATCTTACAAAAATGACTAGATTAACATCAGAGTTATTGTTGGATGATTCATTACACATAGAACTTATCAGCCATTCGCATCCAGGCTATGGCAAAAAACACATACTTAGTGTTATGCAGCATTATAAGGATGTTGTATATAACAAGGTTTACAATGTCAATGGTGCAACATTTCAGTTTCTTGATGCAGGTCACATTCCTGGAAGCGCTTCTATATTATTAAATTACAACGGAAAAAAAATTCTTTATACTGGCGACATTAATCATATGTCCACACAGCTGTTAAAGGGTTCTTGCTACAATGTTAAAAATGTTGATGTAATGATAACAGAAAGTACTTATGGTGACAGAGGTCATCCAAATAGAATAGAATCTGTGGAAAGATTCCTGGAAGTTATCAAAGAAACTCTTGATAATAATGGGAGTGTTCTGATTCCTGCTTTTGCAGTTGGTAGAGCCCAAGAGTTAATGATGATACTTGCAAATGCAAAAGATATAACATGTCCAATTTATCTTGATGGAATGGCAAGAAAAGTCACAGACATTTATCTCAGTAATCCATCAAGTGTGCGAGACATTAATGCATTAAGATATGCACAAAAACGTATTCAATATATTAATAATAGATCTTTAAGAAAAAAAGTTTTAAGGGAGAACTGCATTATTTTAACAACATCAGGCATGGTAACAGGCGGTCCTGTAATGGATTACCTTAAAATGATGTTTAATGATCCTGTACATTCAATATTGTTGACAGGTTATCAAGGAGAAAATACAAACGGCAGATTGCTGCTTGAAGAAAAATGTGTGTTTGTTGACGGTAAGAGACTGCACTGGTCTGGAAAGATCAAACAGTTTGACTTTAGTGCACATGCAGGGCAGGAAGGATTAATAGCTGCAATTAAACTAGTTAAGCCAAAGAATCTTATTATTAATCACGGAGATCCTATTGCGATACAGACGCTTGCAGGTAAGCTGAAGAATGTTGTTAAGTCAATTCATGTGCCTGAATTAAACGAAACAGTGATTATTAAATGACAGATGAATATTATAATAAAACATTAGAAAATGTAGAGAAAGAGCTAGAAACCTCTATACAAGGTTTGTCTTCAGCTGAGGCGAAAAAGAGACTTGAAAAGTATGGTTTGAATGAAATTAAAGAAAAAAAGAAAGTTAATCCATTAATTATTTTTCTTTCACAGTTTAACAGTGTTGTTGTTTACATCTTGATTGGAGCAGTTATTATTTCTGCATTATTAGGTGAATATGTTGATAGCATAGTAATTATGGTGATTCTTATTTTTAATGCAGTTTTTGGATTTATTCAAGAGTATAAAGCAGAGAAATCAATTGAAGCCCTGAAAAAAATGGCCAGCTTAAAAGCAAAAGTCATGCGCAATAATAAAGTTGAAATGATTGATGCAAAAGAACTAGTGCCTGGAGACATTCTTTTATTAGAAGAAGGCGACAAGATTCCTGCTGACGGCAGGTTGATTGAAACAATCCATATTAATACTTTAGAATCTGCGCTGACTGGAGAATCTGCTCCAGTTACAAAAGTTGTTGATAAACTTGGCAATAATCTGCCATTAGGTGATCAAAAAAATATGGTGTTCTCAGGCACTGTTGTTACAGCAGGCAGAGCAAAGGCAGTTATAACAGCTACTGGAATGAACAGACAAATTGGAAAGATTGCTTCAATGATTCAGGAGGCAGGCAGTAAATCAACACCTCTTCAGATAAGGCTTAACAAGCTTGGAAAAGTATTGGGGATAGGCACAATAATTGTATGTTTAATTGTTTTTGGGGCAGCAGTTTTCAAAGGCGAGGCATATTTGCCTGCGTTTTTAGCAGCAGTTGCACTTGCAGTTGCAGCTATTCCTGAAGGACTGCCTGCTGTTGTTACAATTAGTCTGGCGCTTGGTGTCCAGAGGATGATAAAGAAGAATGCTTTAGTGCGAAAGCTGCCTAGTGTTGAAACACTTGGCTGCACTACAGTAATATGCACTGATAAAACAGGAACATTGACAAAGAATGAGATGACTGTAAGAAGTTTGTATACTAACGGAAAAATAATTGAAGTTACTGGAAGTGGGTATTCTAAAGAAGGCAGTTTTTTTATTAAAGGCAAAAAAGTTGATTCAAAAGAAGTAGAATTATTATTGAAGATAGGGCTTTTGAATAATAATGCAAATCTTGAAAATGAAAAAGTAATCGGGGATCCTACAGAAGGTTGCTTGATAGTAAGTGCTGAAAAAGCTGGCCTTGACAGAAAAAAATTAGAATCAGATGAGAAGAGAATTGATGAAGTTGTTTTTAATTCTACAAGAAAAAGAATGAGTACAGTAAATAAATCAGCAAAACAAATTACAATGTATACAAAAGGCGCACCGGATATTATCCTAAATTACTGCACAAAAATTAATGTGGATGGGAAAGTGCGTAAAATTACATCTGCTGACAAAAAGAAAATATTGGAAGTAAATCAGGAGTTTGCCTCTGCTGCCTTAAGAGTTTTGGGATTTGCATATAAAGAATTAAAACCAAAAAATGATTATGATGAAAAAGATGAAAATGATTTAGTCTTTGTAGGTTTGCAAGGCATGATTGATCCTCCTCGTGAAGAGGTTAAGGATTCTATCCTAAAATGCAAAGAAGCAGGAATAAGAGTAGTTATGATCACAGGTGATTATGGAATAACTGCTAAAGCAATTGGTTCAGAGCTTGGCATAGGAACAAAAATTATGACTGGAAAAGAACTGGAAACACATGAGCATCTTGAGGATATTGTTGAAGAAATTAATATTTTTGCAAGGGTTGATCCAGCACACAAACTTAAGATTGTTGAGGCATTAAAGAAAAAAGGACATATTGTTGCAATGACTGGCGATGGAGTTAATGATGCACCTGCACTTAAAGAAGCAGATATTGGAATTGCTATGGGCATTACAGGAACAGATGTCAGCAAAGAAGCTAGTGATATGATACTCACAGATGATAATTTTACCTCAATTGTTAATGCAGTAGAAGAAGGCCGCGGGATATATGGCAATATTAAAAAGTATTTTTCATTGCTGCTCTCAGGAAATATAGTGGAAGTATTGATAGTGTTTCTGGTTACAATGATGGGATTTCCATTGCCATTAATAGCTATTCAGATCCTGATGATTAATTTAGTTACAGATGGTTTTCCAGCTTTGGCTTTGGGAATTGATCCTTTTGAACCTGGAGTAATGAAACAAAAACCGCGTAAGAAAGATGAGCCGTTGTACAGAGGTTTAATGCCTTATTTGATTTTATCTCCTTTAATCATGACTGTTTGCGGAATTGCAGTATTTTATTATGTTTATACAGGCGAAGGAAATCTTGTTAAAGCGCAGACTATGACTTTTGTAATGATCTCATTGTTCCAATTATTCTTAGCATTTGCATGCAGATCAACACTACAAAGTTCATTTAAGGTTGGTTTGTTTAAGAATTATTGGCTTATTGGTGCTGTTGCATTGTCAAGTGCAATAGTTGTTGGAGTGGTATATGTTCCTGTGCTTCAGCCATTGTTCGGAACAATTAGTCTGAGTTGGATGGAATTTGGCACAATAATTGTTGTTGCAAGCTTTGGTGCGATAAGCATTGAGATTGCTAAGTTGTTTAGAGGATTTAGAAGTTCTGTTTAGTTTTTTAATTTGTTATTAATTATTTAATTTCTAAACAATAAACTTCAAAATAATAAAACTTAAATATAATCACATATAGCAAATGAGATTAATTTTCGTACATTTGATCTCATTTGCTGAATAGTGAACGAAATTCAAAATGTACGAATACTTATTTCGTTCACTATAAATGAAAATTAAAAATGGAAATCAAGAAAATATTTGAAAACAAAAAAGGGAATTCTAATGATGAAGTCTATGATGCTTGGCTTGAGTTTATTAAAAATAGAAAGAAGAGAACTAATTAATTAAATCATTTACTGTTTGTTCTAGTTGATTTGGTGAATATGTCATGACAGTTGCATCAATGATCCCAACAGGTCTATCAGGGTCATACTTTCCAGGAACAATTTGTCCAGTTCTTCCCATTGAAGAACCGGTTCCAAATGAAGCAAAATCAATAGAGCCAGTATTACGCATTACAGCCATGTCTAACA
>Ga0210057_1004747_pt1 | contig 17839 bp, 18 predicted proteins | sample CryGeyCG2114_010_2_FD_183968 | JGI IMG/M metagenome (GOLD analysis project Ga0210057, IMG submission 183968) | Groundwater microbial communities from aquifer - Crystal Geyser CG10_big_fil_rev_8/21/14_0.10 (SPAdes) (version 2) | ecosystem: Environmental > Aquatic > Deep subsurface > Groundwater ...
TACTTGGTTGGAAATACCAAATGGTATAGAAGCACATTTACATTGTGGCTTTTGTGTATATACTTACTCATGGATCTATTGTATCACGCCCCAGAGGGGCGGGGAATTAGACCCAGGAGAGATTAAATCTATGCAAACTCTCGATCCGACTCATCTTCGCCGGTATATAAAATCAGGTGGGGCTCTATTTTTGGTCTTCCTCGTAGCCCTTGTCTTCGCAATCAGTTGTTGGACCATTGTCAGTGCCGGACATACTGGTGTCCAGACATTATTTGGCAAAGTAAAAGATGAAGAACTGTCATCTGGATTTCATATCAAAAATCCACTCGTGCATATTACAGAACTCAGTGTCCGCACCGAAGACTATACGATGAGTGTGACACAGGGAGAAGGAGAAAAGACAGGGCCGGATGCTATTAGTGCTCTGACAAAAGAAGGCTTGAATGTTGTTCTTGATATCACCGTACTGTATCATCTCCAGGAAGACAAGGCCTCGGATATGTATCGTGATGTTGGACTCGACTATGATAATGTGGTTATCCGTCCACTGACGCGAAGTACTATTCGCGAAGTTGTAGCGCAGTATGATGTCAAAGATATTTATTCAGAAAAAAGGGGAGAGGCATCACAGCAGATCCTCGAAGTCCTGCAGTCAAAACTCAATCCTCGGGGGATAGAAGTGGAAGATGTCTTGCTCAGAAATGTGTTACTGCCAGAAAATCTTGCATCAAGCATCGAAGCAAAATTGCAGGCAGAACAAGAATCACAGCGATATGAATTTGTGCTCGAAAAAGAAAAAAAAGAAGCTGAACGAAAACGCTTGGAAGCAGAGGGACAGCGAGACGCGCAACAAATTATCAACCAAAGTCTGACAACGCGCTATCTCGAATATCTGTATATCGAAAGTTTGAAAGACAGAGAAGGAACCATCTATGTTCCAACAAATCCGAGCAATGGTATCCCACTGTTACGTGGATTATAACTCGCGTTTGTAGATACCTCTTTTGTCATTGAGAGAACTCTCAAAAATGATAAATGATGAAGTGTCATCAATGGATATACTGTTTACCCATGCATGTTGGTAATGAAAAAGTTCTTGGGATGTACGGTATTGTGGATGAAATCCAACAATAATTCCTCCTTCAAAGACAAAGAGAAGTGATTTGTGGAGAGAAGACCATGTTACATCAAAGAGTGCTTTATTTGTACGTGTAATGAGTGTTTGTGATCCATTGTCATCTATGCTAAACACTTCCCAAGGGGACCAGACGATCCATCCTGCAGGCTCTGCTGGATCCTTTATACGAAATGCATGTGTTGCATTCAGAGTCGTACTTTCTCCAGAATCGAGCCAGAGCATTCTGAAATCCATTTGATCTGTCTGAATCAGTGCATATCTCCCGGTGATACCGAGGATACTATATGTTGCAGGCATGGTGGAAAATGATTGTACCAGTATGCTGTTTTTATACAGTGCATGCGTGGTATCATCAAGTGTCCATATGTCTTGAGCACCATCAATGTACCAGTGGTATGTGGACGTGACTTGTTCTAGCAGATTGGTCGATCCTCCAGACATGGCAAACAGTTGGTTTTCGTCTAGGAGATACATCGTATCACGTCTTGTTTCTGACCATTGTATTTCTGTGCTGGTTGCGTTTGTGAGTGTATATGTCGTGGCGTCAGCGGGTGTACGTGCATCGATCATTTGTACCAGATTGCCAGTCTGACGTGCAATGAAAAAGGAAAAAATCGGTGCATAGGGAGACCATGAAAGACCGAGGGGCAATTCCGATGTCCCTCTCCAGACGACTTGCTCTGTATTTTTTTCGATATCATAGAGCAATATTTCACGGAATGCTCCCTCGTCTTGTACAATTGTTGCGACATATTGTGCATCGGGAGATACATGCGTTTCTATCTGATTTTCAGGTGTTGTATATTCAAAAGTAGGCAGTACGTCTTTGTACAATGCAGAATCAGTTATATACGTCGTTTGCTTACTTGCGACCTCGATTGGCATGGACCATGGGAGATATCCTTCACGAAATATATGTAGTTTGTAAAAACCAGGTGCTCTATTTTGAAGATGAATGGGGATACGTTGATCAATTACGACATCATTGAGCGACACCACCGCATCACGTGGGGCTATATCAATAGTGATCACACCGGTTTCCTTGATCTTGTGCGTACTTTTATCATATCGGTAGCCCGCTGTGTAGAGAATGACGAGCGGAGAAATAATAAAAAAACATGAAATCAGAAAGATCATGATAGATACGCGAACCTTCCGTGTCAGGACAATATTTGGGTACCACATAGAGACGTATTTCCTTACTAGACTTTTTTATGAGAATTTAGTATAATTTTACCGTAGTTTTAGCTTATATACAATACGTGTCTTATGTCTCGTTTTGTCATTCAAGGAGGAAAACCTCTCGAGGGAACTGTCCAAACTATTGGAAACAAAAATGCCGTCTTGAAAATGATTGCCGCGGCACTTTTGACAGAACAAGAAGTCCATCTCACAAACGTCTCTGGTATCAGTGATGTGGATGTGATGCTAGAGATGCTCGAGGCGCTTGGGGCACAGGTACGATATGAAAAGGCGACAAAAGAAGTATTTATTACAGCAAAGGATATCAAGACTACCACGGTCCCGGCAGAACTTGCAAAAAAACTACGATCATCAAACGTCCTCCTTGGACCATTGCTCGTTCGTATGGGACATGTAGAAAGTGTTGTGCCAGGTGGAGATAAAATTGGTCCACGTGAAATGACTGCACATTTTGATGGTCTGACAGCGCTGGGGGCTACATTCAAAACAACTGGTGAAGATTCTTTTGCATTGTCTGGAACCCTCTCTGGAACTGATGTGCATCTCTACGAACCAAGTGTCACTGCGACAGAAAATGTCATCATGGCAGCTGTTTTGGCAAAGGGAAATACCGTGATCACCAATGCCGCATCTGAACCACAGGTGAAAGAACTCTGCATGATGCTAAATCAGATGGGAGCAGATATCACGGGTGGAGGGTCAAATGAAATTCATATTACCGGCGTCGTATCATTGCACGGAACAACATATGCTGTCCCTATCGATTATATCTATGCAGGGACATTTGTTGTGTTGGCAGCGATCACTGGTGGACGATTGGACATTGGTCCTGTCAATCACGAAGATATGCGTACCATGCTCTACTTTTTTGAAAAGTTGAGTGTGAAGACAGAGGCAAAAGGGGATAGATTGATTGTTCCTGCAAAGCAAACATTGAAAGTACAAGATCCAAATTGGGCGCGCGTGAAAGGATTTTATTCTCAGCCATGGCCCTGTTTTCCATCGGATATTATGAGCCTTGCCATTGTCCTCGCAACACAAGTCGATGGTTCCACGCTCTTCTTTGAAAAAATGTATCCGGGGCGTATGTTTTTTGCGGATTACCTCAATGGCATGGGCGCAAATATTATTATTGCCGATCCACATCGCGTGATTGTTAATGGAAAAACCTCACTCGTGCGTCGTACACTTGCTTCACCAGATCTTCGTGCAGGCATGGCCTATGTGGCAGCAGGATTGTGCGCAGAAGGGGAGACCATTGTAGAAAATATTCGTCATATTGACAGAGGCTATCCAGAAATTGAAACCATCCTTACCTCACTTGGAGCCACGATAACTCGCGAAGAATCATAATCTATGGATAATTACTCAGGAGACCAACAACATCACACATCATGGGCAAGACGCCTTGGTTTTGTTATCGTGCTCTTACTCGTTTTTGGCGGTGGTACTTTTTTTGGCTCCTATTTTGGCGTAAAACAGTATGTTTCTGGAGACAATGGCCAAGTAGAAATATCAAAAATTTTAGATTTGTACGGAAAAACACGTTCAGAAGATGTCTCTTTTGACCAGTTTTGGGACATTTGGAATATGGTCAAAGCAAAACATGTTGATCAGCCAGTGAGCGATGTTGATCTGTTTTATGGTGCTATTTCTGGTATGGTCGCAGGACTTGATGATCCCTATTCAACATTCTTTCCACCCGCTGAAGCAAAAGAATTTGCTCGAGATCTTGCCGGTGAATTCGAAGGAATCGGTGCAGAAATTGGCGTGCACGATGGACAACTCACAATTGTTGCTCCGTTGCCACAGTCACCAGCAGAAAAAGCTGGTCTCAAGGCTGGAGACAAAATCTTTGCTATCGAAGGCAAGGACACCTTTGACATGACGCTCGAACAAGCCGTGCTCACTATTCGGGGGGAAAAGGGCACTACTGTTGTTCTGACTATTTCACATGATGGTCTTGCAGATGTAGAAGATGTCTCTGTCATACGTGATACGATCACCGTGCCAACGGTCAATTGGGAAATGAAAGAAGAGAAGATTGCGTACATGCGACTCAATTATTTTAACGAAACAACATGGCCAGAATTTGACAAAGCAGTGCGAGAAATTCTCTCGGCAGGGGCAAAAGGACTCGTGTTTGATATGCGATCAAATCCAGGTGGATTTTTGCAAACATCCATTGATGTTGCAAGTGAATGGATTGACAGTGGTGTCATCGTAAGCGAACGTTTTGCTGACGAAAAATCAAATGGACACCAGAGTCGTGGAAAGCATCGTCTTTCTGGTATGCCAACGGTCGTATTGGTAGACGGTGGTACAGCATCAGGATCAGAGATCGTTGCTGGTGCGATTCAGGATTATGGCGTAGGAACTATTATAGGACAACAGACCTTTGGAAAAGGATCTGTACAGGATTTTCAAGTATTGCCTGATGGTTCAGCATTGAAGCTTACTATTGCAAAATGGTTTACTCCAAAAGATCGAGCTATTAATGGTGAAGGTATTGCACCAGATGTAGTACTCGATGAGATGTTTGTCACACATGATGATGGTTCGGTGACAGATGTTGGTGTTGAAAAAGCCATGGAATTGTTAACGAAATAATATGTTAGGAGGGAAAATTATTCGTGGAGATGGTATCGGGCGAACGCTCGGATATCCAACTGCAAATATTAATATTGATCCAGAGAAAGTACATTTTGATGCTGGAGTCTATGCTGCACGTGCGACGCTCCTCGGCACAGTGTATAAAGCTGCTCTTGTGATTATGCAGCATCCGTGGAAAGTAGAAGCACACCTCCTCGACTATACTGGTGATGATATCTATGGACAAGACATTCAGTTTGAACCTGTCCAGCGAGTGTCAACACTCGAGCGTTACGACACCATGGATGAATTAAAAAGAAAAATTGCAAAAGATATTGCACTTGTTCGAGAAGTATTTGAAGATCAAATTGAGAATATAGACAGAGATGATCATGCAATCTAACCCGCTCTATGAAAGAAATACATTTTGAAAAAATTGAAGGAAAAGGACTGAAGATTGGTATTGTAGTGGCACGCTGGAATAGTGCTGTGACATATCCATTACGTGATGCCTGCATCAAAGCACTAGAAGATGCTGGTGTTGAAACCGATCATGTATTTGTCCAAGATGTGCCAGGATCCTACGAAGTTGTTTATGGAGCAAAGCATTTGATTGAGCAAAAACATGTCGATGCTGTTGTGGCCATTGGATGCCTTATAAAGGGCGAAACAATGCATTTTGAATATATAGCAGAGGCAGTGAGCCAAGGGCTCATGACGCTCAATACAGACACGTCTGTGCCTGTTATCTTTGGTGTGCTGACTTGTCTCACTGAGGAGCAAGCCACGGCGAGGTCGAAAGGTGAGAACAATCATGGATATGCCTGGGGACAGAGTGCAATAGAAATGGCAAATCTCAAGAATGCAAAAAATCAATAAAGCTATCCCGCCTGCGGACGGGACCCCGTCCAGTAAAACTGGCGGGGGAAAACAGAAAAACAAACAGCCGTGGTCTGAGATGACAACGGCTGTTTTGTTATTGACGAAATATGAGAATAGTGTATGTTAAAGAAAACCAAACAGGAGGAAAGCAATGCCTATGCGACTCATGCCGTGGGAAGCGCGTATCCTCTTGAAGGATATAGAGCTTTATCGATATGGCTGCATCATCACCAAAACCGACGGGAAAGAAACGGAATTCCGGCGTGGGTCGGTAAGTACGTTTTTCCCGAACCACGTTGTTGGTATGGTCTCTACAGACAACCATCGTACGGGGATCCCATACGATCAAATCGAACGCATCGAGGTGTTGAAATGAATGAAAATGATATCCTGAAAGTTGGTGATATCAAGCTTTATATGTCTTCTCGTCGCGTCACCATTGGCGAGGTCGAAGTTCGTTTGACAGAGTTCGAGTTCATCACGCTCTGGTCTCTTGCAAGGAAAGAAGGGCGAGTCATCTTTCGCAAGGAACTCCGCGAGATTGTGGATCGTAATGACTACAATATGCACTGGGACACAAGGGCTGCTGACAAGTTGATCAGCCGATTGCGTCGTGCGATCGGTGACGACGGTCGGCGCCCACAGCGAATCCTCACTGTCCACGGCAAGGGCTACAAGCTCGTCCCCAAGATGGACTGAGCGAGCCACCGCGTCGGTACAACAAAACACGCCCACCGAGCTTTGGCTTCGGTGGGCGTGTGTGAATTCCTTAAAGAGGAGTTTTTTTATTTGTACTTAGATATTTTCTACCCAATGTTTATCAACATCGACTTGCAAATCTAGATAGACTTTTTTCCCAAGTGCTTGCTCTAGTTCCTTTCTCGCAAGTTGTCCAATTTCTTTGATTTTGTAGCCGCGTGTTCCAATGATAATTTTTTTGTAGCGTTCTTCATCTGTCAAAATGCGCGCTTCAATCACAAACATATCTTTTTTATCTTCCATACTGTCTACTGCTACCGTGAGCGAGTAGGGAAGTTCTTTATCAAGGACGGCGAAGGCTTTTTCACGGATAAGCTCTTCGACAAAAAAATCTTCTGTGACATTGGAGAGCTGATTTTCTGTATACATTTCTTCACCTTCTGGAAGGAGCTCTATGACTTTTTCCTTGAGGGGAGCGATATGACTTGCTCGGAGTGCAGAGAGACGAAACATGCCATCAAAATCTTTTTCCCAAAGCAAATATTCTTTTTCATGTTTTCTATCTGCTTCTGGAAGATCAGATTTATTCATGACCATCAATTTTGGTATATCGAGGTGGCGGATCATGCCGTAGATAGCCCGTTCTTCATCACCAATCTCACGAGTAGGGTCAACAACATAGAGTACCAAGTCGATACCTTCAAGCGATTCTTTTACTTTATTGGTGAGCTTTGCTGTAAGAGAACTTTTTTTATCCTTAAAATATCCTGGGGTATCCACAAAGACCGCCTGTCCATCAGGATGATTGAGAACGCCATGAATAATATGTCGCGTCATCTGGGCTCGAAAGCTGGTCGCAGCGATCTTTGTCCCGACGAGGGTATTCATGAGGGTGGATTTTCCTACGTTGGAGCGGCCAACAATGACCACAAAACCTGATTTCATACAAAAAATGCTTAGAATGCTTTGAATGCAGGGAAGGCTTTGGAGGCTCATGTTCTAAGCCTTCTTGCCTTTCCAGTGTTCCTAGCTTTCTCATACTACCAGCCTCTTGCGCTTTTGGCAACCTGTGTGTTAGGATAAGAACAATATAATATAGAACTATGAAAGTCATTTTACTTCAAGATATCAAGGGGGCAGGACGAAAAGGAGAGGTAAAGGACGTAGCAGATGGCTACGCACGCAATTTTTTGTTAAAACAAGGACTTGCTGATATTGCTTCTGCAAAAAAAGTCTCAGAGGTTGAAGCAGTGCTTGCAACCACACAAAAAGCAAACGAACTCGATCTCAAGCGTTCACAAGAAGCAGTTGCAAAGATCGATGGACAGGAAGTCACTATTTCAGAAAAAGTAAACGATGTTGGGCATCTGTATGCAGCACTTAGCAAGGATACCGTCGCGGCTGCAGTGAAAAAACAGTTGAAGGTAAATCTTGATCCAGCGCAAGTATTATTCGAATCTCCAATCAAAGATACTGGTGAACATCAGGTCCGGATAGACTTTCCGCACGGCCTTGAAGCAGAGATTACGGTACAACTCAGCGCATCATAGTCCCTCCAACCCTGGAGGGTTTTTTCTTTTAGAATAATTTGATATAATGCGTCGTATTGAATAGATATAATACCAATATACAAATGGTTTCTAATATACTAATGATATACGAATATGTTCGTAAAAGGGGGGCTTATATATCCGGACTTATCATATACATTAACAGGAATACTTTTTTCAGTACATAACGACATTGGAATATTTGGGAAAGAAAAACAGTATGCAGACTTGTTGGCAAAAAAATTAGAAATTCAAAAGATTCCCTTTTTGAGAGAAAGAGATATTGGTGATAGTGGAAATAGAATAGATTTCATAGTATATCAAAAAATTTTGATAGAATTGAAAGCAAAACGCGGTTTAACAGAAGAAGATTACATACAAACACAAAGATATTTACAAGAGACAGGATTGCGATTGGGATTATTAGTTAATTTTCGTGAATCATATTTGAAACCAAAACGAATAGTCAGAATAGACACTGAACAAAAGAAAAAGTGTATGTAGCATATATTCGTATCCATTAGTATATTAGTAAATATAAGTATATTCGTATTATGGCAAAGAAAACTCGTCCAAAATACATTTTTGTCGTGGGTGGTGTGCTTTCTGGAGTAGGAAAAGGGGTGACGACCGCATCAATAGGGGCAATCATGAAAGCAAAAGGCTTCAAAACCACAGCACTGAAAGCTGATCCATATATCAATGTAGACGCTGGTACGATGAATCCTATCGAACATGGAGAAGTATTTGTCACAGATGATAAGGACGAAACAGATCAGGACATGGGAAACTATGAGCGATTTTTGGATATAGATTTGACCTCCATGAACTACATGACGACTGGGCGGGTATATCAAACAGTCATCAACAATGAACGGAGTATGAAGTATAAAGGACGTTGTGTACAAGTGGTTCCACATATTCCAGAAGAAATCATCGGCCGGATAAAGCGTGCGCAAAAATTGCATGATGCAGAAATTGTCATGATTGAAATTGGTGGCACAGTAGGGGAGTACGAAAATATTCTCTTCCTCGAAGCCGCTCGTGAATTGCAGATGGCAAACCCTGGGGATGTCGCTGTGGTACTTGTCAGTTATCTTCCCGTCCCAGCACATCTCGGAGAGATGAAAACAAAACCAACACAACACGCTTCACGTCTCCTTAATCAGGCAGGTCTCCAAGCAGATTTGCTCATTGCTCGTGGACGTATGGAACTCGATGCACCACGAAGAGAAAAACTTGCGACATTTTGTGGTGTACCAAAAGAGAATTGTATTTCAGCACCAGACGTTGCGTCTATTTATGAGATTCCACTCAAATTTGAAGATCAACAAGTAGGAAATAAATTGCTCAAGACACTGGGTCTCACGTCAAGAAAAACCGATCTCACACCATGGAATACGTTTGTAAAGAAAATTCATAATTCTACAAAAGAAGTGAAGATAGCGGTTGTTGGAAAATATTTTGGAACAGGGAATTTTACCCTTGCAGATTCATATATTTCTGTTATTGAGTCTATAAAGCATGCTGCATGGTTTCACAATGTAAAACCTGTACTCGAATGGGTAGATTCAGAAGAATTCTCCGCCCAAGGCGGATCCGCCTTGGGCGGAGAAAAGGAAGCAAAGAAGCTTGTTGCAGAGAAACTCTCAAAGTACAATGGTATCATTGTCCCAGGAGGGTTTGGGACGCGTGGTATCGAAGGTATTATTTCAGCAATTCAATTTGCACGTGAGAAAAAGATTCCATATCTTGGGCTTTGCTACGGTATGCAGCTCGCGACGATTGAGTTTGCTCGTCATGTCTTGAAGAAAAAAGGTGCACATACGGTAGAAGTCAATGAAAAAGCGCCACATCAAATCATCGTAGTCAATCCAAATCAAGCCAAAAATATTGCTGAAGAAAAGTATGGAGGGACTATGCGTCTCGGTGCGTATGATTGTGATCTGCTCGCAGGATCAAAAACAAGAGAAGCCTATGGCACAGCGCATATTTCAGAGCGTCATCGCCATCGATACGAGTTTAATAACGAATATCGTGAGGAAATGGACAATGCAGGTTTGAAAGTTGTTGGCGTAAATCCAGAATCAGATCTTGTAGAGATTGTCGAGCTTGAAAATCATCCATTCTTTGTAGGAACGCAGTTTCATCCGGAATTCAAATCCCGCCCAATGCGACCACATCCGTTGTTTCGAGAGTTTGTGAAAGCTGCGAAGAAGTAGATTTGTTGATTGGATTATTAGTTGATTAGGTAATTAAAAAACTGAGCTGTGAGGCTCAGTTTTTTGGCTAAAAAATGAAAGAGCCCGCACCATACTGGTATGGTGCGGGCTTATCTATCGTCTGTACGGAGCCTCTTCAGGAATCACTGACCTCCTCACTGTCTGCGAGGAACTGCGTCGGCGTGATGGCGATGTAGAGAACGGACTCGCCGGTCTCGATCTGCCGCTGCGCTTCCTTAAGGCGTCGCCGCACAGTCTCGTCGTTGCACGACTCGAGGTAGTGCCTCACGTCGTTGTGGAACTTGATTGATGCACCCGTCTTGCCGATTTGCCAATTGGCGGGTGGCGGCAGTTTCGATGGCATGTGGACCTCCAGGTGATAGGTTCTGGTAAATTACCCTCTAGTGTTGCATTTTGTCAAGTGTAGAAGAAAATGAAGCTCCCCGCCCCTCTGGGGCGGGGAGCTTCATTTCAATAAAACTTCCCATAGATAAAATATTTAGCAATAATTTTTTTTCAAACATCTTCCTCGTAACAGCGAAGATTACCTTTCTTAGCTTAATATATATAGTCTAGTCGTTTCACTTCAATCTTGCAACAAAAAAGAACCTCGTAAGAGGTTCTTTTTTACAAAGTAAATATTATTCTTTTGTTTTGAATGCCTCCAAAGCTTTTTTATATCATCCAAGAGTCTATCACGATATTCTGCATCTTTATGGGACTGTCCTTTCTCGACAGCAATTTGTAAAGTTTGCAAATCTGATATCACCGTATTTCTGTCTTTAAATGTATAATTTTCTTTTCTACCATTTGGAGCCATGAACACATCATGCTCAATAGCTCCTGAGCCATCTGGCAATAACATTATGTCTCGATCACCTTCATGTTGTCCCATTTCTGCTCTATTGCTCAGGTTTACCACAAACGCATTTGGATCTTCAAATAATGATCTTAACTGTTGCAATGTTTGATACTGCTGATCATTGAATTGATTGTCAATTTCGAATCTATTATCGGCAGAGTTCCGAAGACCATCTGCAATTTCATGTAACCTATCTTCAAACGCTACCCTACTAGCTTCACCATAGCCTGTTTCTGTTTGCATATAATTAATTGATTGGTTCATTAAACTCAAATGAAGCCTCAATCGCTTTTGCATCTTCAAGATACATGTCAAAGGTATCTTCTGTTGCCGTATAGGTCAAAATGTACGCATTTTTGTCTTTGAGAACGTAGGTATTTCGAATTTTCATTGGTTTGTCAGATTTTTCTGGATATTCAGCGGTATAGGTCATGACACCTGCTTCCATTCCACCAAGCATTGTTTTATCTGTAGTGAGAATATTGGCATTTTTGAGACGCTTCATGGTATCGTCTTTGATAATGCCAGTGTACTGATCTAGCGTGACAGGAGGAAAGGCACTCAAGTCTTGCTTTGTGAAGCCCACATTGCTTTGCAATCCATCAGCACCAGCTTTTGCAAGGAATACCACACCGTTTCCGTTTGGATTTTTTTCTTGCTTCCAGTCTGCTGGATAGTAGAGCGTGATCCCTGCTGCAAAGTCTTTGTATTTCATTGGTGCTGCGTCACTCGTAGTTGCACTGCCTCCATCACCATCTGATGGTGCTCCTGCTGGCGTAGAGCATCCTGCACCGATCAGGGCGAGGGCGACTGCTACTCCCGCGATTGTTTTCTTTGTATCCATAGGATATCTATTAAAATAAAAATAATGTTAATTATAGCAATTAGAAGGTAAATGATGAAACCATTTTTCCTACTGTCGGCATGAATGCTTCAAAATCATCTGGTACGCCTGTGTAGGTGATGATATACACATATCCATCGTATACGGTATATATCTGGTATGTTTCAGAGAGATAGTCAGTAGCTGGATATGTGCCAGAAAAGTGAACAACTTTTGCAGGTTCACCATCGAGTTGAGCATCCCCCTGTTTTGTGATTTGCAAATTCTCCATGTACTGTGACAGTGCATTGGTTGCTTGCGTACTGAATTCTTCGAGAGAAAGTTCTGATGCACTGATGTCTTGTGCTGCGATACTCACAGTCTCTTGGTACGAATCATTTGAATTTTGGAGTGGGGAAGCAAGGACAACGACTGTAGGGCTCGCACCAGGTGATACTGTCCAATCACTTGGGTATTCGATAGTTATGCCTTCTTCTTCGTTTGTATATGTTTCAAATGTAACATCTTCTGGTAATGCGATATTTTCGTCATTCACCATGAGTGAATCGAGTTCATCATCAGACATGGTGTCTGAAAAATTTGCACTATCATCTGGTGATTGGCCAACAGCCATATAGAAATAAACACCTCCAGCGAGTAGTCCGAGTAGGACAAGTACCCCAACAGCGAGTGCGATCTTTTTTCCCATAGGATGAGATTATAGATTATTTAATAATAAGTGGTCTTGTGAAAAATTTTGGATCGAGTTGTTCGATATTATCTCGAATCGTTTGTCGTATGTCAACGAGATCTGAAAATTGATAGAAAAACACAAGTTTTTCTTCTGCCACAGTTGTTGGCGTAGCAGCGGGCTTGTCACGCAAGACAAAATTTGCAAAGACTTCTGCAATATCTTCTTCTGGTGCTGTAGAAGAATAGTTTGTGAGAAAATCATCAGGGTGGTCAATTGCAAAATAATACGCAGCATCTTCCCCAGCGCCATCTACGTCATTATACCATGCATCAAACATGTCACCTTCCCAAAATGTCATGAAATACTGATTGTAATACGATTTTTCAAATACACATCCTTCTTGGAGCAATACGGTACTACAGTCATCTTCATAATAAATACCAGGATCTGCTTGGCTCTCATTCAATGTGAGGAGATGTCCGAATTCATGTACAAGACTGTACACAAAATCTTGTTCATCAAATATTTTTCCGTCCTTCAGAGCATCTACAGGATCGATATACAATTCCCACACATTGTTCTCATCCAGTCGTACCGAGGCGAGCGAATTTTCTATCCCATCTGTATTGATAATAAATGTTTTCAAATATGAAAATTCAGAAACTCCTTGAAATATATCAGCATAAAAGTTCCAGATGAATGTGTGTTCATCTAGATTTTGCATTTCTTTTGTATAAGTTGCATCAGAACCAAGTTCCTTTTTTGTGAGCGATCCATTGTTTCCAATGCTGTAGGTCGCGAGCATCAATCCTTCTGGATCATTGCCCGTGTAAGAGGGGAGTGTATCGAGATACGAAGTGACCAGTGCATTGCCGACAGGATAGACATTGCCGGGATCTTCTTCGACTGCAGATCTATCTACTGCTGTATACTCTGGGTCAGGGACTTCTTCTAATAAATAGCGGACAACAGCAAAAAGGAAAAAGGCGACGATTGCTGCTGCTAGTATCTTGAAAACAAGTTTTCCGCGCGATTTTTTTTGTGATGTATCCATATAGTATAAAAAAAATGATGCCACTATTGTACTATATAAGTATGGTACATGCCTAGAGGAACGAGAAAAGCTGATCTTGATTTTTCCTTCTTTCTCACGTACTGTACAAGGACTATGAAAGACATCCGCCTTCGCCAAGGCTACGGCGGACAACGCTGAACGTATTATGAAAGACACTGAACTCATAAAACAGAAAATTGATATTGTTGATCTGATAGGGGAATACGTGCAGCTAAAGCCTGCAGGGATCAACCATAAGGGGCTTTGTCCATTTCATCAGGAAAAGTCTCCGTCTTTTATGGCAAATAGAGAGCGCCAAAGTTGGCATTGTTTTGGGTGCAATAAGGGTGGCGATGTGTTTAGTTTTGTGCAGGAGATAGAAGGGATGGATTTTGTAGAAGCATTGAAAATGCTTGCGCAAAAAGCAGGCATTCAGCTGACTAATACGTTTGAAGACAAAGAATCCTCGAGTCAAAAAAATAGAATAAAAGATATCAATGCAAAAGCCACAGCCTTTTATCATCATGTGTTATTGAATACAGAAGCATCAAAAGATGCCCGTGCGTACCTTGAAACGCGTGGATTGACAAAAGATACGATTGTTGATTGGCAGATTGGGTTTATTCCCGATCAGTGGGATCTCCTCACAACGTACTTATTGAAAAAGGGATATAGTATCGATGATCTCGTTGCATCGGGACTCACAATCAAAAAAGATGGAGCTACGGCGGGAAGTAGCAAAGGATTTTACGATAGATTTCGTGGACGCATCATGTTCCCCATCTGGGATGTCCATGGAAACGTCGTTGGATTCACAGGACGAGTATTGGTCGAAACAGAAAAAAGTGGAGGAAAATATGTGAATACACCACAAACACCTGTGTATGATAAATCTCGAGTAGTGTTTGGATTGAACAAAGCAAAGCAAGAAATCAGAAAAAAAGATGTCGTCGTGATGGTCGAGGGACAGATGGATGTGATCGCGTGTCACCAAGCGGGCATGAAAAATGTGGTCGCTACGAGCGGTACTGCCCTTACAAGCGAACAGATTGTCTTGCTAAAACGATACGCGACCAATGTAAATATGGCATTTGATGCAGATGAGGCTGGCGTCAAAGCAGCAAAACGAGGCATAGATATCGCCGTAGAGCAGGGTATGCGTGTACGTGTGATAGAAATTCCAGACGGAGCAGGAAAAGATCCAGATGAATGTTTGAAAAAAAATCCCGAGGTATGGTTTCAGGCTGTTGAAAAAGCAAGCCCTATGATGGATTGGTATTTTTCGCGTACGTTTGCAGGCAAAAATCTCTCTGATCCACAAGTAAAGCAACAGATCGTAGATATCCTTCTCCCTGAGATTACCCGCATTCCTTATGCTGTCGAGCGTGATCATTGGTTGCAACAGCTCGCCAGTCGGATAGGCGTAGATACCAATATTCTTCGGGAAGATATCAAGCGTGTTGAAAAAAAGACATCACCTCCTCCTATGGCTTCAGCGCAAGCTCCTACGCAGCCATCTTCTTCTACTATAAAAAAGGCCGTATCTCGCGAAGAACAGCTCTTTGAGCGGTATCTCATGGCAGTGCTTGTTTCTGGTGAAGGGGAGAGTCTCCTCCACGTGCAAGATCATCGTTTTCCACAGTTTCAGACGTTTGCGCTCTTTCCTCTTTACGAAAAGCTAAAAGTCCAGTATACTAGCGTTCGTTCTCTTCAAACCGATTCCTTTCGGGAATTTTTTGAAAAACAAGATGAGGAGAATCCTTTGGATATCCTGATCATGAAAGCACATCTGGAGCTCGATGACCTCGAAGCAAAAGATATGAAAAAGGAAGCTGAAGAAACACTTTTTGGCCTTCACGAGACGTTGCGCCAAGCCAGGCTCAAATCACTGGAGCTCGCACTGAGACAAGCCGAAGCAGAAAAAAATCAAGAGAGCATGCAGGATATTTTACGAGAGGTCCAAGACCTCAATACCATGTAGTTTCATCATTTATTTTTATTTTTTCTCAATGCCACCGAGAAAAGCACCCACAACTAGACGGAAGACTGTTGCCAAAAAAAAGGCAACGTCAACCCAAAAAAAAGCAGTGAAACAATCTGCTTCTCGCAAAAAACATGCAACAGCAACACGCGCTTCTGCAAAAGCAAAGCGCACCACAGCAGCACCAAAAAAGCGGACTGCCACCGCTACAAAAAAAACAGCAGCAAAAAAGAAAGTGACCAAAAAGCCCGTCGTACAAAAACATGCGACAACACCAAAAAAAAGAACAAAAAAAGCAAGTAGTACAAAAACCAAGGCAGCTGTCCCATTCCCAAAGAGTGATGTGATAGAGCCAACAGAAAAACACATGTGGGAGCTCATAGAAAAAGGGCGCCGACGTGGTTTTTTGACACAACAGGAAATGTCACATACGTTTCCTCATTTTGAACATTATCTAGACACGTTTGAAGGATTTCTAGATGTCCTCGATTACAACAGTGTCCCTATCGTAGAAACGCCACCAACACGAAATCTGCTCGGCAGACATCGAGAGGAAGAAAAACGGCAGCTTGCTGAATTTCGTGGACAACAGCCAGATCAAGAAAAAGGCGTTTTTGATCTTGCCAGTATTTCACAGGATTCTATCCAGATGTATTTGCGCGAAATTGGAAAAATTCCACTTCTCAACGCAGAACAAGAAGTCTCACTCGCAAAACGAAAAGAGCGTGGTGACAAGGCAGCAGAACGCCAGATGATCGAGGCAAATCTCCGTCTGGTCGTCTCTATTGCAAAGAAGTTTGTAGGAAAGCAACTGTCTCTTCTTGACTTGATCCAAGAAGGAAATATCGGATTGTTTCGTGCGGTAAAGAAATTTGATTACCGACGCGGGTACAAGTTTTCTACCTATGCCACCTGGTGGATTCGTCAGGCGATCACGCGTGCCCTCGCTGATCAATCTCGTACCATTCGTATTCCAGTCCACATGGTCGAGACGATCAATCGTTTCAAGCAGCGACAGAGACGACTCTTGCAAGATCTTGGCCGTGATCCAACACCAGAAGAACTCGCAGCAGAAATGGGTGAAGATCTCGACAAGGTAAAACATATTATCAAAATTTCCCAAGATACCGTTTCACTCGAAACATCCGTAGGGGATGACGATGATGATGATTCTAGTCTTGCCGACTTTATCCAAGATGTAAAGAATGTCAGTCCATCACACTCTGCAGGTGTAGAATTGCTGAAAGATTATATCCAAGAAGCTATCAGTGATCTGTCTCCTCGTGAGCAAAAAATTCTTGAAATGCGTTTTGGTCTCAAAGATGGTGTCACGCATACCCTCGAAGAAGTCGGAAAAGAATTTGATGTTACCCGTGAACGTATTCGTCAGATCGAAGCAAAAGCACTCGAGAAAATTGCAGGATTTGGTATCATTGAGAAATTGCGAGATTATTAGACAATCATCAATAAACAACTAACAATAAGCAATAAACAAAAAAGGACTCCGTTGGGAGTTCTTTTTTGTTTGGTAGATGCCGCCACAATGCAACCCCACCTAAATCCTCCCCTTATCTGGGGAGGACTTTTTCTACAAAAATCATGCTTTACTATATGCTCCCTTCCCTTTTTAAGGGAAGGGTTGGGGATGGGTTGCGTGGTAAACAAAATTTCTACTTCTTCGCCACAACAACTCTCAATACATCCTTCCTTTCAACACTCCCAAACACACGACTATCTTCACTGCCATCCAAATTCAGACTTTGTAGTTCTATTTTTTCTGCCTGTATAGATGCAATTTGTTTGACGATTTCTTTTTTTCGAAAGGGATGTTTTGCTACTACAATATCTCCAGTTTTTAGACTATCACTTTTTTTTGAAAAAATTCTATCCCCATCATGAAGCAGGGGCAACATAGAGTCACCAGTTACCGTATTGCGCTGAAGTAAGCCAATATATGACAAAATCTTGGTTGTTAGTGTGGCTTTTGGTATCTCTGCATTCATATTTCTACCTGTACGGTCACCCATTAGGGGTAACACTTTAGGAGAATGAAAGGAATTTTTCGAATGGAGTAGCCCCCTGCATTTCTTTACCGAGATGAGGTCTTTCATAATTATACCACTTTGTGTATTGCGTGAT
>Ga0210057_1004752_pt1 | contig 17827 bp, 21 predicted proteins | sample CryGeyCG2114_010_2_FD_183968 | JGI IMG/M metagenome (GOLD analysis project Ga0210057, IMG submission 183968) | Groundwater microbial communities from aquifer - Crystal Geyser CG10_big_fil_rev_8/21/14_0.10 (SPAdes) (version 2) | ecosystem: Environmental > Aquatic > Deep subsurface > Groundwater ...
AATAACCTCACAGTCAAGCCAATAATAGCTGTAACTATGCCAATAATCCAAAAGCGCATCGTTACCTGGTAGGCAGGCCAGTTTTTGGCCTCAAAATGATGATGAATCGGCGCTGCCAAAAACAGTTTCTTTTTGCGGAATTTTTTGGAAAGAAGTTGCAGAATCACTGAACCCGATTCAATCACCAGTAAAAACCCGATAATCGGCAGAACCAAAACAGAATCAGTCAAAAAAGCAACGACCGTCAATGAGGCGCAAAGCCCCATCATGCCGGTTTCTCCCATATAGAAACGAGCCGGCGGAATATTAAACCACAAAAAGGCTAAGAGTGCCCCTAAAATTACGGCGCAAAAAGCAGCTAAATTAATCTGGCCAATAAATAAAGCAATGCCCGCATAAGCGCCAAAAATGGCAGCAAAAGCGCCACCGGCTAAACCGTCCAGGCCGTCAATCACGCCACCGCTGTAAGTAGCCATCATCACCAAAATAAATAAAGGCAGATACCAGATGCCAATTTCAAAATCACCAATGCCCGGCACATGCAAAGTTGACCAACCCAATTTAGTAAAAAACCACCAAGCACCAATTAGACCAATTAAACCCATTAAAATGATTCTTTGCCGAAGGCTTAACCCGCCAGAAATATATTTACCTTTACCCCTGACTTGAAAAACATCATCAATTAAACCAACCAAAGAAGCTGTAATTAAAGCAAAAAAAGGCAGCCAGGTCTGATCCCTGCTTAAGAAATTCAGCTTCTGAAACCACCGGAGATCAGTGTTAGATAAGCAAAAGAACAAAACAGCTAAAATCAAAGGGGTCACCCAAATTAAAAGCCCGCCGAACCTTGGAATATGGGTTTCTCCTTGAGCATGGAATTGCTGAAAATAGGTCAACTCTTTACCGTCAATGGCCTGAGTTCTGACAGTTTTTCGCCAGAGCTGATGCTTATACAAAAATCTGGTTAAAAACGGGGTCAACCAAAAAGCTAAAAGAAAACTCAGAGCTCCTAAGGTGAAAATTTTAATTACATCAATGGCGGCTTCCGGTAAATAAAACATATTACCAATTGTAGGCTTGTTGAACCCAGTTTAAAAGTTTTTTCATCTCCTCAAACCGGTTTGCCTCAGTTCCTAAAATTACATTGAGCAGATAACCTTTGCTTTTGGGAGATTCTGAAACCAAAAGAAAACAAGCCAACGCCTTTTCAGTATAGCCGGTTTTCCCGCCAATTATTCCCGGCATTTCTCCCAAAAATTCGTTAGTGTTGACAAGTTCGGGCCCGTAAAGGGTGTATTTGGGAGTCGAGAGAATTTCCCAAATTAAGGGCTCTTTTAACAATTCTTTTGTCAGCTTTACCAAATCAGCGGCAGTCGAATAGTTCAAATCTTTTGTATATTTATCTTCGTCGGGTTCCAAACCTGTGGGATTAAAGAAATGAGTATTTTCAAGATTCATCTTTTGGGCTGTTAAGTTCATTAATTCAACGAATTTTTCCCGATTCATCCCTTCGTAATCATTGGCTAAAGCAAAGGCCGCATCATTGCTCGATTCCATCAACAAGGGGTAAAGGAGTTGCTCGACTGAAAGAATTTCACCTACCTTTAATTTACCGAGGTTTTCTTTTTGACTTACGGCTTCTTTGGAAATCTTAATTTCTTTTGCTAAATCGTAGTTCTCTAAAACAATATAGGCAGTCATCAATTTGGTTAAACTGGCAATCGGTAATCGCTGGTCAATATCTTTCTGAAAAAGAATTCTCTCTCTACCCTGATTGTCTAAAAAAACAGAAGTCGCTGATTTAGCTTTGATTTCTAAATCCTCAATTTGATTATCTCGAATTGGCTTTAAATCTCTTAAATTCTGTTCAAAAGCTAGTTGATTTGCTTCGGCAGCCAATATTTTCGGGTTTTCGGCCATTTCTCGCCAAAAGAAAAAATTACTGAGATTATCCTGCAAAACATTAATCCCCCACCAAAAAGGCAAACTCAAAATTAAAGGAATTAGAAAATATTTGAGGTTCTTTGTCATTTACCGAACCCGCCCAAGGCGGGTGAAGGTGGAGATGAATCGAAGATTCATCGACCGCCGAAATTTTAATTTATCTCTTCGACTTTTTGCTTTTTTTAAAAACGGATAATCTTTGGTCAATTCTTATCATATCTCGCGGGAAGAGGCTCGCCTCCCTGACATTTTCTAAGCCCAAAACTTGTTTGACGAGTCTTTCGGTTCCAATCGCAAATCCACCCTCAGGCGGCATGCCGTACTTAAATGCTTGAAGATAGAATTTAAACTCTTTGGGTTTTAACCCCCACTTTTTAATATTGTTTACAAGTGTCTCGTAATCGTGAATTCGCTGGCCACCAGTAACTACTTCCAATCCTCGGTAAAGAAGGTCAAAGCTTAAGGTATATTTGGGGTCTTCGGGGTCAGGATAAGTATAGAACGGTCGTTTTTTTGTCGGATAATGAGTAATAAAAATTAATTCCGAACCATATTTTTCTTTGGCAAACTGGCAAATTTCTCTTTCATCTTCCGGAGTTAAGTCTATTTCCTTTCGGTTGTCTCTGCCTGTTCTTTCGAAGATAATTTGTTGAGCTTCCCTCATTTTTAAGTGAGGAATTTTTTCAGTTAATTTTGGCAAAGTTGCTTCAATTTTCCCAATATCAGAAAAAATTGCCCTAATGACCATCTCACAGGTATCCATTAATTCTTGCCAGGAGTCAATAAAACCCATTTCAGCGTCTAAACTAATGAATTCGGAAAGATGACGCGTGGTCACGCTTGGTTCAGCCCTAAAAACATGGGTTACAGTAAAAACTCTTTCAAAAACCGGGACTAAAATTTGCTTATAAAGTTGGGGGCTTTGGGCTAGATAGGCGTCATGATTGTAATAATCAATATGGAAAACCTCTGCCCCGCCTTCTGCCGTCGTAGGCACAATCATGGGAGATTCAAATTCAGTAAATCCTAAATCTTTCAGTGTTTTCCTAAAACTAGAAATAATTTCTTCTTCAATCTTAAAAATTGCTTTAATTTTTTTATTTCGCAAGGTCAAAGGGCGATAATCTAAAAGAACAGGTAAGCTTACTTTTAAATCCTTTAAATCAAATGGCAGAGAACAGGCCCCAGCTAAAACTTTAATACTTTGAGCTTTTAGTTCTATTTGGCCGGTCTCTAATTCTGGATTGACCATCTTGATTGGTCTTTTTTGAATTTCTCCCTCAATCTCTAAAACATATTCTTCTTTTATCTCTTTTGCCAAATCAGGGGTTGAAATAATTTGCAGAATGCCTGATCTGTCTCTTAAATCCAAAAAAACTATCCCGCCGTGGTCTCGCCGGGTATTGACCCAACCGCAAACTTTCACCGATTTCCCGAGATATTTAGTTGTCTCTGCGTTGAGAATTCTTTGCATATAAAGTGTCAACTTATTCGCCCATTATTTGAATTTGGACTTTTCTTGGTTTAGCTTGATCTAACTCAATCAAAAAGATTCTTTGCCATTGACCTAATTGTAATTTGCCATCAATAACATTTAAAACGAGGTTTGAAGGTAAATGTAGGGCCTGACAATGCGAATAAGCATTCTTGCATTCATTTTCGTGCATATGCACCGTCCTTCGATTAAAATCATTATGATTATAATTTAAATCCTTAGGAAAAAGTCTCTCTAAGTGCACTTTAAAATCTTCCAAGAGCAAGGGCTCGTTTTCATTCAAAAACAAAGAGGCCGTGGTGTGCAGCGTTTGAATATTAACCAAGCCATTTTTAATTTGGCTCTCAGTAACAAATTTCTCAACTTCTTGAGTTAAATCAATGAAGTCAAACTCTTTTTTAGTTCGAAATTCTAAGGTTTTATGGCTGATTTTCATGCTTTATGCTATTGGTGGTGACGGTGAAGAAGGTGGAGGAGGAACAATTGGTCCTGCTGGTTTTTGCGGTAAAGTAGGACCTTTTTTCCCAGTAAAAAGATAAATTACTACGCCAATTACTACGCCAATGAGTATGACAGCCACGATTGATAAAAGAAGAGTCATAATATTGATTAAGTTATCAGTTTTTAAAAATTCGACTTTTTGTCTCTATTTTTATTGTCCTTTTAGTTGAACTTTTTGTCAACCTCATAAATATCTCCGGCACCCATAAATATTACTACTTCCCCACCGAGCAAGTTTTTCTTTAAATAATTTATTATCTTCTCTTTTGGTAAATAAATCGCCCAATTTTTATTAATTGTTTTTATTAATTTTTTTGAGCTAACTTTCTCTTTAATTATTTTTTCTTCTCTGCCAGCCACATCATAAATATCGGTCACTATCAGCTTATCAACTGGCACTGCCTTTAAAACTTTAACGAAATCATTAAATAAATAATAAGTTCTCTGATATTGATGGGGCTGAAAAACGCACCAAATTTCCTTGCTGGGCCACTTATCTCTGGCCGCTCTCAACGTGGCTTTAATCTGTGTCGGATGGTGCCCGTAATCGCTGACCACGGTCAATTGTCTTACCTTTCTTATACCGAATCTCCGCCAAGCACCTTTATATTCTGAAAGAGCCTTAAAAGAAATTTTATCAGGAATTTTCAAGGCCCGAGCAGTCATTAACGCTAACAAGGCATTAGCAACATTGTGTTCACCCGGAACTTTTAAAATTTTCTTTAGGCTTTTGGCCGCTTTTCGGTCTATTGATTTATTGGTGATTAAAATTCCGTCTTTGGGCAAATGACCGATATATTCTCTGAACGTTTTTAAGATATTTTTAAAGTTTTTATAATAATCCAAGTGGTCTTTTTCAATGTTGGTTAAAACAATGATTTTTGGCCAATAGTTTAAAAAAGAGCCGAAATGCTCGTCTGCCTCAATGACTAAATATTTTGATTCGCCTACCCGACAATTGGAATCACCAAATTCTTTGACCTTTGTGCCCACAATAACCGTCGGGTCAAAACCAGCTTTAACCAACAAAAGTCCGAGCATGGCTGTGGTAGTGCTTTTGCCGTGACTTCCCGAAACCGCAATGGTAAAGTGTTGCTTAGTTAACTCCCCCAATGCCTGGGGATAACTCAAAATGTTAGACACTCGGTGTTTAATATTTACGGCGGGGCTGTAAATTATTAAATCAAATTTCTTGAATAGATTCTGGGGATTCTCTTTGCCAATAAAAATTTTAACCCCTTTCTTTTTTAGGGCTTGAGTAATTTCTGAACTAACCAAATCTGAGCCGCTAACCTGGTGGCCCTTGGCTAAATAATACTGGGCCAGAGCAGATACGCCAATCCCGCCAATACCAATAAAGTGAACCTTCATAGTTTTAGTGGGTAAGATTCTAAAATAGCATAGGTGGGACCCCCTCTCTTCAAGACGCTTTCCATTACTTCAAGGGAGTTTACTTCAAAAGTTAAATTTATTTCTTCGTCTACTTGCGGTCTTTCTTCTGGCTCAATTTTTCTGAATTCCCAGGCCTTGATTCTTCCTAAAGTAATATGTGGAGAAAAATTAAGTTCCTCAATTTTTTCTCCGACAACCCAAACCATCCGCGGAGGAATTTTCTTAGGGGGTCCGTAGCATATTTTATTAAGGGTGATAGAAAAAGACCCGTGTTTTGAGGCTAATCCCCTGGTATCTTGGCAAACCTTTAAAATCTCCTCGTCTGAAAGATAGCCTAAAAATTCCAAGGTAATGTGGAGATTGTCTTTTTTGGTCCACCTCACCGGTAGCTCTGGCCATTTTGACTGATAATCAGCAAGCTTCTGCTTTATATCTTCTGGCAGATTGATTGCAATAAAAATCCGATGCCGCATAAAGATATTTTAGCATAAATATCCTATTTGACAAAATCTTGCTATTACGATAAATTATATTCACAAAACAATAATAAGGAGGATAAAAATGACAGAGATAGCAGAAACCAAAGAGAAGATTTTGGAAGCAATAAAGGAAAAACCAGGTCAAACAACGGAAGAAATAATTGAAGCTACTGGATTGAACTGGGACGCGACTGTTTTTTACCTGGGAGAGTTATGCCAAAACAAGGCAGTAAAATGTATTCCTAAGTCTCATACGAAAGAAGGCATCAGAGCCGAATATTTCCCAATCTAAAACCAGTAAGGGCTTGGATTTTCTAAGATCTAAGCTCTTTTTATTTTGGAAATTATGATAAAATAGAAATGAAATGAAAGAAGCCTATCTTTACAAAAATTTAAAAGACAACAAGGTACAGTGTCAAAATTGTGCTCATTATTGCGTTATTTCACCAAACAAAAGAGGAACCTGCGGAGTCAGAGAAAATCAAGATGGTAAGTTATTCGCCTTAAATTACGGCAAAGCAATTGCTGTCAACATTGACCCAATTGAGAAAAAACCATTTTTCCATTTTTTGCCAGGCACTTTTTCTTTGTCTATGGCCACCGTTGGTTGTAACTTTGCTTGCAAAAGTTGTCAAAATTGGGATATTGCGCAAGGTTTCAAGACGGTTAAAGAAATTCCTGGCGAAGATTTATCACCAAAACAAATTGTAGACCTGGCTTTAAAAAATAAATTACCCTCAATCTCTTATACTTACACAGAACCGACAATCTTTTTAGAATACGCTTTGGATACAATGAAAATAGCTAAAAAAGCAGGGCTAAAAAATAATTTTGTTTCCAATGGTTTTATGAGCCCTGAATCAGCTAAATTAGTCATCCCCTATCTCGACGCCAACAATATTGATATTAAAAGTTTTTCTGAAGAATTCTATAAAGAAAATTGCGGGGCTCGGCTTCAACCAGTTTTAGATACTGCCAAATTAATGAAAAAATCAGGCATTTGGGTAGAAATAACTACCCTAGCCATCCCCACCCTTTCAGATAGCGAACAAATGTTCAGAGATATTGCTAAATTTATAAAAACTGAATTGGGCTTAGAGACGCCTTGGCATATTTCTCAATTTTCCGGAGCAATTTCCTGGAAATTGCAGCATCTACCAGAAACACCTGTTGAAACCTTGGAAAAAGCTTATAAAATTGGCAAAGAAACCGGTTTAAAATATGTTTATACTGGTAATGTTCCTGGTCTTCCCTCAGAAGACACTTTTTGCCCAAAATGCGGGGCTATCGCAATAAATCGGTTTGGTTATTCAGTAAAAAGATTTGACAAAAATGGTAAATGCCCAAAATGCGGCGAGAATTTAAATTTAATTACGCAAGCGTAAGCGAAGCGTGAAGATGAAAACAAGGTTTTCATCGCCTTGAAATAATATGCTAATTGTTTTTGTCGCAATATCTCCTCACCCGCCAATAATTTTGCCTTCGGTTGGCTCTGAAGAAGATAGAAAAAAAATAAAAAAGACAATTGACGCTCTGGAAATTTTAGGTAAAAAATTAAAAGAGGCTAATCCTGACTCAATTATCATTTCTTCTCCCCATCCGGATTGGGGGTTTAATGTTCCCCTATTTTTTCTAGCAAAGGATTTCAAAGGAGAGATTAAAACTTATTTAATGGGCTTGGAGGAACCGAGATTTTACTTTGGCCAAGGAAAAAAAATTTACCAAAAATTGGATAAAACCAAAAGATATGCTTTAATTGCTTCTGGTGACCTTTCTCACTGCCTCAAAGAAGATGGACCTTATGGATTTCATCCCGATGGCCCAAGGTTTGATAAAGCTTTGATAGAGGCTTTAAAGAAAAAAGACATTGAAAAAATCCTCAGATTAGATAATCTATATCCTGAAGCTGGTGAATGCGGCCTAAGGTCTTTCTGTTTTCTTTTAGGTATTCTTGAAGAATCTGGCATCAAATATCAGCCAGAAATTCTTTCTTACGAAGGTCCTTTCGGCGTCGGCTATTCAGTCGCCAATTTTAAACTATGAATCCATATATTTTACTGGCTAAGCAAGCGGTGGAAAATTATGTTAAGGAAGGGAAAGTTATTTCTCCGGCCGAAAACTTAAGTAAGCAGGCGGGAGTTTTTGTGACGATTGAAAATCAAGGGCAGCTCAGAGGCTGCATGGGCACTTATTCACCGACCAAAGAGAATATTGGAAAAGAAATAGTGGCCAATGCCATTGCGGCTGCCACCGAAGATTATCGTTTTGACCCGATTGAAGAAAAGGAGCTTAGCTCCTTATCGTATATTGTTTATATCCTAAATGAACCGGAATTGGTAAAGGATGTTTCCGAACTCGACCCGAAAAAATATGGTATCATTATAAAAAGCCAAGGATTTTCTTCTCTTGATGTAATATTTAATCCCGCCCCCCGACTTTATCAAAAATCAGGGCTTTTACTGCCTGATTTAGAAGGTGTGGATACAGTAGAAAAGCAAATATCTATTGCTTGCCAGAAAGGTGGCATTGATTCAATGAAAGAGCAAATTGTAATTTATAAATTTACAGTAGAAAAATATGAAGAAAAAGAAAAAAACTGAAAAGCAAATTAGGGAAGAAACCGATATTCAAGAAATCGTCAACCATTACTTTTACAGCAAGGGGCTGACTTTGGAGCAGATAAAAAAAGACGCTAAAAAGAAAAAAATCATCTATTCCAGGTTTACCAGGCCAGCGAAGCTCCTCTTAACATTAGCCGGCTCTGTCAAAAAGGCTCAAGAAGCCATTGATAAAGTGGCTCAATGGGCTAATTCTCGAGGTTTAGATTATGCGATTGAGACAGTTTTTAAAAAATGGCTGGAATTAGATAGGTTAAAGCCAAAAGAAATTATTAAAAAGCCGTATTATAAAGACAATCCGATGGTTTGGTCAGAAACCAAAAGAAAGTGGTATGTGATTAATGAATATGATGAATGGCTGGAATTTGCCGGCAAGGAAGAAGATATTGAATGGCGAATTGTAAAATGATTACACAAATTTTTTGGATTTTATTTTTTGTCCTTATTTTGGGAGCAGTTATTTATGACCTCTGGATTCAAGGAAAGAGAAAAAAAGAGCTTTCTTTAAAAGAAGCAGGTCTCTGGACAATTGCCTGGATTTCTTTAGCTCTCCTTTTTAATCTTTTAATCTATTTTTTCTTCGGCTCGGGAAAGGCTTTAGAGTTTTTAACTGCCTATTTACTGGAAAAATCATTGAGTTTGGATAACCTTTTTGTTTTCCTGGTTATTTTTTCTTATTTTGATTTACCAATACTTTTCCAGCAAAAAGTGTTAAAACTGGGTATTCTGGGAGCTTTTGTCATGAGAGCTGTTTTCATTTTCGGAGGAATCTGGCTTTTAAGCTCTTTCCATTTTTTATTCTATATTTTTGGCGCCTTTTTAATCTATAGCGGAATTAAACTGATTTTCCAAAAAACAGAGAAAATAGAACCGGAAAAGAATTTATTCTTAAGAATCGTCAGAAAAGTTGTTCCTTTAGTAGATGACTTAAAAAAGGGAAAAATTTTTATCAAAAAAGAGGGAAAGATTTGTTTAACCTCTCTTTTTGCTATCTTAATTTTAATCGAGAGTTCGGACTTGATTTTTGCCCTAGACTCGGTGCCGGCAGTATTGGCAATTACCCAGGATCCTTTTATCGCTTACACTTCCAATGCCTTTGCCATTCTGGGGCTACGAGCCCTTTATTTCTTTCTGGTTGGCTTTTTGCCAAAATTTATTTATTTAAAGAGAGGAATAACAATTTTGTTAATTTTCATTGGTTTGAAAATGGTTTTAAGCAATGTCTATCATCTTTCCTTAGTTTTTTCTTTGAGTATAATTTTATTAATAATAGGGCTTTCAATTATTCTTTCATTAATTAAACAAAAACAAAGGAAAAATTATGCTCTCCCACACTGATTTAAAAAAAGGCGTAAGGATTATTTTAGACAAAGAACCTTATGAGGTTTTAGAAGCCCGGCCTATGAAAAAAGCTCAACGCCGGCCAGTCATTCAAAGTAGAGTCAAAAACCTAATCACCGGCAGTGTTTTTGAACAGAATTTTCAACAGGGTGACGTTTTCGAAGAAGCTGAATTATTAAAACTTAAAGCAAAGTTCCTCTACATACGCCGTGACCGCTATTTCTTCTGTGAAGAAAATAATCCTTCTAAAAGATTTGATTTGAACTCAGAGCAATTAGGAGTTCAGACCAAGTTCCTTAAAGCTAACCAAATTGTTGAAGCTCTAATTTTCAATGAAAAAGTCATCAATATCTCCATACCAATTAAAACTCAATTAAAAGTAACAGAAGCTCCGCCAGGCATCAAAGGTGACCGGGCTCAAGGCGGTACGAAAATAGCAACCCTAGAAACTGGAGTGCAAGTTGCCGTTCCTTTGTTTGTCGCAACCGGAGATACTATTGAAATAAACACCGAAACCGGTGAATATGTCAGAAGGGTCGAAGAACATTAGTTCTTCTCCCCTCTTCGCTAACGCTCGATAATTGAATAGTATATAGTATGCAGGTTTTTGAATTACATTTTAATCCTAAAAATACCGAAGATAGAATCATTGACGCTTTCAGCTATCAACCAGCCAATATCTACGAAAAAAAGCTGGGCAATTTATATATGACTGGCGAACTAAACCAGGCCATGCCCCAAAACTCCCGTTTTCTCAACAACCTGGCTTCGGTGATTCAAAAAGAATACTATAGTGCTGGCCTTAAAAAATCCTGCCAACAGAGTCTCCAGGATTCTCTTAAAAAAGCTAATGAATTTTTAGACGGACAAGTTCAGAAAGCAAATGTCAGCTGGCTGGGCAACCTAAATTTCAGCACGCTAAGTTTCAGTGATTTTGCTTTAAATTTCACTAAAATCGGTGATATGAAAATATGGCTGTTCAGAAACGGCGAGCTATTAGATATCAGTCAGGACTTGGAATCTCAAGAAGCTGAAATCTATCCCTTAAAAGTATTTGGCAATATTGTTACTGGGAGACTGGCCCAAAACGATAAAGTTATTGTTCTCAATAAAGATGTTTTCTCTGCTTTAACTCAAGAAAAAGATTTTTTAAGGCAACTGGAACAAATCTCTGACGAAAAAGGATTAAAAGAATTCTTAAAAACAAAAAAACAAATCCTGACTGAAGTTTCTGGAATTTGTCTTCTGATACTCGTCAACGAGGAATCAACAGCAAAACAAACATTAACCTTTCATCAAGATGTACCAAAGTTTTCTTTCCGACAAACCTTTAAAATTCCCAAAATTAAATTGACTATCCCAAGGAAAAAAATAATCTTGGTACTTGGTCTAATCTTAATCTTAGTTGTTGGTTTCTTTATCTTCCGCTAATTACTTCAGCTCTACTTTAGCGCCAGCTGCTTCAAACTTTTTCTTGATTTCCTCCGCCTCTTCTTTCTTGGCGTTTTCTTTGACCATCTGAGGGCTGGTACCTGCTGCATCAACCAGATCTTTGGCTTCTTTTAAGCCTTTACCACTGATGTCTCTGACCGCCTTAATTACCTCAATCTTCTTGGAACCCACTTCTTTCAACTCAATATTAAAAACTGATTTTTCTTCCTTGCTAGCCGCAGCCTCAGCGGAGGCGGGAACAGCCACAGCTACTGGAGCTTGAGCCGAAACGCCGAATTTCTCTTCCAAAATCTTGACTAATTCAGCCAAATCTAAAACCGAAAGCTTTTCAATCTCTTCCACTAACTTCTTAAATTTTTCTGGAACCTTAATAGGTTCTTTTTTTTCTTTTTCGACCATATATTTTTTATTTTTTAATTGCGCTTAGCGCATAAATTAGACCTTTAATGTTTCCTTGTAAAACATTGACCATGCCTGATAGCGGTGCTGAGATACTGCCAACTAACCTTGCTAAGAGTTCTTTATGACCTGGCAGTTGACCTAATTCATTTGCTTTTTCTTTATCAATAAACTCCTGACCAATCAAACCTCCTAAAACCTTCAGGTTTTCATTTCCCTTAGAGAACTCATATAAAAGTTTGAAGGGCAAAATCTCATCCTTGTAACCAAAACCTAAGGCTATCTCTCCTTCAAGTTTTTTCACATCAACCCCTTTAATCTTCTTTTCTTTGAAAACCGAAGAAATCAAAGTCTTCTTAGCTACTTTCAATTCACAATCTTTCTTTTTCATTTCTTTCCTTAAATTAGACAAGTCTTTTACTTTTAAACCCTTAAAATCAGCAAAAACAATCGCTTTTTGCCTATCGACTTTTTCTTTTAAATCTTTAAGAATCTTTTGTTTTTGAACCTTAGTTAAGGCCATATAATAAAAAATTGTCTGGACCGCAGACAATTAAAAATGCTCACCTCGAGAGGACTTATTTTATTGCCCCTTGTCTACGGCTAATTTAGATTATACTCCTCTCTAATTAGATGTCAAGACTTTAATTAGCGCCTCACCGAATTTCTTGGCAACACTAGGTCCCAAAGCAGTAACAATTTTGCCATCAACAACTACCTCTTCTGCCAGATATTTAGCTCCTTCCTCTTCTAATATTTTAATGGCTGATTTATCCATGGGACTTGACCAAACCGTAGCTTGCTTGCCTTGCAAAACACCAGCTTTAGCTAATAGAGCCGGGGCAATACAAATGGCTCCCAAAATCTTGCCCGATTCTGCTGCATCTTTAGCAATTCTCTGAAAACTCTCATCATTTAATTTCTTACCCATGCCTGAACCGCCAATAAAGACTATGGCGTCAAAATCTCCAGCTTGAACTTCTGAAACTGCTAAGTTCACTTCAACCTCTCCCCCATCAGCGCCAATCGCCAAACCTTTTTGAGAACTAATTGTGGTAATTTGAGCTCCTGCACCAACTAGAATATTCCTGGGAATAAAATACTCTATATCTTGAAAATCCCGAAAAGCAATCACCATGGCTATTTTTTTATTTGCTAAAGTTTTCTCTGGCATAGATATTTCTTCTTTTTTTATTAAATTTGGGTAAATTAAAACTCCACCTATTATTATAACAATTATTCCAATAATAAGTAAAGTTAACTTCATCACTTCCATTCTACTAAAAAACCGCCTTTTTGGCGATTCTCTATCCAATAACATCAAAATATATCCGATTATATACAAATATATCTAGCTCCGCGGAGCAGACGACGTTCGAACCTACTGGCAGACCACGAAGGAATGGTTTGAGGTGTCGGTGTTGGCTGGACGATATTAGAACCTGTTTTAGCGAAAATTATTGCCAGCTCTCATTCACACCCTTTAGGTAAATTCGGTCGCAGAGTGAACCCTTTTTGGCACCGTCTATTAAATCTGATTTTACACCCCATTTTAATTTTTGGTATTGAGTCGTTCCCCCAATGGGTTGCGGCACTTTTGGTTCACCAGTGATAATCTCAGTTTCATATTCTTCCATGTGCAGAATATATTTCTCCCGCTCAATATTGTCTCTACCGATAAACCCAACTGGTTCTAATTTGACACCTAGTTTTTGTTCTCCAGACCTAATGATAGATTCTTCATAAGTTTCGTTATCCTTTACACTACCAGCTGGGAGTCCCCAAATATTCGGTAAATCTTCGTCGTCAATTGGACGCTGCACAATTAAGAATTTACTTCTGTCTTTATTGTAAATCACATACGCAATTGCGTATTTTATTGGTTTCATAATCTTTCTTTATTCTACCAAAAAACCGCCCAATTGGCGATTTTATCGGCTCGCTCTAGCGGACGATTTTAGAACTTTGAGGTGGGAAGAGGTGTTTAGATACCCAGAAGTGACGTTGGGGCAGATAAGGGAATTGGTTGGGCGATGTTAGAGCCTGTTTTATTCCATAACATAAGCTGAAGCAGGGCCTTTCCCAACTTGCTTTATCATCCCCAATTTTTTAAGTTTTACCAGATGAAGCTGAGCAGTTCTCTTAGAACATTTTATTCTTTCCGCAATATCTTTGACGGTTATTTTCCCAATCTGGCCAAGAAGATCTAAAATTTCCATCTGATCTTTGCTTAAGAAAACTTGGGATTTGATATTTTTATTTATTTTTCTGCCGGAGAACGCGGCAACTGCGCTTCTCACATTATCTATCTCCTCTTTAAGTCCTTTAACAAAATATTCCAACCAAGGAGTAAAATCAACCCTTCTCTTCTCGTAATTCTCTCCGATATTGATTGCTTTATAATATGCCTGCCTGTCGCGATTATAATAATCTTCTAGCGCGAAAAGGCGGCGGAAATCATAACCTAATTTGTAAAGCATCAGAGTTGCCAAAGCTCTGGCGGTTCGGCCGTTGCCGTCGACAAACGGATGGATAGCGGCTATTTCCTGATGAACAATCCCCGCGACAATTACCGGATTAATCTCTTTTCTTTCGTTTTCAGCTATCCAATGAAGAAGATTTTTACAGAGTTCCGGTACCCTATTAGCTACTGGGCCCGTATACACGATTTCGTCTGGAAATCCCGGACGCTGCCTTACCACATAAACACGGGTTTTTCGGTAGTGACCGCACTGCTCTTCAAGAAGAGTTCTATCTGTTACTAATTTATGGATATTAAGCAGAACTTTTTCGGTAATCGGCTGCCCCGTTTTAACAATTTTTTCTGCATATTTTAAAGCTTTAAGGTAATTTTGCACCTCGTAAATATCTCTCTGCGGCGCATCTATTTTCTTTTGCGCTAACAACGCTTCCACTTGATTGGCATTTAATCTATTGCCCTCTATGGCGGTCGAACTATGTGTCATTCTTATCAAAGCCCGTCGCCTCAATTTTAATTCCTGTTGCGGCAATATTTTAGCGCGCTCAATAACCGCTTTTGATTCGGCAATAGCGGTTAACATTTGAACGATTGAATTGGTAAGTTTGTATTTTGGGTTAAACATACTAATACTCTAATTATATCACCAGTCTTATAATCGCGCAATAATCGCGCAAAACTTTATTAGGACGGACGAGTCGGTCTCCAGAACGGTCTCACTAGCTGACTCCGGGGAGCAGACGACGTTCGAACCTATTTTATGACCTCAAAAGAGTACTTTGAGATACCAGTTTTAAGTGCTCCGTAATCTACCCCACCCAGCTACTCACTATTTCTTAAACAAAAACTGCCCAGCGATGGCCTTTTTGACAATTTCAAGTTTTTCTTTGACGGCAACTATTGGGTTGAACCAACAATAAAACGGACAAAATAATCAGGCATATCTTTGATTGCGCTCTTTACATTAAGATCAACTTCTCCATTGCCGTCAAATTGGCAGTAATACGACCAACATTCCGGAGTGGATTGGCAACCTATCCCGGGAAATCCGCAATTGCCGAGCCGGCCTGCTATTGCATTGCCAGATACGGTTGAGAATTTGAGATTATGCTCTTCATCAGGATAAATGTCTTTAGGAAGATTAATAAAAAGTCGCGTCGTTTCTACAACCTTCTGTGTTGAATTATTGGGAATTGCATTACACGCAGCTAGTTTCTGCTCAAAAGAAACGGCGTTTGTTGAAGTTGCGATGGTAAGTGTTTCAAGTATTTGATTTAATATACTCATCGCTTTTGATTGGTCAAATTCCGTGGCGGTGCCCGCCGGATAATTAGAGATATTGCCGGTATGAATAGTTTGCACAGCTTCAAAACAGCGTCCATCAACCAAGACACGATAAATCTTTGAATCGTAGACGCTACCCGCAGCAAAATCACGAAAAGTATCGGTATAAAATATTCTTCCATTAATTAGTTGAGTGTCAGAAAACTTTGCATTGGCGGCGAGAAGTTTCATATGGCTGGGTTTTTTGTAGCAATTATCTAGTGACAGTTTATCGGTCCCTATGGAGATAACGAGATAGGCGTCACCATAATTTGTTCTCGGCGTTTGGAATGCGTCTTCGGGAAAAGCCAGACGTAACGCAGGGTTGCCGATTAAACCGCCAGAGGCGCTATCACCTCGCAAAACGTCAAAATCTCTCGGATATTGCAGTTTATAACTGAAATTTTCTCCGGTAGTTTTTGAATAGTAATTATCCTCCCATGTTTTCCATTCGTTCGGGGAATAACTTATCTCCGGCGCGCTCGGGATAATAGATGGCGTTTCTGATTTCTCTTTTATCACAAACCACGCATAAAGAAGCGATCCAAAAAGAAAAATTATAACGACAATAAGTATTTTATTGATTTTAGTTTGATTCATGTGATTAAAATTTTTTCCTTTACTCCAGTAGTAGAAAATTCATTTCACTACCGGCAGGCAAAATATGGTTCCCCGCAAAAATTTTACTTCGTAAAATTAACATAGTAATTATAATAACAAATCTTGTAATTAAAGACATAATTATTTTATTAACTCCTTTTTTATTCTACCAAAAAACCGCCCCTTGTGCGAGGCGGCAGGAATTTGCTCCGCGGACTGGACGATGTTAGAACCTGTATTGTGAAATAAAGAAAAAAGCTCCGTATTAGATGTGGCTCACCTAACCCAGAGCTTAAAGCTATTTTTCCATGGACAGTCGCCAAACTTCTTTTAGCCATGAAATCAAATTAGGGGTTTAATATGTAGTATATTCCAATCCCTACAAAGACTAAAGCGGAAATAACCATAAGTATTAAACCAAGTAACTGCTGCCGCATCGCAATTTTGGCGCCACTAAGGATATGAGAAGTATAAACAGCTCCTCCTATTAAAACAAATCCCCAAACTATAACTATTACTGCAAAGAGCGAATTCATTTTATCACCTCCTTCTAATAATAAAACAATACCACATTACTGTGGTATTGTCAATGCTCCGGCGGTAGGATTCGAACCTACTGTAAATATTTTGATTTGGCATAATTGTGTTCTTCTAAGGTTTTGCTGAAAATAGTTTCTCCTTCAGGGGTAGATAAATAATACCAATAGTCACTATCTTGAGGATAGATGGCCGCTTCAATGCTTTCCAATCCGGGATTACCAATAGGTCCTGAAGGCAAACCAAGATTTAAATAGGTATTATAGGGAGATTCAATTCGGGTGTCTTCGTAGGAATAACGCCACTGGCTGACCCCTTTAATATAGGCAATGGTCGCACAGCTTTCCAAGGGCTTTCCTGATTTAATTCTTTTCCAAAAGATGCCGGAAACAATTTCTTTATCTTCTTTAGTTTGGACCTCTTTTTCTAAAAGCGAAGCCATAATCACTACTTCGGGAGTAATTTTAAGAGTGGCAGTTTTTTTATTGAAATTATCTGTCATTATCCCAATGATTTTTTCTAATTCCAGGCCGTAGGAAATTTCATAGGTGTCGGGAAAGAGATAACCTTCATATTTTTCCAAGGTAACGGAATCAGATCTCGTTACGTTTTTAAGTTTTTCGTGGATTTGTTTTGAGGTAAAACCTTCAGGGATGGTGATTCTTGCTTTGGCGATATCGCCCGAAGTAAACTTTCCTGCAATCGTCAGAATATTCATTGAAGGAGAAAACTGATAGGTGCCTGCTTGCAGATCACCGGAAGCCCCAATTACCAAAACATAAGCTTGAAAAAGAGGACCCCACCAGATTAAACCCTGATTTTCTAAATTAAGAGCAATTGCTTTTGAACCTTGTCCTTTTTCCACATGAAAAAATACTTCCTTGACTGAAAAAGGATTTTTGGGTAAGCAAATCTGCCAAAGAAGCAAGACAAGCAAGACGACTAAAATGATGGAAAACTTTTTTCTCATTCTTCAATTAAAGGTACAAAAGCAAAGCCTGGATATTCAATTTCTTGAAATACCGAGTCCCGCGTAGCGGGACGAAGGTGGAAAAGAGGATTTATCCTCTTTGACTTTGCCGACTCTGATTTCTTAATTAAAAGCCAGATTGAAGAACCAATTGGCGTCACTATTCTACCGCCTATTTTTATTTGCTCTCGCCAAGCTTGAGGAATTCCTCCTTGGACAGCAGCTGAAACTAAAATTTTATCAAAAGGTGCCTCTTGACTATAGCCTTTAGAACCATCAGCTAAAATAAATTGAACC
>Ga0210057_1004754_pt1 | contig 17822 bp, 17 predicted proteins | sample CryGeyCG2114_010_2_FD_183968 | JGI IMG/M metagenome (GOLD analysis project Ga0210057, IMG submission 183968) | Groundwater microbial communities from aquifer - Crystal Geyser CG10_big_fil_rev_8/21/14_0.10 (SPAdes) (version 2) | ecosystem: Environmental > Aquatic > Deep subsurface > Groundwater ...
CTCCCGGCAAGTCTATGCCTTCGCCAAAACTGCCTGTTGAAACTGCCAACAGCACACCGCCTGTCAAAATCGATTTTCTAAACTCATTCAACAATTTATTTTTTTCATCTTTTGTCGTATTTGGAGTTTCATAAAATATTCTTCCCCGGTAGTCTTTTTCAAATCTTTTCGCCGCTTCATTTCTTATATTGTAGCTGGGAAAGAATACTGCATTGCATCCCTGAACAGTGTTTGCTATTTCAGCGCATATTCTGCCCATATCGTCATATAATTTTTCATTTCTTGCGGTAAATTTTGTAGTGATTGAGGGAACAACCATTGTCAAACGCTTTTCTTTCTGGAATGGCGAAGGAAATTCGGCAGTCGCCGCATCCATTCCCAGAATATCGCGGAACATTGATGTGGGAGACAACGTTCCCGACATCAAAATACTGCAATGAACGTCCTTCCACAAGCTTGAAATATTTTCAGACGGATCGAGGCATCTTTGGTGTATTGCAGTTCCGTATTTGTCTTTTTTAACAACCCTCAGATAGTCTGCGTGGCTTTCATTCCACAACTCGAGGAAGTGCGCAATCTGGTTTAAGGAGCTTTTCTTTTCAGTCTCCATAACAACTTCTGCGCCATCTTTCAATGTTTGGGTTAAAGTGGAATCATCGCCCAGAGATTTTAACGCATTATTTATCAGATTCGCATCTATTATATACTCGTCCCGGTCATCTCTTTCACACTGCTCGAGAATTCCTTGAAGCTCAAGAATTATTTTATGAGCCTCTTCAAGATTGTGCTTCTTGCATTCCTGCAGTCCATTCCTAAGCATTCTTAACGACAAATGCCTTGAAAACATCTCCCTCAATCTTTCCGGAACATTATGGGCTTCATCTATGACAACAATGCATTTATCCAATGTTTTGTCAATCTTTTTAAAAAAATTATGCCTTATCGAATCATTGAAAAAATAATTGTAATCCGCGACTATTATATGAGCGTCCTGGCATAACTGCAATGCAGTCTCATAAGGGCACAATCCAGAGGCTTTAGATTCGTCTTTTACAACTGAAACATCCTGCGGAGAATTTATCTTTAATTGCTCAAGCAAAATCAACCTCTTCGGATTGCTGCTCTTGGACATTGAATAAAAACTGCAAGCATCGCTGTTTCTCAAGGACTTGCACCACTGCGCAAAATCGCTGCTGTAAATTTCTTCGACATCATGGGCGCACATATGCTTTTTCCCTATAATTGAAGAAACGACCAGCGGGATCTTAAATTTCTTTTTTATTTTTTCCGCAGTTTCTATAACAATATTGTGCTGAGTATGCCTTGATGTCAAAAATAACACAGTTCCCTTGTTTTCATAAGCCCATTTTACTGTTGGAGCCAATGCAGCTGCTGTTTTTCCAAGACCTGTCGGAGCATGAAGGATTGCCGACTGTTTTGCCTTAACACATGAATCGATAACTGAAATAAGCTTTTTCTGCGGCTCTCTTATCACATCATGGGCAAACCATACATCCATTAATTTCGGGGTTTATATGTGGTTTATAATGTTGTTGGTTTTCCCGCCCATTTATTTTCAATGCTACTTGGGAATGTTACGAAAAGTTTAAATAGCGGCTTCATCATAAATTCGTTATTAATCAAATATCGACGATAATGGGGGATTCGAGTTGAAAAACAAAGAAATATTCAACATTTTTTTCAGGGAAAAGCCTGCAATGATGTTAATAGAAATGAAAAACTCAAAAGGCGAAATCTATGCAAGCTCGCTTGCAAAGAACGTTGACTGCACATACTCGCATGTTGTCAAGATATTACAGCAGATGCAAAAAGAAGGATTGGTCAACTTTGACAAGCAAGGAAGACTAAAACTGCTGAATTTAACGAAGAAAGGACATGATGTTGCTTCTTCAATTGATGGAATAAGAGGAGTTCTTTAGTTTAGGATAATTATTGTTATAAGGGAAATGTATTTGTCAGGAAGAGTGCAGAGAAACTGCGTTTCTCTGCCAAAATCAATCAAGTGCTTAGCACAATAAAGCGCGACTAAACAAGCAAAGCAAGAAGCGCAGCGGCTAGTTTAAAAAATTAAAATAATAAAAAAGAAAATCACTGAGCAGCTGACTTGTGCTCTTCGAAGTTGTATTTCCACTCAACTGGAATTCTCTTAATCTTCTTGTAATATTTTGAAAGCCTCTTTACCTTGCTTTCTGTCAACTGCAAACCTCTCAATGCAGTCATGTCGTGCTTGTTCTTTTCAAGATGGCTTCTTACAATTGCGGCCTTCTTGATTAACGCAAACATGTCTTCAGGAAGCTCTGCGGCGATTTTCTTTTCGCGCATGATTTCATGAATCTTCTTCTTTGCGATTGACTTTACGCTTGGAATTCCATACTGGTCTCTCAAGTGCATTCCTATCGCGCTTGAAGTCTGCCCTTCCTTTGCAAGCTTGACAACAAGCTTTTCAACTTCTGCGTCAGTGTATTTAACCCATGACGGCTTTGAAGCTGTCAATGGCTTTTTGCTTCCGCTCTTTCCCTTTGCGCGGCTGTGCATTTTTCCCATATTTGTTCACCTTATATTGTATTTCCAAGAATAGAGATTGTCTCTCCAGCATGCCCAAGCCTTAACCGAGACGCAGCCGCTAATCGTTCTGCGCCTCATCAAATCCCTGCTGTAAACAGCTGTCTGGATTTGATTAGACACCTCTTGAATAGAGAATAAATCAATACGTTGTTTAAAAAGGTATCTGAATTTATGCGTCTGTATTGTAATCATCTTCAGCAAGAGGCTCTTCAGAACGGCAATTTCCGCCTGCTGTAGAAATAAAGTTGTACGTCAGTGTATATCCGTTTGCTATCGGCGCTGTGCCTTCCTGCTCCAGCATTGTAATATTTGTTTTAACGCCTTTCTGAATCACTTCAGCGCTCAATGAGTTGTCTGCAAATATCTGGGATATCATAACATCAGCGCTTTCTTTTTCAATGCTAAATGCTGTTCTTTCATTCTGGTAAGCGTATCTGCAGTGTTCTCCTGCGGCTGTCTTGAAGCACAATTGGGCGCCGTATCTTGTGGGAATGCATTCTCTGTCATAAGAATCATCAGGATTGCATGCTGAAAGGCCACAGCAGGCATCATAAGGAATGCACTGCCTTTGCTCCCCGCACCTTTTGAAATTTTGAGAACACTGGCATTCGTTGTCTTTTAGTTCTTCACCATAATTGCATATTTTATCCTTTTCGCACGCTCCATTGCTGCAATGCTCATTGCTTCCGCATGTCACAGAATCGCAAGGATTTGCAGAAGTTTCATTCGCTGTTATGTTGTCCTGAACTGCAACATCTTCCTTAACCGTCTCAACAAGCGGGGCTGGAGCGCATGCTGTAATTATGATTAGCAGCGCGATTAATGCAAAAATATATTTCATACTCTTGATAGATTGCAACCCATATAAAAATATGCTCCTAAATTACCCAATCTTTTTAAACAGCCAAGATTATGAGAGCTTATGAAAGTGCTAATAGGCATAGTCGCAGGCAAGAACGACGAGCATTGCCATGACAAATTTTTATCTGCTTTGAACTTGCAGGGTTCATACGACAAAGCCGCAGCTGTCCTTGATGACGAGACTGCATCAAAATATTCTTCAGTTAAAACATTAAAATCAGCCGATGTCAACGACGCCCGCGAGAAATTAAAGGAATACGCACTGAAAAATAATTATGACGCCTTGTTTTTAGTTGATGCAAACATAATAATCCCAGAAGGATGCCTGTCAAGCCTGATGAGCGTGAAATCACCTATTATGGGGGCGCCTTATTTGGGACAGATGAGAATGAGAGAATTTGAAAGAATAGCTCCGGTTGTTTATGCATTCGGACTTGATGAGGGAAGCGCGTTTCCGGTTCCAGTTGACATGCTTGTTGTGCGCGAAGCAATGCAGGCAGCTGCTGTCGGTTTCGGAGCTTGTTTAATCCATCGCAATGCCTTGGAGACAGGAAAACTAAACGACTGCGTCGAATTTTGCTTAAACGCAAAGAAAAAAGGATTATTGACAGGCGTTGACACCAGAGTAAAGTGCGTTCACGTTGAAAAAGACAGGGAATACGACTGGCCAGCGGGAATGATAAACTTAAGCCATTCCATCGACACAAAAGACTTGGGACTGGATTAATCTTTATTCTTAAGTTGCTGTCAGAATTATAATACAGCCCTGCCTGGATTCAGAATCAAGCTTTAACAAATCTTGAGCAAAGTAGCGAGTTACGTTGTAACTCACTTAGAAATCATATAGCCCCGCCCGGATTCGAACCAGGGTCTTCGGGACCAGAACCCGACATACTTGACCGCTATACTACGGGGCTGCAAACACTTAATCTCGCATGGCGTTTAAAAAACTTGCTTAATAAAACTAGAATCCGTTTGTAAACCACAACGCGACCAGAGCTGAAGCAACTCCAAGGATGAATCCAAATAACACGTCAACAAAGTAATGCCTTTTCATGACAACTCTCATTATGCACACTATGATTGCGGCAAACAGCAAAATTGTGGAAGCTGCCGTATTGTTCAAAAAATTCATCAAAACAATCGCCAAAGACGCTGATCTCGCGGCATGAATGCTCGGGAATGCGGACGCATCAATTTTTTCCATAAAATTCTTCGCAGGCTGTTTATCAGGTCGCTGACTGAAGTGCGTAGCCCTTGAAATGTAAGCAATAATATGGCACAACGCTCCTGCAATAACCAATCTCCAAAACAAATCATACTCGCCCAAAGTCGCGGCAAGAATGGTGATTAACCCATATAATCCTGCGCCGCCCCATGCGCTGATGTCTGCAATCACTTCCTTAAGCATAGGGTTTTAAGAATTATTCACCTATTTAAACATATCGAATACTATGCTTTTTGTCTTAATGCCATTTTTCTAACAGCATTGGCAACGGCAGTGGATACTTTTTTGTCTAAAATGCTTGGCAAGACTTTGTCTCTTGCCGGTTTAATGTGATTTGCAATTGCCTTTGCCGCCGCCAGCTGCATTTCCATTGTTATCCTCTTTGCTTTAGCATCCAAAGCGCCCCTGAATATTCCAGGGAATGCCAAAACATTGTTAACCTGATTTGGAAAATCGCTTCTTCCAGTGCACACAATGGCGGCACACGCCTTTTTTGCAAGACCTGGAAGAATTTCAGGAACAGGATTTGCCATTGCCATAACAACAGCATCATTGTTCATAGACCTCACCATTGCTTCGCTTACAATATTTGGCGCTGAAACGCCGATGAAGATATCCGCATTTTTCATTGCATCTGCCAATTTACCAGATTTATTGTATTTGTTTGTGGTTTTCAGCATTTCTTTCTTTACAACGTTTAAGTCTGTTCTATCCTTGCTGACAATGCCCATAGAATCGACAAGAATGATGTCGTTTGCGCCATAATTTTTCAGCATCTTCGCAATAGCAATCCCTGCAGCTCCTGCGCCGCTGATCACAACATTTGTTTTTTCAATATCTTTCTTTACGACTTTCAATGAGTTTATGACTGCCGCCAGCACAACAATTGCAGTTCCGTGCTGGTCGTCATGAAAAACAGGAATGCCTAAATTTTGCAATCTTTCTTCAATTTCAAAACATCTTGGAGAAGAAATGTCTTCAAGATTTATCGCGCCGAAAACAGGAGCAATGTTTCTGATTGTCCTTATTATCTCCTCACTGTCTTGAGTTGCCAGACAAATCGGAAATGCATCAATGCTTCCAAATTCCTTCATTAAAATGCATTTGCCTTCCATCACGGGAATTGCGGCTTCAGGGCCTATGTTTCCAAGTCCGAGAACAGCAGAACCATCGCTGATGACTGCAACTGTATTTTGCTTAATTGTGTATTTGTAAACATTATTTTTGTTCTTTTTTATTTCAAGGCACGGTTGCGCAACTCCTGGAGTGTATGCCAAACTCAAGTCTTTTTTGTCGCTTAACTTTACTTTTGACTTTATCTCGAGTTTGCCCTTCTTTCTTTCATGCAGTTTCAAAGATTCCCTGTAAACGTCCATATTCATTGATTTGGCATTTTCTTATTAAATCTTGTGATTGCGAAGGCATTATTGCATTTAGACGGCAGGTTTATAAAAGCTGATTTTATGATATGAATATGGACAAAATAACACCTGAAATGACAATAAGCGATGTAATCAAGAAGTATCCATCAACAGTAGATGTAATGCTGGCAAATGGGATACACTGCGTAGGCTGTCACGTAAGCTATTTTGAAACAATTGGAGACGGACTGGCAGGACACGGATTTTCTGAAGAAAAAATCAATTCCATAATGAAAGAACTAAACCAGTCAGCAGAACAGTCGGGAGAAGCAGTGGAAGGCAAGATTATAACAATAACGCAAAAAGCAGCTGAAAAACTAAAAGAAATACTCGCAGAAGACGGAAAACCAACCGCTGGCCTTCGAGTTCAGGTAATCCCTGGCGGCTGCGAAGGAAATCAATATGCTCTTGAAGTTGATGACAAATCACAGCCAAAAGACACGGTAGTTGAAGAATTCGGAGTCAAAGTGTTTATTGACGAAGAAAGCATGCCTTTGATAAGAGGAAGCAAAATAGACTTTGTTGACGCAATGCAAGGCGGCGGCTTTCGAATTTCTAATGTTAATGCTAAATCAACTTGTGGTTGTGGGCAGTCGTTTAATTAGTTCTTGATTTTATCTATTTTCACTATCTGCGCTCCCTCAATTATTTGCTTCGCTTGATATTCGGTCGTGTAATTGCACTTCGTGCTAGATAATGTGGGCAAAGGGACTTTGTCCCTCTGCACTCCCTCTTTTACACAACATATAAAAAGACATTTAGCATCTTCTGGCTATGAAATACGCCTTTATTGATATAGTGCGTGCTGATGCAGCTTTTGATGCGTTTGGCAAAGACTATTCTAAGCTGTTTGCAAACTGCGCAGAAGCATTATCATCAGTAATGGTAGACTTGAAGACATTGACAGCTGGCAAAAAGCACACATTTTCGCTTCAGAACAAGAATATACAGTCATTGCTGTATGATTTTCTTGAAGAAATCATATTTGTAAAAGATGCAGAACAACTATTATTTAATAAGTTCAAAGTTATTGTTGCAAAGAAAAAGATTTATGAACTTTCCGCGGAATGTTTTGGAGACAAGATAAATGCCAAAAAACAGAAGCTGGGCGTTGATGCAAAAGCAATAACACTGCACGATTTTAAGATTACAAAAACAAAAGACGGTTATAAGGCAAGAATAGTGGTGGATGTATGAATGTTGGAAGCGAGATACTAAAACAGCTTAAACAAGTTGATGAATTGAAATGGGACCTTCCAACCAGTTTTAAAAAAGGAATGAAAGTGCCGGCAAGATTTTTCGCAACTGAAAACATCCTCAAGACTATGGACAATCGCGTGTTTGATCAGATTGCAAACGTCGCATCACTTCCAGGAATAGTAAAACGCGCACTCTGCATGCCAGATGCGCATTCAGGATACGGCTTTCCAATTGGCGGAGTAGCGGCATTTGATCCAGAAGAAGGCGTTATCTCTCCAGGCGGAATCGGTTTTGATATAAATTGCCTAAAAAAAGGAACTCCTGTATTGGACGAAAATGGAGCAAACAGGCCAATTGAAGAATTAACATCGCAGACTTTAAACATAATTGATTTGCAAAAGAAAAAACTAACAAGCGCCAAAGTAATTCTTACACAAAATAAAAAACCACTTGAACCAGTATTCGAAATCACAACAGGAATGGGAAATACTTTAACAGCGACAGAAGACCATCCTGTATATACGGAAAGAGGAATGGTTGCATTAGGAAAATTGCAAGTTGGCGACAAAGTAGCAGTATGTCCATTTAAGGGAACAAAATACGAAGATGCAACAGAATGGGCTCAAAAGTACGGCATTTCTGCAGAGCAAGCTCCAACACTGGCAAAAATTTGCGCATACAACATGGGAGATGGCACTTTATTGATAACAGCAAATAAGTATCATGCGCAATTTTATGGACCAAAGAAAGATTTGATGAAATTACAGCAGGATATTAAGAAAATTGGATTTTCACCAACTAAAGTATATACTCGAGTCAGAAATCATAAAATAAATACCAAATATGGTCTTGTTAAATTCAAATTTGAAGAGAATAGCTTTAATGTTAATGGGAAGAAGTTTTATGACTTGCTTAAGAGCTTAGGCGTGCCAAATGGACGAAAAACAGACCAGGGTTATCGAGTGCCTGAATGGGTCAGAACTGCGCCGAAGTGGATTAAGAGATGCTTTTTAGCATCATATTTTGGAGCAGAAATGAATGCGCCTTCTGTGATGAAAGAGAACCAAAGCACATTCTATATGCAAAGCGTAGGGATGAATAAAATAGAAGAATTTACTGAGTCAGCAAGGCAATTCCTTCAAGACATTTCAGATATGCTCTTGGAATTCGGGCTGAAATCGACAGTGAGTCTTCCTGCGCACGATTACGATGGCATAAGAGGCTCAACATACAGAACAAGACTGCACATAAGCAATACTCTGGATCAATTAAGAATATTATTCTCAGAAATCGGATTTGAGTATTCTGAAGAGAAACAAATCAAAGCATGTTATGCTGCGCATTATCTTGCCTTTAAAGAAGAAGTAATAAAATTAAGAGAGAAAGCCCAGGAAGTTTCAATACTTATGTATTCAAATGGGCAAAGCACAACACAGATTGCCAACAAACTGCATCCTGCAGTAAACAAGAGATTTGTTCAGCGAAGCGTATTTGAAAAAAGAGGAAGCATCAGAACACCTGAAAACTTTCCAAATTGGGAGGAATTCATTGCCGACAATAAAATAGGAAACAATGGTTTAATGTGGGATGTAATAATGAAGAAAGACTTGGCTTCTGAATCAGAAGTTTATGATATCACTGTTAATCATAAAGATCATAACTTCCTTGCAAATGGATTCTTAGTATCAAATTGCGGAATGCGTCTATTGAGAACTAATTTAACAACTTCCGATGTCAAGCCAAAAATCAAAACAATTATTGACAATTTATTCAAAACAGTGCCAGCAGGAGTCGGCTGCAAGGGATTCGTAAAATTATCACGCGAACAATTCAATTCAGTAATGACAGACGGAGTAAAGTGGTGCGTTGAAAACGACTATGGATGGGAAAAAGATCTGAATTGCATTGAAGATTACGGCTGTATTTCGTGGGCAGACCCTAAAAAAGTAAGCCAGCGTGCTATAAGCAGGGGAATTGACCAGCTCGGCACTCTTGGCTCGGGAAATCATTATTTGGAAGTTCAGATGACCACACCTGGCGAAATATTCGACAAACGAGCAGCTAAAGCAATGGGAATCACATCTCCAGACCAAATAATGATAATGATACACTGCGGCTCACGAGGATTTGGACATCAGATTGGAACAGATTATTTGAAAACATTTGAGACTGTTATGAAAGAGCATAAGATTAGCATTTCAGATCCAGAATTAAGCTGCGCTCCATTTCAATCAAAGGAAGGGCAAGACTATTTTGGAGCAATGGCGTGCGCCGCTAACATGGCATTTGCAAATCGCCAAGTAATTGTTCACAGGATTAGAGAATGCTTTGCGTCAGTGTTCAAGCAGGACGCTGAAAGTTTAGGCTTGGATGTGGTGTATGACGTTGCCCACAACATCGCAAAGCTTGAGAAACATAAGATTGACGGCAAAATGCGCGAAGTTCTTGTTCATAGAAAAGGAGCAACACGCGCATTTGGTCCTGGCAGAAGCGAAATTCCTGCAGTATATCGAGATATTGGGCAACCTGTTATTGTAGGCGGCTCAATGGAAACAGGAAGTTACTTGCTTGTCGGCACAAAAAAGGCAGAGGAAGAGACTTTTGGAAGCACAATGCACGGTTCAGGAAGGTTGATGAGCAGAACGCAAGCCAAGCACGACTTTAACGGCGAAAAACTGCAGAAAGACATGGCGAAAAAAGGAATTTACGTGCAAGCTGTTTCTATGTCGGGATTGGCGGAAGAAGCAGGAGCATCATACAAAAACATTGACGAAGTAATCGACACAATGCACATTGCAGGAATAACAACAAAAGTCGCAAAGTTAAGGCCTATTGGGAATGTGAAGGGCTAATCCTTCTTTTAATCTGGTCTATTTTGTATCTGATAAAACCTTGTTTGTGAGGATTATTATATGCATACCAATCCTTGAATGAAAACGCCAAACCAACATCATTCCCTTTTTGTTTGCTCAACTCCCACTTATGGGAAAATACCTGCTCTTCAGAATCATGAACAATTTCAGTAACAATGTCTTTGAGAAGCATATCTTTCTCATTAAGAATAATATATTCGATAACATCCGGCACTATTGTATCGTGCATAATCCTATAATCAGGGGCGTATTTTTCTACCCACTCGCTGTCTATTGCGTCAGGGGAATGAGTTTTTCCAGTGCTTTTGACATAAGCCCTGTGCCTAAGAAGCTGCTCTTTCTGTATCTTCATAGAATCAATAAATCCTGACTTGAAAATATCCTTAATATCGGATTCTAAACTCATAGAAGTTGGATATGGCTGTCATTTAATAATCTTGCTTCAGCAGGTTATTTAAAGAAGTGCTGCTCTAATTTTTGTATGAAGATAGATAAGTTATTATTTGGCACAGCCGGAATACCGTTTTCAACATTGCTTCGAAGCACTGTAAATGGAATTGGGCAGATAAAACAGCTTGGACTTGGCTGCATGGAAATGGAGTTTGTGCACAGCATCAATATCACTAAAGAGAAGGCGCCTGAAGTAAAAGCTGCTGCTGAAAAGCACGGTGTGGTGCTGACGTGCCACGCGCCATATTTCATTAATTTAAATTCACTTGAGCCAGCAAAAGCTCACGCAAGCATTGGCAGGATTGTAAATTCTGCCAAAATACTGTCTCTTTGTGGAGGATGGAGTGTTTGTTATCATCCGGGATTCTTTATGAAATCATCTGCTTCAGAGGCAATGGAAAGATGCAAGAAAAATGTTAAAATAATAATGGACAAACTTGCAGACGAAGGAGTTGATGTATGGGTTCGCCCAGAAACAACAGGCAAACACTCGGCAGTCGGCAACCTCGCTGAATGCATAGAATTAAGCAAATCATTTGAAAAAGTGCTGCCGTGCATAGACTTTGCTCACCTTCACGCACGCGCAAATGGAGGAGTAAATTCATATGCTGAATTTTGCTCTATTTTAGAGACAGTGGAAAAAGAATTAGGAAAGACAGCATTAAACAACATGCACATACATTATTCCGGAATAAATTACGGAGAAAAAGGAGAGAAGAATCATTTAATATTGAAGGAAAGCGACGCAAAATGGCAAGACTTGTTGAAAGCGCTGAAGAAGTTTAAAGTCAAAGGATGCCTAATCTGCGAAAGCCCGAATCTTGAGAAAGACGCCTTGATAATGAGCAAATTCTATTAGTATTCGTAGTGTGAATCGTTGTCTGTCGGCGTATGCTGTGGGAAGAATAATGATACAACTTCAACATTATTTGGAGCAAGATAAAATTCCTTCATTTTTTTCAAATCATATTCTTTTGGAAGCTGGCGATTGTGGACAACAATCAAATTTTCAGCAAAAAGACGTCGTTCAGGATGTTTCGCGTTAAATCCCTCGCAGAATTTAAAATAATCCTTTGCTTCCTCAACATTGCCTGCAAAGAAGAGATATTCCAACCCAATTGAATACTGGGGGAACATAAATACATTGTCATTATTATTAAAAATGTCCAATAAATGCTCTGTTTCAGGTTGCTGTAAAACATATGAAGTTGTGTTTCTGCTTATGTAAGGTATTCTTTTGCCAGTCATATTCATAACACGGTATCCTCTATGAGGCGCATCGCGGCACTTCCTGTCCAAATCCATAATGAATTCCAAATCCGCAGGTTCTATCAGTCTGCGTATGTCTTGGTCTATATCGTCTATTGTTTTGTGAGGGAGTTGATTAAAGTCAGGATACGGGATTGATTTTCCACCAATTGGAGGTTTTAATTCTGGTCCGCGCATAGAGTTTCAAAACTCGTTGTTATATTTAAATTATTGTTTTGATTTATAAACTGCGAATATGCCTTGAGATAATTTTAATGTAATGGTCGCTTTCAGCGTGTTTTCTGTGGGCTTTAATTGTCTTGTTAAAATCAGGGAATGCTTTGGACACTGTTGTGATTATTCCGTCTTTATCCACGAATGCAGGGTCAACATACCTCAATTTTCCAGAACTGCAAAAGTCATACTGCTCAAGCGGGATGTTTTGAACTTCCCTGACTTCAAAACCAGGATGCAATAATCTTAAATTTTCCATTATTGACGGGTCATTGCTGTCTTTTAGCTTTTTCCAGATGTAATCATCATTCTCAAACAATTCTTTTTCAGTTATGATTTTTTCTTTAAGGCCTCTTCTTATAGCATTCGCCATAACTTCGTAGCAGGCAACGCCTTCCATATTTGAGAATTGCGTTTCATCGATTCTGATGAAGTATTCCGCAAATTTTTTAGCCGCAGTTCCGCAGTTCATCACTATTCTGTTGTCATTCACAATGAAATGTTTTGCAATCTCCTGCGCATTGTAATCAAATCTGTGATCGATGGCCATTGCCCTTAGTGAATAATCTATGCGGTCAGCGCACAATGCAGGACTGTCTTGCTCCAGTAAAGTGAATCTGGAATTGTCAAGAATACCATCCAGGGGGATATTGAATTCATCCAATATTTTGGGAATCTCAGACTCTTTAATGATGCGTTCATAATGCTGTTCGTGATAATCGTGCTTTTTGTTGTTGAAAACAAAATCAACAACATGCGAAAATGCAGTATGGGGAACATCGTGAAGCAATCCCGCAATCTGCTCTTCAATGCCCGCATTTAAGTTTTTCAACAAAATCATCACGCCCATTGAATGCTCGTATCGTGAGAAGCTTAATTCAGGGTCAATAAATTTGCAGGCGCCTGTCTGGCTTATTCCCTTAAGCCTCTGCACATGCTTGGAATCGATTAATCTCAAAAGAACAGGATCATTTACTTCTGCTTTTCCATAAACCCTGTCATTCACTTGCATTATTTTGTTGTAAATACATAACTTAAATAGTTTAGCTGTATTTTTTATCGGAATGTTTATATATGAATCTGGCTGGTTTTTAAATAATGAATGTAATCGATTCAAACAAAATCAGCGGAAGATGGCTTGAAAGCATTGGAAGCTCAATGATAGGAGGAATACTTGTCGCATTCTCAGTAACTGAAAACAGAGTGATAGCATTCACAGGCGGCGAAATAAAATTATATTACAACAAGCTAGTTCTGCTGTTTATACTTCTCGCAATAGGATTATTTTTTATAACGACAGGAGCTAAAAAGCAGGCTTTGAAGAAGAAATGAAGAAGATAAATCTATTGGTAACCAATAAAGGAAACCTTTAAAAACAGCCAAAACATGTGTATTCTATGGGATTTGACACTAATAATATAGAGAAAGACCTGCTGGCTTTCATACGCAATGCCGAGCAAGGCATAACAATGCAGGAATTAGTTGGGCGATTTAAACTTGACCGCCATACTTTGACAAAATACCTAAAAGTATTGGCAAGCAAAAATGTCGTAGAATCAAAAACAGCAGGAATGGCAAACTTATGGTTCGCAACCAAGAATCCGCTGCTGCAAATGTTCTCTGAAAACACAGATGTGAGCGCGGCATTCAAAAGCATTTTAGACACTCTGGAAGACGGCATAACAATTCTTGACAAAGACATGGGAATAATCTGGGCAAACAAAAAAATGAAAGAACTGTTCGGCTCAAACATAGGCGCAAAATGCCATTCCACTTATGCCAAGAGCGAAGAAAAATGCCCAAACTGTCCTGCAGTAAAAGTGCTTTCATCAGGAGATTCCCATAAGTCCCAAGTCGCATTAAGCAAACAGTCAACGCAAGTCACAATAACCCCTATTAAAAATTTCCAGGGAGACACAGTAGGATTAATCGAAGTGATAAGGAGCAAAAAATGAAAATAACTTCAGTTGCTGTTGCCGAAGCAAAGAAACTGCTTTTGAAAAATTCAGGAAAAGCCCTCAGAATCAGCGTATTTCGAGGAGGATGCTCAGGATTTATGTACGATTTTAACTTTGATTCCAAGAAAGACGGCGACGAAGTAATTTCACAAGACGGTGTTGAATTGGCAATTGACTCAAAAAGCTTTGAGATGCTTAAAGGAAGCACTTTAGATTATTCAAAATCGCTTCAAAATCGCGGATTTATCGTAAAAAATCCAAATGCCAAAAGCGTTTGCGGATGCGGGAAGAGCTTCATATGACTATAATACCATTAATCAACAGGGAAATTTACGACTCTGCCAATGAAGAAAGAATGATAGAAACATCAGGTAAAGGCATTACTGAAAGCGTTGTAAGGCAGATAAGCAAAAATAAGCAAGAACCAGAGTGGATGCTCAAGAAAAGGCTGGAAGCTCTCGAATTGTTTAACAAAATGCCAATGCCTGAATGGGGTCCTGACTTAAAGAAGCTCGATTTGAATGAAATAACATATTTTGCAATCTCTGATTCAGCCGCGAACACAAAGTCATGGGATCAAGTGCCGGAGGATATCAAAAACACATTTGAAAGACTTGGAATTCCGGAAGCAGAACGCAAAGTGCTCGCAGGAGTAGGGGCGCAATACGAATCACAAGTAGTTTATCATTCTCTCAAAGAGGAATGGGCAAAGAAAGGAGTAATCTTTGAAGACATGGACATTGCAGTGCAGAAATACCCTGAATTAGTGCAGGAGTATTTTATGAAGTGCGTTCCTGCATCACTGCATAAGTTTGCCGCGCTTCACGCAGCAGTATGGAGCGGAGGAACTTTCCTGTACATACCAAAAAACGTAAATGTAGACATACCCTTGCAGGCATATTTCAGAATGAACGCGAAAAGCATGGGACAATTTGAGCATACTTTGATCATAGTAGATGAAGGCGCGCAAGTGCATTATATTGAAGGTTGTTTTATTGCAGGTAATAAAGTAATGTCAAATGATGGATATGTGAATATCGAAGATGTGAAAGAAGGAGATAAAGTATTAACTTCAGAAGGAGATTACAAAAAAGTTGAGAAAGTTCATGCGATTCCTTATAGTGGTGAGCTTTATGATATAGAATTATATGGTAATTCAACTGTAAAAATAGAAGTGACTAAAGAACATCCATTTTTGTATGTTTCAAGAGATAAGATTCATGATAGAAATAAAGTGTTTAAGCCATTTTGGAATATTCCTAAATATTTCAAAAGAATGGATTATTTAGCAGTTCCTATTAATCAAAAGATAAAAACAACTAAATTTTATGAATTTGAAACATATAGGAGTGCAGGCAGACATAATCCTAAGAAAGTCATAACAAGGGTGCCATTAATAAATGAATTCTTCAGATTAGTGGGTTATTATCTTGCGGAAGGAAGCATAAGCGCAGCTTCATATCTAAATTTTTCTTTTAATGCAAATGAACGATTGTATATTGAAGATGTAAAATATTGTCTTAGAAAAGTATTTGGAATAACAAAAATTCTGGAAACACACCACGCGAAAAATCACGGCACAAATGTCGTTGTTTGTTCTGTTGACTTGGCTAGAATCTTTAAACAATTCGGAAATAAACACGATAGAAAATCAATACTTCCATGGATGATGACTGAAACATTGGAGCATCAAAAACAAATAATTAAAGGCTGGTATTGGGGTGATGGAAATTATTACAATCAAATTTCCAAAAAAACAGGAGTTATAAAAGAATCTTTCAGAATGAATACGACTTCTGAGAAATTAGTCGGACAAATAAGAGACGTACTTTTCAGATTTGGTGTTGTTTCATTCATAAATAAGCAAGAACGCATGAAAAGCGGCAGAAAAACAATGTATACTTTAGGCGTAACTGGAGCATATATGCACGATTTCGCAAAAATTTCGGGAATGAAATCAACTAAGAAATTAAATGGCAAAAACCGCGCTTCGATGTTTGGAATTAACAAAAAATTCGCGTTTTTCCCTATAAAGAATATCTCTGTGAGAAAAGTAAACAATTTGCCTGTTTTCAATCTTCGGGTCAAAGACCACGAAACATACACTGTTGGAGGGGTTGCAGTTCATAATTGCTCAGCGCCACTTCATAGCAAGAATTCCCTTCACGCAGGATGCGTTGAAGTATTTGTTAAAAAAAATGCAAGAGCGAGATATAGTTCAGTTGAAAATTGGAGCAAAAACACTTACAACCTTAACACCAAACGGGCAATCGTGGATGAACACGGAATTATCGAATGGGTCGGAGGAAATCTCGGAAGCGGATGCACAATGCTGTATCCGTGCAGTATATTACGCGGAGAATATTCAAAAGCAGAACACATTGGCATAGCGCTGGCTGCTAAAGGACAAAATCAGGACGTAGGGGCAAAAGTATATCACGTCGCGCCGCACACAACAAGCATAATCAGCAGCAAAAGCATAAGCCTTGATGGAGGCATCACAACATACCGTGGTTTAGTAAAAATATCAAAATCAGCTCATCACAGCAAATCAAATGTAAATTGCGACGCATTGATGACTGACAATGTAAGCGCAAGCAACACAGTGCCCTATATTGAAGTAAGCGCAAAAGACTGCGACATAGCTCATGAAGCAACATGCGGAAAACTAAGCGAAGAAAGCCTATTTTATTTAATGAGCCGCGGATTGAAAAAAGAGCAGGCAATGCAGATGCTGGTAAGCGGATTTATAGAACCGGTCGTCAAAGAACTGCCAGTCGAGTATGCAGTCGAGCTAAACAAGCTTATTGAAATGGAAATGGAGGGCTCGCTGGGATGATGTGGCTGGACAAACAAAGACAGGAAGCTATGTTAAAAGTAGATGACGCCCCATTAATCGCAAAACACGGACTGATGAAGCCGTTGAATTTCCCAAAAATCTGTTTTAAACAGCTTGCGCTTGAAGAAGGAAAGATAGAAATGCCAAAAGCTGAAGGAATATTAATTGCGGACTTAAACGAAGCGCTTTCTGTTCACGCAGAAGCAAAAAGATGGTTTGCTTCAACAATAAAGCCTGAAAACGTTTTCAGCGCATTCCACCTCGCTTACTGGAAGCGAGGCGTCTTCATACACGCGCCCCGCGATTCTTGCGGCGAAATAAATTTGAATTCAGAATTATCAAAATCAACAACAGACCACATATTGATAGTCGCAGACCCTGGAAGCAAAATTATTGTAAACGACATTGTCACAGGAAATCCCGAATATGCGGGAAAAGTCGTCGAGATTATCGCAAAAGACAACAGCGCAGTAGAATTTGTTTCTGTAAATTTAATGGAAAACACATTATTGTTCAACCACAAGCAGGCAATGACTGGAAATTCCTCAATAGTCAATTGGAAAGAATGCATTGCCTCAGGATATGCGACAGGCAAAACAATAACTCATCTGAATGGCGAAGGAAGCTCCACATTAATGTCAGGAGTGTATATTGGAAAAGCATCACAATTTGACATAGACTGCCAGTCTGTGCACAATGCAAGGAAAACCACAAGCATAATGGGCTCAAAATCAGCATTATTCGAAGGAAAGGGAATGCTGACAGGATTAGTAAAAATAAACTCAAACGCAGGAGAAAGCAACGGCTACCAAAAATCAGAAGTTCTCTTAATAGGGGACAATGCCGAAGCAAACGCAGTTCCAAAATTAGAGATTGACAACCACGATGTCAAATGCTCACACTCTGCGTCCGTCACTCGGGTAG
>Ga0210057_1004755_pt1 | contig 17821 bp, 15 predicted proteins | sample CryGeyCG2114_010_2_FD_183968 | JGI IMG/M metagenome (GOLD analysis project Ga0210057, IMG submission 183968) | Groundwater microbial communities from aquifer - Crystal Geyser CG10_big_fil_rev_8/21/14_0.10 (SPAdes) (version 2) | ecosystem: Environmental > Aquatic > Deep subsurface > Groundwater ...
GCCAATCCTGGCCATGCCACTAATGAAAACTACTTCTTTTTAGGACGGCCGCGGCGCTTTTGGGAGCGCTGCTCCGCTGGGCCTGATCACTAGACTGGGCGGCCACCGCTTGCCTAGCTGCCGATACCAACTGCTTGTCCACGGTGTCATCGCCCAGCTGACCGGCTTCCAGCCGGCGCTCCAGCGTGTTGATCCGCGCCGATCTTAAGAAGTTGCCCACAAACACGTACCCCGCGTACACCACCGCAACTAGGAATGACAGGGTGGGAACCAGTTCCAGCACTTGGGGCTGTTCGAGGAGTTGCTGGCCGGCATAGACGTAGCGGATCAGCAGTCCGGGCAGGATGGCAGCCACAATCAAGGCCACTACCACCACCAGCACTCCCTCTAAAAGTCGCTGGACGTTGGTCCGCTGCAGCCGAGTAATTTGAAAATGGAGATGTTGCGTCATGATGACACTCCTCGCTTAGCTAGTAACATCACCCGCACCGCTACTCTCAGCCAGCTCGGATAGCGGTGACGGTAATGCTTGTCGTAATACTGGAGCATTGTATCGTAAAAGTACTCCTGTGTCTTGGCGGCTACCCGGCCGGAACTGCTGTCCAGGCCCGACTTGTACTTGTGGTGGACCATGGTTACCTCAGGATGGTACACCACTTGGTAGCCGGCTTGTCGGAAACGGCGACACCAGTCCAGGTCCTCGGCGTACATAAAAAACCGCTCGTCAAGCAAGCCTACTTTGGAGATAGCGGCGGCCCTGACCAACATCGCCGCTCCTGAACAGGCGTCCACTTGATGAACAGCGCTCAGGTCCCGGTACCACTGGTGGTAGCGGCCCCACAACTTGCTGTGGGGAAACAGCCTCTCTAGTCCTAAAAAGTATGTCAGGCTGGCCCAGGGAGTTGGCTCGCCGCGGTGGCAGGCCGGGTCGAGTTGACCGGTGGGAAACACTAGCCGCGGCGTGACCACCGCCACCTGGGGATGACGGTCGAGGTAGCGCAGTAAGGTGTCGATGTCGGTATCGGCGGTGGACTCCACGTCGGAGTTGAGCAGCATGACGTAAGGAGTGTCTAGGTCTTGAAGCGCTCTGTTGTTACCGGCGGCAAATCCCTGGTTGTCCGGCAGTGCTACCAGCCTGGCCCAACCAAATGACTCCTTGACGAGCTCTGTGGAGCCATCGTTGGAGCCGTTGTCGACGACGACTACCCTGATCCGATGACCACTGCTCCCTATCAGGTGTTCCCGCAGTGACGAGAGAGTATTGCCCAGCCAGTAACGGCCGTTGTAGTTAGTGACGACGATGGTCAGTTTAGGTGCTTCAGACATGTTTTTGGTGAGGGCGGGCGGCAAACTCTAGGTAAATCCGGTCCAGTTTGCGTGAGATCTGCTCCCAGTCGTAGTGACTCTCCACAAACCGGCGGCCGTTTTTGGCCAGTTTGCGCTGCAGCTTGGTATCTTGGAGCAGTTTAATAGTGGCGTCAGCCATCTGCTGGGCGGTGTTGGCGGTCAGCACGTGGACGTTATGGCGGGCGCCCAGGCCCTCCACCGCTAAGCTGGTGGCCACGATCGGCGTCTGGGAGGCCATTGACTCGAGGATTTTATAGCGGGTGCCTTTGCCGCTCAGCACCGGCGCCACCAGCACGTGGGCACCATTAAAGGCTTGACGAATATCTGCTAACCGACCGGTAACGGTGATGCGCTCATCGCCGAGCTGGTAATTTAAAATGCTCTGCGAGGGGTTGTTGCCGACGATCCACAACCGGGCGCGAGGTAGTCGCGCTTTGATCAGCGGCCAGACCTGATGGACCAAAAACTCGACAGCCTCGACGTTGGGCAGCCAATTAAAAGTACCGACCGACAGAATGGTCGGGTCCGGCGGCAGCTGTTTATCAGCTTGGGCAAACCAGGCCGTGTCGACGCCGTTGGAGACTACTTCAATCTTGTCGTTATCATTAATTTCTGTGGCGATCAATCGCTTGTCTTCTTCGCTCATCACGATCAGCTTTTTGCAGTTCTGCCAGTAATGCTTCTCCCAGCGCTTAATCTTGGCAATGTCGAGCTTGAGCAGCGGTTGGATGAAAGGAATGGTGACGTTCTGGGCGAAGCTTTCGTAGCCTAAGTACTCAATGGTCTGCTCTACCAGGATAGTCGGGACGCTGGTGGTGGGAATGTGAGGCATCATGTAAAAAGTTTCGGCGTGGATCAGGTCGTAGCGCTGCTGGCCCAGCTCGGCTTCCACAGCCGAGATGGTTTCTTTGACGTAGTTGCGAATCACTAAGAATGGATAGCTGGACAAGCCGGTCTTGATGATGTTGGCCAGCGTGAACGGCCGGTGACTGCGCTTAAAGACCTTGACCTGGGAACAGTACTTCTCGATCTCCGGGATGTACTGGCGCTCGTTCTCCTCCTTGATCAGCGCGAACAGGGTGATGTCGTGCTTCCGAGATAACTTTTTGATTAAGTTGTAGGTCCTGATCTGGCCGCCTGATAACAGCGGGTAAGGCAGGTAGGGGGTGAGCATCAGGATTTTCATGTCTTAAAAAAGTTTAAAATGGGCTACCTTCAGAGCGACTCCGTCAAGTCGAGGATCAGGTACTGATCGGTTTGTTCTACCAGCCGGTAACTTTCCAGCAACTGCCGGGCCTCATCGTCCAGGGTAGTAGTTACGTAGTGGGTGGCCCCGGCTGCTCGTTTGGAGTTGATGTCGCCGCCTACCGGCCAGCCGGTCCTGTCGGTCTGGAACAAAAATGCAGTATCGCCGCCGTACGGGGCGATTACTTTGGCGTCCGGCGGGGTCAGTTGGTTCACTCGCCGGCCGGCGAAGACGATGGCTGGCACATTGATTTGGTAGTAGCCGCGGACGTGAAACCAGCCTAAAAACAGACCTAGTCCCGCCGTTACCGCCAGTAGTGAGTAGCTCAGCCACCGGTAGAGGCCACTGCCGGCCTGATGCCACAGCCAGTCACCACCGCGGGCCACCGCCACCGCCAGTCCTGGCACCAGCATAATTTGGTAGTAGTCGTGCTGGACGTTACCGGTAGCAAACACCACTAAGTAGAGTAAGTTTCCCGCCAACCAAGCCAGCGTCAGCTGGTCAAAGGCCCGGCCCCTACTACCCTTGCTCTTGACCATTGTTCCCACCAGCGCCGGGACCACACCCCAAAAACCGAGCATCAACCGGCCGATCCGATCACCGAACAGCCATCGCCACCAGGCAGGTCTCAACCGGATGCCGTTACCGTTCAGCAGCCACTCAAAAGCGGGAATGCCGGCTGGGTACTGTTCGATCCAGTTTCGCCACCACAGCAGTGGGGCAAAGGCCAAGGCATATGCCCACAGCAGCGGTTGTCGCCAAGCCTGACTGCCCCAGCGCTGCCAAACCAGCGCGACGTAGATGGTCCCGAAAAAGGCGGCAGTCGGTTTAAGGAGCAGCGCTACTGCCAAAGTAGTGATCGAGATCAGGTACCAGGCCCAACGGGCTGGCCGCCTGGTTTGGACTACCGCTAACCAGCGGACCATGCTCCAGATAGACACCAGCACCATCGTCACCATGGCCGGTTCCGGCAGGATGACGCGCGAGTAGTAAATAGAGTACGGCAGAAAGGCCATCACCGCCGCCGCCGCCAGCGCCAGTCCTCGACGGCCGCTGGTCAACCTGACAATGTCGTACAGTAGCGCCACCGACGCCAGCGACAGCGCCACCGTCACCAACCGAGAGGTGACGACCAGGTCCCACTGGGGTTGGAGGCGAAGCAACTGAGCCGTGAAAATGCTCAAGATGGGAAACTCAACCAGTCGCCAGCCCTCCGGGTTGGGCAGACCGCTGGCGATGTTGGACAGGTCGTGGTAGTGAGGCAAGAGCCAAGGATGGTTGTGCTTGAGGTACTCGCGAGTCACCGAGGCGGTGTCAGCTTGGCGCCAGCTGTGCCAGTCTGCCAGCGGGGTAGAGATGTTGTACAACCTAACCGCCAGGCCACCTAGCAGGATGACTGCCAACAGCACCCAGCTGGTACCGGCGCCAGTAGCTAGTTTAGGAAGAGCTTTCATACCGTGCTTGATTTTTTGGAGGCTGGTCCGCTGACCGGCCCGGCCAAGAGGGCGCTAGCGCTTACTCTCCTTACTTGCCGAGCTGGGACCGAACAACCGCCAGTGCTGGAACGACTGCCAGCCGTCCCTAAACTGGGCCGCCGGCCGGCGCTCGCTCATCACGTACCCCAACACTGCTCCCGTCAGCGCCCAGTACGTAAAGGCCACTTTCGAGGCCACATAAACGTCGATGTAGAGAGCGTTAATCAGCAGTCCCAGGCTAGCGGCTAGGTAGGCTAAGCTGAGTACTTTAGCAAAGTCCGACTGAGCCTTGAACGACTTGAGGATAAACCAAAAGGTAGCGGCAATCACCCCGTAAAAGGTAATAAAGCCCAACAAACCTGTCTCGCCCAGAGTCCGTAAAAAATTATTGTCGGTGCTCTCGGCTACCGTAAACTGGCCGGGAGCGTCTTTGTTGAGAGTGGCGTAGCCGGACCCCAGCAGCGGGTTGGCCAGGAAACCGTTGACAGCCTTGGGCCAGAGTGTCTCCAAGCGAATGCACAGCGACAAACTGCGCTCAGTAGCGCACCTTGACCACACGCGGTCACGCTCTACCAGCACCGTGGTAGCGCCGCCGCTGGCTGACTTGGAAGCAACTTCCACCACATCAGGCACGTCGACGTAGACGTCACGAGGTCGTGGAGATTGGTTGGCGTTGTCGCTCGGTTGTGAACCGTCACTCTCGCTGTTAGCTTGGTCCGGCCGCTGGGCCACGGGCCGTTGGTCAGAGGCCACGATTACTCGGGCTTCGTCCAGCGACAGGCTGTTGGGTGGCGGTTGGGCCGGCCGGTCGGCAATGCCCTGGGTGTTAATCAACTCAAAGCCAAAGTTGGCCAACTGCTTGCGTTGATGGTTGAGCTGGTGGTAGGTACTGTTGGCGTTGGGGTACCCTTCTAGGATCTGCAGGAACCGATCGTAGATATCGGCTCCAAAGTAGATCATCATCACGGCGATGACAGCGTAAAAAGCAGCTAACCTGGTGACTATCCAGCCCAGCCGCCGCCGCCAACCCCGCTGAAATAAGCCATAGGCCAGTAAGAACAATGTGGTCCCGACCAAGTAAGCAAAGAACGACGACCGAGCTGAGCTAACGACCAACAACCAACTGCTCCACAAAATGCTCACTCCGATCAGCAGTCGGAACAGCTTGGTCTTAGTGAAAAAGAAGCTGGCCAGCAGGACCGGTCCGGTGATCACCAAGTAGGCGCCCAGGTCATAGTGACCGGCGAAAGTGGACTGTACCCGAGCGTGCTCAGTCAGGTACAGTCTCACCCCTTTGCTGAACTCTCGGTTCATGGTGGAGTAGACTGGCCAGTACCAAAACTTTTGACCGTAGCCGTAAACGCCGATCGCGATGACGCTGGCTGCTATCGCTCCCAAAAAAATCTGCAGCTGCCGGCGGGTTCTCATGGCAGAGATGCTGATAAAGAAAAGCGTGAAGTACTCGATGTTGCGCAGTAGGTGCAGGCCCGTCTTGCTGACGTGAAGCGGCTGGAGCGGCACGGTTTGGGTGACAAACATCGCTGAGAGCACCGACAACAGGCCGACCGCTAAATAGGCGGTGATCACCAGGCTGGTAACTACTTTCAACCTGACTTTATTGCGGGCAAACTGGACGAGCCAGATCAAGGCGGTAATTGTCACCAGGATGTCTTCCAGCCTGACGCGAACGGTGTACTGTTCAATGGGGCTAAAGAGCGGGATTTTAGGATAGAGCGGGATAAAGACGATCAGGAAGGTGGCCAGCACCATCAATAGGTTGTTGTCCAACCACCTGACTATTTGTCTCAGCCGGGGAGAGGTCTTCATAACTGGGCAAGCGCGCGCCGGTACCAGGCTGCCTGGCGCCTGCCTAGTATACCAAACAGGCCTATTCTTAGCAGGGCGCCGGTCTTGAGTAAAGCGGCCACCAGCGGCAGTTGCCACCACGGCTTATGCTTTGCCCAGATATACCGGTAAGCTGTCAACTCCCCAATGACAGCCTGCTGACTGCTCGAGCTGGCACTACCGTGATGGAGCACTCGTGCCGAGTGGTCGATGGCGATGTCCCAGTGGTGGTGGCGGGCGCGCAGGCAAAACTCGATGTCCTCGCCGTACATAAACATGTTGTTGTCCAGCGCTCCGATCTCGTCGAACACCGAGCGGCGGACCATCATGGCAGTGGCTGCTACCCAGTCCTTGGCTTCCAGCCGAGGATGGATGTCCGAGCCGGAGCTGGTTGGCCGGTCTTGCCAGTTGCGGCCGGTGTGCTGGGTAGACGGCAGCCACTTGCCCAGCACTGGCAAGTCATCCAGCAGCAGCATCTGAACCGCCAGCGACACTAAGCTGGGTTCGCAGCCGCCTTGCGGCTGGTACGATCCGTCGGGGTTGACCAGCCTGGCGGCCACGATCCCCAGCCGATCGATCGCGTTGCCCGCTGACTTGAGGTGGGCGGTGGTTTCATCTACGGCATGCCGTTCAAAAGTGGCTATCAGCTTATCAAGGGCGGTCTGGTCCAGCTCGGTGTCGGAGTTGAGCAGCATCACTAGCTTGCCCTTAGCTTGGGCAATACCTTGATTGTTAGCGGCCGCGAAGCCGGTATTAATTTGGTTTTCGATTAGTTTGACCGGCAGTTGGCGCAGCAGCTCGACTGAGCCGTCACTGGAAGCGTTGTCGACCACAATCACTTCGGCGCGACTATCGTCAAGCCGAGACGAGTGGTCAATAGCGGCTCGCACGGTATCGATACAGCGCCGAGTGAGGCGGACGGTGTTGTGGGAAACGATAATGACGCTGATCAACATACTAGGGTGGGTTGCCGAACGGACCAACTGCCGTCCAGTCGCGGCTACTGGAACAGTCTGGCCCTCCCCAGTCGGTAACCGTACTCCCCGATTCCGCGTTGGCCGATCGGTCGGGCTGGTACTCCGGCCACCACCGCTCCGGCGGCTACATCCTTGGTAACTACCGCCCCGGCCGCTACCACCGCTCCCCTGCCAATCGTCACTCCCGGCAGGATAATCGCCCGCGGCCCAATGAATACGAAGTCATGGACAACTACTTCTTGTTCGATGACGCTCATGTCCGGACTGTGAATGTCATGTTGACTGGTCCAGATCATTACCTCGGAGGCGATGTCAACGTGACTGCCGATCTTAAGTCCTCCGCTGGATCCGGCCAGCTGTCGGCGGCCGTCCAAAGTAGCTTTTTCGCCGATCAGCGTGTCTGGGCCAATGGCAATGTAACGCGGATCGTAGACGCGGGCCATCATGTGAATGGTCGAACCACTGCCTATCTTCATCCCAAACAGACGGTAAAAAAATCGCCGCACATGATGGGACGGCACAAACCCTACTCCCCACCACAAAAAACCGGTCACCACTTCCAGGTACCAAGCAGTAAAACGTCGCTTCACCTTGGCAATCATCCTGTCAGTATAGCAAACGCCCGGTGATGAGAGGCTGGCGTAAGCTCAAGAGGCAGGCTTGAGCCCTAAGTGCTGGTAGGCCGCGGGCGTGGCCACTCGACCTTGAGGTGTTTTCTTGATCAAGCTGACTTGCAGTAAGTACGGCTCGACTACTTCTTCGATAGTGATTGTGTCCTCGTTGAGAGTGGCGGCCAAGGTAGACAGCCCCACCGGCCCGCCGCCGTGCTTGGAGATAATTGTGTCGAGAAACAATCGGTCATGGGCAGTCAAACCCAGTTCGTCGACGCTGTGCAGGTTTAGGGCCTCTTTAACCACTTCCGCCGACACTTGACTGTCACGCTCGATCTGAGCAAAATCCCTGACGCGTTTGAGCAAAGTCAAGGCGATCCGAGGAGTGCCTCGGGCGCGGCGGGCGATGTCCAGAATGGCCGGTTTATCGATGTCAACGCCCAGCTGGCGAGCGGCCTGCTCCAGGATAGTCAGCAGTTCTCTAGGCCGGTAGTACTCTACTCGGTGAGTGACGCCGAACCGGTCTCGGAACGGACCCGACAGCAGTCCAAACCGGGTGGTGGCCCCGATCAAGGTGAATGGCTGTAGGTCAAGCCGGACGGTCCGGGCCGAAGGGCCTTTACCGATAACTATATCGAGTACGTAGTCTTCCATAGCTGAGTACAACATCTCTTCGACCGGTTTGGGTAAACGATGGACCTCATCGACGAACAGCACATCTTTCGGTTTAAGGTTAGTCAGCACCGCCGCCAGATCGCCCGTTCGGGCCAGCGCCGTGCCGCTGGTAGTCCTGATATTGACTCCCAGCTGCTTGGCAATCAAGTGAGACAAGGTGGTTTTGCCCAAGCCGGGCGGTCCGTACAGCAGGACATGATCAATGGCATCTTCCCGTTTCTTAGCGGCGGCTATCAGGATGTAGAGTGACTTTTTGACTCGGCCTTGGCCCTGGAACGCTTCCCAATCGGTCACTCTGAGCGACTTGAGCAGTTTTTCATCTTCATGGTCGGGAGGGGGCTGGGGCGGTGGAGTGCCGACAGAGCTGGGCATAGCGGTTACTGATGTGTCAGTACTTTGATACTCTGTTTGATGGCCGACTCTATGTCCAGCTCGGCCACCGCCACCTCTTCCAGCGCTTTGGCCGTGTCGTGGTCGCTAAAGCCGAGCGCCAACAAAGCTGAGCGGACCTGTTCGGCTTGGGGTGACAGCGCCCCCAAGTTAAGGACTTTGGCCTCGCCCAGCTTGTCTCTCAGTTCAATAATTATTTTCTGGGCCATTTTTTTACCTACCCGCGGCACGGCTGTAAAGAAGCTCAACTGGGCTTGTTGGACGGCGGCGACCAGCTGCTCGGCACCTTGACCGACCAGCACCAAGGCCATTTTTGGTCCCACTCCCGAAACGCTCAATAACTGTTCAAACAGTTGCCGTTCTCCGATTGAGTCAAAGCCGTAAAGCTCAAGGGAATTCTGGCGCCACTGGGCGCTGATGAACAGCGCCAGGGTGTGATCGTTCCGGGCAGTTGCCAGCACTGAGTCGGGGACCGCCACTCGGTACCCCACTCCCCCGGAAACCAGGCATAGTTCCCGGCCGATCACCAGCGGTTCGCCCCGAAGATATCCAATCACACCAGCACCATAGTCCTCGCCGTCGAGTGTGTCAAGAGCACCGCCAGGGCATCAACGGCGTCGTCGCTCTGCGGTGGAGTGGCTAGACCAAGCAGTGTGCAGACCATTTTAGTGACGGCTTGTTTGTCGGCCCGACCGTGTCCGGCCACTGCTTGTTTAATTTGAGTGGGCGTGTACTCGAACATGGCCAGCCGGTTGTCGAGGCAGCGGCCAATGATTACGCCTCGGGCCTCGCTGACTCTCAGGGCGGTCCTGGTATTTTTGCTGAAAAAAACCGACTCGATGGCTAGCTCTGCGGGCCGGAACCGATCGATCAAGTCCTGAAGATGTCTTGTTAGCTGAACATAGCGCCGATCAATACTGTCTGTGGAGTTTGTTTGGACACAGCCGTACCCTAGTTGGTCAACGGGCTCGCCCAGCTCGACCCGGCCGACTGCCCAGCCCATTCGGTCGAACCCGGGATCAATGCCCAGTACTATTAGTGGTGAGGCGGAGGTGGTGGACGATGTCATCTTTAACAGGATGTTGGGGAACGGCCGTCAGGATTGTTCTCAGCACGGCCCGAGCGGACTGCTCCCCCGAGAACAACTCAACCTGAGCACGGCCTAGTTGATGATACCGCGTTTGCCGCCGGTCCGTTAGGGTGACTGCCTTGAACAGACCACGCTGGATAGCGTTGGTACTGCAGGGGTCAACAGTGATGCCGGCTTGGCCCACTACTTCCGGCAAACTAGTGGTAGACGACACCACTGGCACCGTTTTGAGCCGTAAGGCTTCCAAAGCGGGAATGCCAAAGCCTTCGTACAGTCCCACTAAGCTCAAGCAGCTGGCACCTTTGATCAAGGCCAGCTTGTCGGCTTGATCGACGTAGCCGGTCAAGACGATGTCATCCCTGAAACCGGAGGAAGCCACTCGCTTCAGGATGGGCTCGGCCAGCCAGCCAATTTTTCCCACCAGTACCAGTTTGAGATTGCCGGGCTGCTTGGTCCTGTCCGGCTTGGCCGTCAAGCTGGCCAGCTGGCGCCGCAGGCCTTCGTACGCCTCGATTAACCTGATCAGGTTTTTGCGCGGCTGGAGCGTGCCGACGCTCACTAGGTAGTCGTGGTCCCCCAGCCGGTAGCGGTGGCGGGCCCGGGAAGTATCGGCGGCGGTAGGCTTGGAGCTAAGCTCCACACTGGGATACGCTACCGTGATGTCTTGGCTGTCGCGCCGGTAATGCTTGATGATGTCTTTTTTGGTGAACTGACTGATGGTGAGTACCTTGGCGGCGTGCTTAACGCTGTAACGTGTCCAGTGCTTGAGCTGGAGCAAGTCGCTACGACGGAACTGCTCGGGAAAGTACAGGAAAGCCAAGTCCAGTACCGACGAAACGTACGGCAGCGGGCAGAAACGCGGTGCGTAGTGTCCTGGTGTAAAAAAAACATCGAACCGCTGGCGGTGACGATAGAGGTACAACGGCAATCCCCATTGGGTCCACAGCCGGCGGGGAGTAACTTGCTGATACTGCCAGCGCTGGCTCGGCGGCGGCAGGTCCGCCGCTGGTTGGTCAGCCAGCAGCACAGTTACCTTCAAACGCGGCTGGTCGCTAACGATAGCAGCTAGCCTACCAAGCAGTTCGAAAGCATAAACATTACTACCCACCCGGTGGGTGACATTGGCCTCGTTGCCGTCGATCGCAACATGAAGTGAGTCGGCCATTTTACGGTAACGATACTGCTTGTTGGTACACCTGGACTGTCTGCTCAGCGACGTACTGCCAGTCAAATAACTGTAGCCGCAAAACCATTTTCTTTAACCGCTGGCGCTGAGCGGCGGCTGATTCTTCCAAAACGGTTACTATCCCCTGGCGGATACTCTCGACGGACTCGGGGTTGACCAGCTCGGCGGCGTTACCCGCCACTTCGGGCAAGGCGCCGGCCGCCGACGTCACTACCGGCGTGCCGTGATAAAAAGCTTCCAGAATAGGCAAGCCAAAACCTTCGTACAGGCTGGGATATGCTAACAGCTGGGCTTGTTCATACAGGACGGCCAGTAGCTGGTCGCTGACTTGTCCCAACCAGCGCAGTTGAGGATGTCGGTCCGCCGCCGGCAGTTCTTGCCAGCCCGCCGCTCCGGCCAGTATCAGTTGAAAATCATCTCGCAGCGGCTGCCACGCCTGGATCAATCGCTCCACATTTTTTCTGGGTTCCAGCGTACCGACAAACAATATAAAAGGTTGGTCCAGCCGCCACTGGCGGACCAACTGCTGGTACTGCTCTTCGCTAAGACGCTCGGTCACGTCGATGCTTTCTTGCGGCAATGCAGATGAAGTCACGTGGACGCGCTGTTCGCTGAAGCCCAACAGCTCAATCAGGTCCTGTTTGGTTGCCCTGCTGACGGTAGTCAGCTGGGCCCGCCGCTCTTTTAGGATTCGCCAGGATTCCTGATGGGCTTTGAGGACCCGGGGATGGGCGGTCTCGGGAAACTTCAAGATTGCCAGGTCGTGGACGGTCGAGACCAGTGGTAGGTCGGTATCGGGTGGCTGGAGCCAGTCCCACGAGTGAAAAACCGACAACTTTGGCCAGATCGAACGCACTCGCCGGTACCCCAACTTCCAAGACAGGCGCAGAACGCTCGGAGGCAGTCGCCGCAACGCCAGCCGCTCGGCTGGCAAGTTGGGCAGGTACTCGCTAACTAGCAACTGCAACTGGCGGCGCTGTCGCAGTGATGACCCAAAAACGTGGAGCTTGATACCTGGTTGACGGTCCAGGGCCCGGGCCAGATTGCCGGTGTACCGCGACACGCCCCGCCGGTACACCAGCGACGACAGATCGATGCCGACATCAAGGGACATAGCGCTATTGTAGCTTGCCAGGACTGCTTGGGGCTACTGGTTGGTCGATAACAGCCGCTGCGGTTGGGCAAACACCCGGGTGAAGCCAATGACGGGCTGGTCGATTACTTCTACTTCTTTAAAGTTAAAAGCCTCAATTTCCCGGAGCAACCGGCGATCGGGGTCGGTCAGGTCGGTTAAGTAGTCAAAGGTGATGACGTAGTTGGAGTTGGCGATGGGCTCGAGCCGACCGCGCAGATTATCAACTTGCCCGATGTTGAGCCGGCCGCTACTGACGGTCTGGTAGGCGCCGCGATCGTACCACTGCCAGGGTGCCAGCGGATCGGGGAAAGCAAACACCACGATCGAGTCGGATGTTGGATAGCGGTCACTAACTAGGCGGTGCAGCTGTCGCCAGTTCTCACGCTGCAAGGTTGGCCGGGCCCAATATTGACTTAAACCGAGCACATTTAGCACCAGCAGTACTGCCGGCACCACCGCCGCCGCCCGACCGGCGCTCTTGTACCCCAGTGGCCAGCTCAACCAGCCGAAAAATGCCGGCAGTACTAGCAGTAGTCGCTTCGGCCGGACGATTGGCACCGCAAACGAGAACAGCCAGGCCAGCAAGATCGGTAGGGCCACCGCCAATACTAGCACCAGCCAACCGTGTTGCTGGCGGGACAGTCCCGACTGGCCCGCGCCACCGCGCCACCGCGCCACCAACCGCCCCCCCAAGGAAACTAAGTCGTGCCGGTTGCGCCAAAAATGTGACCAGCCCACCAACGCCAGCAGGCCTACACTGCTGGCCACAAAGAACAAAGAGGGCTCGACGTCTACCACCCCAAACACGAACTTGGAGAAGATTAGGGCTAGCGCCTTGGCTGGTGGAATGCTGACCACCGTTTCCCAAACTGGCAGGCTGTCCCTAACCGCTTGGCTGGCGGCCAGTTGCTCTTTGAGCATCGGCAACCAGGGCACGAACGCCAGTCCAGCCAGGGCCACCGCCGCCCACTGCCGCCGCCACAGCCGGCCGGTGGTCAGCCACCCGGCCAGCAGTTGTCCGGGAATGATGAAGGCGTACAAGTACGAGCTGTACAGTCCGAAGATGGTCACCACTGCGTAACCAAGCTGATAGCGTCTGTCTGAGTACCGGTTGGAGCCGGTGATTGAGGACTGCCACCACTTGACCAACAGCCACCAGCCGGCGGCCGCCCACGCGGCCGGTAGGGCGTACGGCCGCAGTTCCTGTGAGTAAAACAGGTGAAAGGAGCTGGTGGCCAGCAACAGCGCTGTCCAGTTGGCCACTTTACTGGTGGTGATGGTTCGAACCCAGTGATAACTAAACCAGATGGTGGCCAGGCCAGGCAACACTGCGCCCCACCACCGTAGCCACCACTCTTGATGGCCAAAGTACTGCCAGAGGTGTAACCACAGGTGAAGGAGGGGTGGCTGAAAATCAAAGGCGATGTCAAGCTGTTGGGAAAGCGGCCTGATCACCTCCAACGCTTGAGCGGCTTCATCAAGCCAGAATGACCCGCCCAGCAGTGGCAGTCTCACCACCAGCGCCAGCGCCAGTATCCCCCAAATAAGCCGCTCTGTGGTCATCACCATAGCTTAGCACGGTCTTGGACGGCCCGATGGTATCGAGTAGAATAGGAACAGTGACCGACCAGACTGCGCCCCAGCTAGCTGAGTATAACGAAGCCACCGTTGTGGTGACAGGCGGCGCTGGTTTTGTCGGTTCCCATCTTTGTCAGCGTCTTCTTAAACTGGGGGCCAACGTCATCGCCATCGACAACTTGCTGACCGGCACCATCGACAATCTTGACCAGGTCCGCCGAGCAGTTACCGGCCAAGCCGAAAAACTTCAGTTCATCAAAGCAGATGTGATTTCGGCACCGGAAACTTACTTGACAAGCACCGACCGCCTTAACTTCATTTTTCACTTGGCCTCGCCGGCCAGTCCTTACTGGTATCAGCGCTACCCGGTGGAAACCTACTTAGCTAACTCGCTGGCCACTCACCAGCTGGGTAGCTTTCTGCTGAGCCGCTACCCCCAAGCTATCTTGATCTTCGCCAGCACTTCTGAAGTTTACGGCAATCCTCAGCAACATCCCCAGTCCGAAGAGTACTGGGGAAACGTTAACCCTAACGGGCCGCGCTCTTGCTACGACGAATCAAAACGGCTGGGAGAGACCATCTGCGGAGTGCTGCACCGCGACTTTGGCCTTGATACCAGAATTGCGCGGATATTTAATACTTACGGTCCCCGGCTTAACCGGCGTGACGGTCGGGTGATTGTGGAGTTTGTCACTCAGGCGCTGGAGCGGCAGCCGTTGAGTATTTTCGGTGACGGCCGCCAGACGCGTTCTTTCTGCTACGTCTCGGACTTGGTAGAGTACTTGGTCCGGCTGGGCGCCGTTGGCGAATTAGCCGGTCAGACGCTCAACATTGGCAATCCGGACGAGCACACCGTGGCCGACACAGCCGACACCATTTGGCGAATGATTAATCCGGGCAGTGAGCCGCGCTGGCGCCACCAGCCTTTGCCGATTGATGATCCACTCCGCCGTCAACCAGATATTGCTCAGGCACGCCGGTTGCTGAACTGGTCTCCCCAGGTTTCGTTTCAGCAAGGACTGGCAGAAACTATTAGCTACTATCGGGCCGCCTCAGCCTGATCTTCAGTTCGTTCCTCGCTTTGAGCGCCACCGTCGGTTGGCAGCGACAACCGGTACAAATTGCACAGGTCATGACAGCCTGTGCTGACCAACTCCAGACTAAAGTTTGACTGGATCGAAGCAAAGGCCGCCTTGAGCTCCGGCTGATTGCCCAGTCCGTACGACGCCAAGTAGACGGGCCGGTTGCTGACCAACAGTGACCTATAAAGTGCCTCCAGATCGGTGTAGTCGTGCTGGCTCCCCCAAACTGCCGGTTTGTGACCGCGAAAGTCTTGTTGCTGATAGAGCGGCAGTAAGTCGTAGCCGCCTCGGCCGTACAAGTCTATCAGGTAGGGTGCCATGGCGGTGATCACGATGGGGCGGCGATTGGCGGGCTGTTCAGCCATAGTTTGGTCCAACAGTTGTGAGGCCACCAGCCACCACGGCGTCTCGGCGTACTTAAAGTTAACGGCCAGTTGTTGTCGCCACCGGCCGGCGTTGCTCAAGGCGTAACCGGCACCGACAGCCAGCAGTACTATCGCTACTCCTGCTCTCCAGGCGAATGACTGGTGCCGCTGCCACCACCACCAGGCGAACAAGGCTGAGCCGATCAATAAGCTGGGGATGGCTACCAGGATGTAACGGCTGTCGCTGCTAAAGTACAAAGAAAGGACGCCGGCTTGAACCAGCATGGTCGCTATTAAAACAGCCGCCACCAGCCGATACCGCGACTTGACAGCGGTCAGCCCCAACCCCAGCCAGCCGCTCAGTGCTACCCAACGGGGCACGATCGGGGTCATGTCCCACAAAAACCTGGCGGGCAAGCCGCTTAGCGATCGCCAGTAGTGAGTGATGTTGGTGCTAAAGTATTGTGGTGAGTACCAAGGGACGGCCGAGCTGGCGCTGCTGCCGGGCGTAGGACCGTCCGCTACCAGGTTTTGAATAATTCCCAGTGACAGTACCGATTTCCACCCGCCTAGCGCCAAAAAAACTACGGTTGCTGCTAAGAATAACTCCAGCCCAGGTGTGAAGCGGGCCCGCGCCCGGAGGACCAGCTTGGAGACGGCCTGACGGTGGTCCTGACTGTCCTGATCGTACTGAGGCTCAAACCAAATCTTGGCAATAAAAGCCACAAATAACACCACCATACTGGGCAAAGCGGCAAACTTAGTCCCATGGAGAGCGGCCACCGCCAGCCCAGCCAGGGCCGGGGACCAACGCCGCCAGGGAAGTATCAATAGCCAGATGTTGAACAGCAACAGCGGCAGGAGCAAGGTTTCAGCCATAGCCAGTTGAGGCAGCCACGAAGTAAAGAAGTTAGTCACGTATAAACCCAGGGCGATGGCGGTGATCAGCCGGTTAGCAGTCAGCCGGTTGATGATGTCGTAAAAAAGCCAGGCAGCCACCACTGCCAGCAAGACATTGACGAAGTAAAATACGCGCGGATCAGAGGTAGTCAGTAACACCGGCAGTAGTGTGATCGAGTACAGTGGTGGCACGTCGGTCACCAACCCTTCCACTCCGGGCCTACACAGCCGCCAGCCTCTGCCTTCCAGCCAGCACTTGGGCGGGACCAAGTAATGGAAAGTGTCGGGGTAAGGTTCGAGGTTGCCGATCAAGGTCCTGGTGGAGAACGGGTCACGGGCCAGAAGTAAACCGAACACCACCAACATGACTAGCCACAGCCAGTGGTTGGCTGCCCAGCCGCGACCGGCGGCAATTAAGGAACTGGTTGGTTGTCTTATGTCTGGCATGTTTGTTACACCCCGGCCAGCAGTCCCTTTTTAAGCGCCGCGGTTGTCCGCCCGAGCCAGCCTGACTTCAACAACCACCAGCCAATTGACCAGCCGGCTGCCACTCCCATCGCCGGCAGTAAGCTTGACAGCAAGCCGGTTGCCACTTTATCCGGCGTACCGGGCTGAACTTGATCAGGCCCCAGTTTGCTCTGCCAGAATTTATCAGAGTATTGTTCCAAATTGCCCAACTGTTGAGAGTCCGAGCTGATAGGCAGGACTGTCACCTGGTCTCCACGCACCGACACCTGCAAGAAAACGTCACTTGGTCGCGAGTTGACGGCGCTAGCCAGGTAGGTAACCGCGCTGTCCTGTGGACGATGATAAACCAAGCTAGGTTGTTTTCCAGGACTAATATCACCTGAAAACACGTAGACGCTTTTGCCCGTCAGCTCTTCCAGCCGGGAAAAGAGCTGGCGTTGGACAAACCCGTCGCCGCTGGTTAGCTGTCGCTGATTAGTGATCGCTGTCAGCGGCTCGAGTAGCTGGTCACGGCCCAGCCAGCTCAAGCGGTGGGTAAACACGAACACATTGACAACGGTGTCATCGGCAGACAGCTCCAGCACTTGGTTGACAGCAAACTGAGTTTGGGCGGCACCCAACTCCCCGTTGGGACCACCATTCAGGGTGATAAAAACCGATGGGCCAATCCGAAAGCTCTGAAACTCTGGCCCGAACAACTTGGTAGCGACCGAGTCGTAGTTGCCGGGAGTGTAGACGATCGGGTAAGAAACGGTCGGCTCAATCTGTTCGAAAAACAACTTTTGTTGAGAGCCGTCGGCGATGTGCAGGGCATCGCCCATCAGCATCACCAGGTCGGGCCCAAGCTCGCTCAGCTCGGCCAGCTTTTTGGTAAACAACAAGGTATTGTTGCGCTCGCCGGCCAAGGGCGGTGTGAAACGGTGGCTGTAGACTATGAACGACAGCTCCTCACCAAACTTGGCTGGATCAAGCTGAGCGGTAGTAATCGTCTCGGGCGGGCTGGGTTGGTAGGGTTGAGGAAGGGACAGTCGGTAAAGGCTACATCGCTCATCACAACCAATTTCAAGCAGCTGCAGGCTAAATTGCCGAGTGAGCGGCCCGAACTCGGCCGGCCGCTGGAAGCGGTTGTCATTAAAGTCGGTCACGAACAACGCCCGGCCTTGGGCCAACTGCCGGCGGTACAGCTCGGGGAGATCGCTGTAGTTTTCCGGTCCCCACACCAGCTGAGCTTGCTGAAAATGGAACTGGTCGGTAGCTAACGGCAAGAGTTGAATGGGCTCCGATAGGTAAAAGTCGACGAAAAATGGGTCCAGGGTGGTGATCAGCGTCGCTGGCCGGTCCTGGCTGGCGGCGGAAATGTCTCCCACCAACTGGTCGAGGACAGACTTTTGCCAAAAATTACGTTCCGGCTGGAACTTAAGCTTGATGGCCCGCCATAGCTGAGGGCCTGG
>Ga0210057_1004761_pt1 | contig 17814 bp, 20 predicted proteins | sample CryGeyCG2114_010_2_FD_183968 | JGI IMG/M metagenome (GOLD analysis project Ga0210057, IMG submission 183968) | Groundwater microbial communities from aquifer - Crystal Geyser CG10_big_fil_rev_8/21/14_0.10 (SPAdes) (version 2) | ecosystem: Environmental > Aquatic > Deep subsurface > Groundwater ...
TTGCGGAGAGGGAGGGATTCGAACCCTCGGTACGGTGTAACCCGCACAACACATTAGCAGTGTGCCCCGTTCGACCACTCCGGCACCTCTCCATCGATATACTCACTACCGTTCGAATCGCTGGCCTACGGCGAAGTGCCTGCGTAGTCGTCCACCTGCGGATGAAAAGAAGAATTGTCTCCTTTTCATCCACTCCGGCACCCCTGCCTACCGGCAGGCCTCCAGTGATATGTATCCCAACAAAATTAACACATTTATTGTGTTTAATCACGCCCGCGCTAAAGCGATGCACGTTACCTGCCGAGCCCCTGCATCTGTAAGAGTTTTGCGTGCCTCGCGGAGGGTGCTGCCGGTGGTGGTGACATCGTCAATGAGGAAGATGTGCTTTCCGGAAATAATTTCAGGATTTATCACTGCAAATGCGCCGTTTAGGTTTACAAGGCGCTCGCTCCTCTCTAGGCGCGTCTGAGGCTTGGTCTCACGTACTTTTTTAAGTACTCTCTCCACTCGGTACTCGCCGTTCATTTCTCTCAGCACCCTCTCTACCTGATTATAGCCACGCTTTCGCAGGCGTTTTGGCGTAAGTGGAATTGGGACAAAAAACACCTCTACGTCATCAAAAATGGCAATATCAGCGAGCTCCTCAAGGAAGAAACTTTCAAGACATGCGGCAAGTGCGCGCGCTGCTGCGCTGCTGTCGCGGTACTTGAGCATCCAGATTGCTTTTCGAATCAGCGGATCCCGATAGGAGAGGAGAGACGTGATACCGTCGTGCTCTTTAATATGAACGAGCGCCGCAAAATCCTCCGGCGGACGAGTGCGAATGCTCTGCTCGAGCGTATCAGTTCCAAAGATAACATCGAGCAGCCATGTAAACGTGTGTACAAACGCACGCATTGTAGTAATTGTACGCGCTTTGGCGCACTTCTTTGCAATACCCCATGAGACAACGCACACAAAACGCTCTCGGTGCATAGAACTTACCTATCTCACGGGGTATACTTTACAGGAATATGGCAAATCCACTTTCAAGTGTGCTGGATTCTTTTAGTGCTCTTTTTTCTGGCTCAAAGAGCGGCGAGAGTGTACTTGGAATTGATATCGGCTCATCCGCCATTAAAGTCGTGCAATTACGAAAGAGGCGTGGCACTGCTGTGCTTGAAACCTACGGGGAGCTTGCTCTCGGGCCGTACTCGCAAGTTGATATCGGCAGAGCAACAAACCTCAGTGCCGAACAGCTCTCAACCGCACTGACCGACCTCATTCGGGAGGCAAATGTGACAACCCGCTCCGTCGGTGTTGCCGTGCCGTTTTCTGCAAGCCTGATCACGCTCATTCAAATGCCGAATTTACCGAGGAAACAACTGGCGGAAATGATTCCCATTGAGGCGAGAAAGTACATTCCAGTACCAATCAGCGAGGTAACACTCGACTGGTTTATCGTTCCGCAAGATGAAAGTAAGTTTCTTTCACACGAAGAGAAGGAGAAAGCGCAGGCGAGCAACAAGGTAGATGTGCTTGTGGTTGCAATCCACAATGAAGTACTCGGGAAATACCAAGATGTCATGGAGCGTGCCGGACTCTCGGTCTCTTTCTATGAAATTGAGATTTTCAGTGCCATTCGCGCCGCTATTGGGCAGGGCGTGGCGCCGGCAATGGTAATTGACATGGGCGCGGCATCAACCAAGGTGTACCTCGTTGAGTACGGTGTCGTGAAAAGCTCGCATATCATTAATCGAGGCGCGCAGGATGTTACATTCGGCCTTTCAAAGTCAACCGGTATTTCAGTAACAAAAGCAGAAGAGCTGAAAAGAACAGAAGGACTTGTACGGACAGACGGGCAGACAACGCAATCAATTTTATTAACACTCGAATATATTTTCTCAGAGGCCAATCGTGTACTATTGAACTATCAGAAACGGTTTAATAAGAACATCGGACAGGTGGTGTTGACTGGAGGGGGTGCCGCAATGAAGGGTCTGGAAGAGTACGCGGCGAGACATTTCGAAACAGAAGTCGTTCTTGCTGACCCCTTTGCAAAGGTAGAGTCCCCGGCATTCCTTGAAGAGGTGCTTGAAGAAGTCGGACCTGAATTTTCTGTCGCAGTCGGTGTTGCACTGCGTAAATTGCATGAACAAGGCTAACTATGGAGCCAAAATTTAAAACCTCATTTATTCCAAAACAGCCGATATCCTCGACGCCTTCTGTGGGGCGTAAACGCAAGGGCGGCGCACTCTCAATATTTACGCTGATTGCCTTCATACTTATCATTGCAACCATAGCCCTCGCGATTGGTATTTTCCTGTATCAGCAAATAATTACAGCATCCATTGCAAGCAAGAGTGAGACACTCGACCGCGCGCGCGAAGCATTTGAACCCGCGCTTATCCAAGAACTCATTCGTCTTGATGAGCGGATAGACTCAGCACAAGAAATCCTCAATCAGCACATTTCACCGTCGGCGTTCTTTGATTTACTTGAACGACTCACACTTACAAACGTGCGGTTCACATCACTTAGCCTCACACGAATCGGGGAAGACAGAATCGGCATTGAAATGGAAGGCCAGGCACGTTCATTTAACAGTGTAGCGCTTCAGGCGGATGTCTTTGGCCGCGATCACGCCATTAAGGACCCGATTTTTTCTGACCTTAACCTTGATCAGTCCGGCAATGTCGTTTTTACCTTTACCGCATTTCTTGACCCGACTTCCGTACGTTTCGCGGAAAATCTCGATCGCTTTGGTGAGCCGTCAGTAGATACAACTGATACAAGCGACATTACCCAGTAATATGATAAAAGTTCTTACACCAATTTTACTTGTCATCGCCACCGTAGGCATATTCCTCGGGTATATTAATCCTGCATACGCTGAAATTCAGGCCCTGCGCGCGGATGAGGAGCAATTTAATCAAGCGCTTGAACGAGCGAGGGAGTTGCAGTCTGTGCGCGACGCGCTGCTCTCCCGCTACAACACTTTTGCAAAAGACGATATCGACCGGCTTGAAAAATTGCTTCCTGACCACATAGATAATGTCCGTCTCATTCTCGATATTGACGGTATCGCTTCAAAATACAATATGCGCACGCGTAATGTGACAATCAGTCAAGGAAACAACAGCCGTAGCTCATCACAAAACGAAACAGCTGTTGTGAGTGTCGATACCAATCCGTACGGGTCTGTCGTGATCGAGTTTTCGGTCGCGGCAACATATGAGGACTTCCTCCGTTTTCTGCACGATCTTGAATCAAGTTTGCGCGTCGTGGATTTGGTCGGCCTTTCATTTCAGTCTGATGTTTCCGGAGACCTCTATGAATTTGCAGTTAGTCTTAAGACCTACTGGCTAAAATAATATGGGATTCATTAAAAAGTATAAAAATATTCTCATAGTCATAGCGGTTGTTGTGGTTAGTTTTGTTGCGTACTCAATGTTCTTTGGGGGAGAGGGCAACCAGAACCAAGTGCTTACCTCTGACGCGGCTAATGGAGTCGGTACTTCCGCGCAGCAAGAGGCAAGCCGGGAACTCCTCTCACTCCTGCTTGATCTACGCGCAATTCAACTCGACGAATCAATTTTTGACGACCCCGCATTCCGTGCTCTCACGGATTTTGGTCAGGATTTAGTGCAGGAGCCGACGGGTCGCCGGAACCCATTTGCACCGCTTGGGGGTGCGGCAGCTGCGGTTGAGAGCCAGTAGGAAGTCGGAACACATGGGGGTGCTAAATCAATATGAATCTTTTAGATGTACTTGTAGAGCGCAATATAATCGATAAGAAGGAAGTTTCTGCAATTGAAAAAGAAGCAGAGGGAGGCACTTCTATTGAGCAAGCGCTCGTGGCTCGCGGAGTTTCTCCGTCAGACATCCTTTCGATTAAGGGTGAGTATTTTAAAATTCCGACTCGTACCCTCGGCAAAACACCAGTACCGAATGAAGTTCTCTCGTACATTCCAGAGGAGTCGGCGACGCACTACGGCATCGTCCCCATTGGCATTGCGGACGGAGTGCTCGAAGTCGGCATCATTGACCCTGACAACATAGACGCGCTCGATGCGCTTAATTTTATCTCTTCTAAAATAGGACTTCCGTATAAGACCTACTTAATTTCAATCGGTGATTTCCAGAAAGTTGTTGAGCGCTACCGTGGCCTTACCGGCGAGGTTGGAAAGGCGCTTACTGAGCTTGAGTCAGAACTCTCAGACGAGCAGAAAAAGATTCAGGACGCGATTGATGAAGACTCTTCAGCAAAAGGAGCGCTCTCAAGCACGATTAAAGAAGATGCTCCGGTAACAAAAATTGTTGCAACCGTCCTTCGCTATGCGGTTGAAGGCGGAGCAAGCGACGTCCATATCGAACCGACAGACGAGCAGGTAAAAGTGCGCTTTCGCGTCGATGGAGTATTGCATACGAGTCTTGTGCTTCCCGCGGGGGTTCACCGCGCGATGGTTGCGCGCATTAAGATTCTCTCAGGAATGAAACTTGATGAGCGTCGGAAACCGCAAGACGGCCGCTTCTCAGCAACTGTTGATGGTAGAAAAATCGACTTCCGTGTCTCAACGTTCCCCGCGTATTTTGGTGAAAAAGTAGTGATGCGAATTCTCGATAGGGAAAAGGGATTCATTTCACTTGCAGATATTGGCTTTTCCGAATCGAATCTTGCGGCAGTGCGCGAAGCAATCTCCCGGCCGTACGGAATGGTTCTCATTTCTGGGCCAACCGGTTCAGGTAAATCAACGACACTCTATTCAATGCTCTCGGAGCTTGATCGAGATTCAAAGAATGTTCTCTCTCTGGAAGATCCTGTTGAGTACAACGTTTCAGGCGTAACGCAGTCGCAAATCCGTCCTGAGATAGGCTACACGTTTGCAACGGGGCTGCGCACGACACTACGCCAAGACCCCGACATTATTATGGTAGGTGAGATTCGCGACAAAGAAACCGCACAACTTGCGGTGCAGGCAGCTCTCACCGGACACCTTGTACTCTCAACCATTCACACCAACAACGCTGTCGGTGTTATACCGCGCCTCATTGATATGGGTGTCGATCCGTACCTTATCGCGCCGACACTCAACCTTGCTATTGCACAGAGACTTGTCCGGCGGTTATGCCCCGATACCGGCAAGGAAATTCCTGTCGATGAGAGCGTGCGCGCAATGCTTGATAAGGAATTCGCGGATCTTCCAGCTCAATACAAAAAAAATATCAACCTCAACGGGCCACTCTACGGACTTGAGCAAACGGCAACCTGCCCGAATGGCACCCGCGGGCGAGTTGCCGTCTTTGAGGTGCTTGAAATGCACCGCGATATTGAGCACGCAATCCTCAACGATCCGTCAGAGACGGTTATCCGCGATATTGCTCGAAAACGCGGTATGCTCACTATGAAAGAAGATGCTATCATTAAGTCAATCAATAAAATTGTTCCATTCGAAGAGATAAACACTGTTGGAGGGTTATTCCTTGAGGAAGATAGTTCTGAAGGGACAGCAGAAGACGAGCACAATGGCTGAAAAAGAAAGTACACAAAAGAAAGGGTACACAGTATTACTTGTCGATGACGATAAGTTTTTACTCGATATGTACAGCACTAAGTTTCGGGAGGCGGGACACACAACTGAAGCGACGTTCGGGGGTGATGACGCGTTGAAGAAACTGCGAGACGGGGCACAATTCGATGCGATTCTCTTGGATATGGTAATGCCTGGCACGGACGGAATAGAGCTTTTGAAAAATGTTAAGGCGGAAAAGCTCGGCGGCAACCCAACCCTTATCGCGCTTTCAAATCAAGGAGAACAGTCTGATATCGATAAGGCGAAAGAGGCGGGAGCCGATGACTACATAGTAAAGGCAAGTGCGATTCCGTCGGAAGTTCTCGCCCATGTTATTAATGCGATAGAAAAGCGCGGTTAGTATGGAATATTCAAAAGTACTCGTTAATTTAATAGAGACAGTCATTCGAGAAGACGGATCAGATATCCATCTCTCTGCTGATAACAAACCAACCATTCGTGTTGCCGGCACCCTGATCCCGCTCCTTAATGAGGCGGTACTAAAACCGGAAGACACTCTCGGAATTATTTCAGAGATGCTCACACCCGAGCAGTTTGAAGAGTTTAAGGCAAATAAAGAGATAGATTTTTCCTACGATTACCAAGGCAAGGTACGCTTTCGCGGCAATGGATTCTTCCAGCAAGGGGCTGCTGCTATCGCGCTTCGTCTTATTCCGAAAGCGATTCGAACTCTCGAGGAGCTCAACATGCCGACGCTTCTTGCCGACTTTGCGCATCGCCAACAAGGATTTTTCCTGGTTGTTGGCCCTGTCGGGCAAGGCAAATCAACGACACTCGCGGCACTTATCGATATAATCAACCAGGAGAGAACCGAGCACATTGTCACAATTGAGGATCCTATCGAGTATGTCTTTGAGCAAAAGAAGTCAATGATCGACCAGCGTGAGGTGCGTATTGATACCAAAGATTTTAAAACCGCGCTAAAAGCTGTATTCCGCCAAGACGTTGATGTCATCATGATCGGTGAGATGCGCGGGCCTGAGACAATGGCGGCGGCAGTGACGGCGGCAGAAACCGGACACTTGGTATTCTCAACACTCCACACAAATAATGCCGCGCAAACAATTGATCGAATTATTGATACATTCCCCGCAAATCAGCAAGACCAAATCCGCATCCAGCTGGCCGCTTCGCTTGCCGGCATTTTCTCGCAGCGGCTTATTCCAAGGGTTTCAGGCGGTCTCATTCCTGCGTATGAGCTTCTTATCAATAATAAGGCGGTAGCGAACCTTATTCGCGAAAAGCGAACTCATGAAATCAACACAATTATTGAAACAGGTATGGAGAGCGGCATGATAGATATGAACCGGTCTCTTGCAGAGCTGGTTCGTCGGGGCGATATCACCGTTGAAGACGCGCAGGCGCACTCCTTTAATCCGCAAGCGCTCGAACGGCTCCTCTAATACGTATGCTTTTTAAATACACAGCAATAGACCAAAGTGGTAAACAGACAACCGGCAGTATCGACGCGGTGACGGAAGACGTCGCGATTAACTCTCTGCAGAGACGAGGTCTCGTTATTTCTTCCATTTCGCCTGCCGGCGAGTCAGATTCTTTCCTTGAAAAAAACATTACGCTTTTTGAGCACGTGTCAAACCGTGATGTGGTTATTCTCTCTCGGCAAATTGCCACCCTTTTTGAGGCCCAAGTATCCGCTTTGCGAGTATTCCGGCTTTTGGCAGGGGAGGCAGAAAAACCACTGCTCGGGCGAACGCTTGCGGCTATTGCCGATGACCTCCAGGGAGGAAGTTCTATATCAAAAGCCCTCTCTCGTCACCCGGCAGTGTTTTCGTCGTTTTATGTGAACATGGTGAAAGCGGGCGAAGAGTCAGGAAAACTCGATGCAACATTCGAGTATCTTGCGGACCATCTCGATAGAACGTATGAGGTAAGTACGAAAGCGAGGAATGCGCTCATTTATCCGGCTTTTGTCATATTTACGTTTGTCGCGGTGATGATACTGATGCTTACTCTTGTTGTTCCTCGGCTATCAACTATTTTGCTCGAAGCTGGTCAGGAAATTCCGTTTTATACGCGTGTCGTTATCGGTCTGTCGCAATTCTTTGTAAACTTCGGCCCCTTCCTCCTCATTTTGTTAATTGCGGGCGGTTTTTATCTCTGGCGATACGGCAAAACAGAAAAGGGAAGCGCGGCATTCTCGCGCTTCAAGACCAGCATTCCGTACCTTGGAGATTTGTATAGAAAACTCTACCTTTCCCGCATCGCGGATAACCTCTCAACAATGCTCTCCTCCGGCATCCAGATGGTCCGCGGTCTTGAAATTAGCGCTTCGGTGGTAGGCGATGCAACGTACGCCCGAATTCTTACTGAAACGATGGAAAAAGTGCAGAGCGGTGTTTCGGTATCTGATGCATTTGAGGAATATCCAGAGATGCCGGGAATTATGGTGGCAATGGTGCGAGTCGGAGAAGAAACAGGAGAATTGGGAGAAATACTTAATATGCTTGCAAAATTCTACCGGAGAGAGGTGACAAATGCTGTTGACACGCTCGTTAACCTTATTGAGCCGATTATGATTGTTACTCTCGGACTCGGTGTCGGAATTCTTCTCGCTTCAGTACTTATCCCGATTTACAACATTTCCACGGCTATTTAAGGAAATGGGTTATCCACATAGCAGGCCCCAGTAAAAGCCACAGCACTCTATAATTGATATACAGCTGACTCGAAAGGGTCGAATTAATAATGTTTAAACAGTTTTCTATGCACAAACGAGGTACACGAGGCTTCACACTCATTGAGCTCTTGGTCGTGATTGCAATCATCGGTATTCTTTCTTCCGTTGTCCTTGCGTCACTCAATAGCGCGCGAGAAAAGTCGCGAGACGCACGTCGAGTTTCGGATATTAAACAGCTTCAGCTAGCGCTTGAGCTTTACTTCGATTCAAATGGCGGCTATCCAACAAGTCTCGCTTCTCTTGCACCGGACTACATAGCAGTGGTGCCAACTGATCCATCGACAAGCGATCCGTATTCGTACGCCGCTCTTGGTTCAGGTTCCAACTGTAGCAGTTACCACCTTGGCGCGACGCTTGAGGATTCCGGACACACCGCACTTGATTCAGATGCTGACGCGACAGCAGGTACAGTATGTACAGGCGGCGGAACTGACTTTGACGGTACGGTTGCTACGACATACGACGTTAAGCCGTAAGGCCTAACAAAACACAGCTAAGCAAAACACCCCCGTAGGGGGTGTTTTGTTGCGGTACAATACGAGCATGGATATCTTCGCACTTATTGTTGCTTTCGTACTCGGTGCGCTTATCGGCAGTTTTCTTAATGTCGTTATTTTGCGCTTCAATACGGGGGAGACTCTATCTGGTCGTTCGCGCTGCGGCAGTTGCGGTGCCACGCTTTCGTGGTTTGATCTCGTGCCGGTATGTTCATTTTTTATTCTTTCCGGCCGTTGTCGGTATTGCAAAAGTGCTCTTTCCCTCCAGTATCCTGCCGTAGAGTTGGCAACAGGGGCACTCTTTGCTCTCGCTGTTTTTCTTAGCAACTCTGTTTTTGAAGCCGTATTACTCTCTGCACTGTTCTCGCTGTACGTGGTGATATTCGTGTACGACCTTCGCCATACGATTGTGCCTGACGCGTTTTCGTATTCTGCCGCTGGCGTCGCTCTGGTTTTTGCATTACTTACCAGAGAAGTGACACTGTTTTCGACTATCGCCGGGCCCTTGGTTGCAACGCCGTTTGCATTTTTCTGGCTTATTTCACGGGGGAGGTGGATGGGTCTCGGGGACGCGAAACTCGCTCTTTCAGTCGGATGGCTTCTCGGCGTATCTTCCGGATTCGCTGCGGTAATAATAGCTGTGTGGATAGGGGCGCTTGTTGGAGTCGGTATTCTCTTTCGGACAAGTCAATTGAATCGTACTCTGCCCCCACGTACAATACATCATGAAGTACCATTCGCACCGTTTCTCATAGTGGCAACAGTGCTCGTGTTGTATTTGTCAATCGATATCACTTCAATCTTCTTTCTGTGAAGTATTTTACTAAAAGAGTTGCGCGGGATGAGCGGGGAGGATTTACCCTTATAGAGCTCCTCGTTGCCATTACAATACTCATTCTTATTACTGCTGCTATGCTTACCAGCCATAGTTCCTTTAGTGGCAAGATACTCCTGAGCAACTTTGCGTATGAGGTGGCTCTCTCAGTGCGCCAAGCGCAAGTTTTCGGGCTTTCGGTTCGTGAGTTTCAGACTTCATCGAATCTCTTTACAATCGGCTACGGCGTTCATTTTGATGCGCTTGACCTTACAACGTATAGGCTTTTCGCCGATGAGGATTCAAATGAAATCTACAACTCTTCCTCTGATGGCACAGTCGAAACATTTTCGACTCGTCGAGGATTTCAGATTGCGCGATTTTGCGCCACCGCATCAAGCGGCACCGAATTCTGTTCAGACACCGGAGAGCTTACGGCACTCGATATCGTTTTCCTGCGCCCTGACCCTGATGCAATCATTAATGCTACACGTTCAAACGGTGCTCCAGGGGTGTATCAGAGAGCTCGTATTGTACTGCGCTCACCTCAAGGTGATGAGCGAAGCGTATTGGTCGAAGCTACCGGGCAAATATCTGTTCCAACTGTAAGCGGACTATGACCATAAAGAGCAACAAGAGAGGATTTACGCTGGTCGAGATGATGGTCTCTGTGGGCATTTTTGCAGTCGTAGTGATTGCTATAGTCGGTGCGCTGCTCTCGCTTGTGGATTCAAACAGAAAAGCGCAAGCGCTCAAGTCAGTGATGAACAACTTAAACTTTGCCCTTGAAAATATGGGGCGAAATCTGCGTGTCGGGTACGACTTTCACTGTGAAGAAGATATCGCCCCTACAAATCCAACAGTGCCGCAAAGCTGTCCCTCAGGCGGAGTGCTCATAGCATTTGAATCGCAGTATGGTGATACGAGCGACCCAGATGACCAGTTCATTTACCGATTTAATAACGGACGAATTGAGAAATCAGACGATTCGGGGGCGACATTCATTGCGATTACGTCTGAGGAGGTGAATATCACCGATATGAAATTTTTCGTCACCGGAACAACTATACGAGATCCGTACCAGCCCCGCGTCGTCATGACTATCAGCGGATCGGCTGGCGTTGACGCTCGAGTTGAAACTTCATTTAGTATTCAGTCTACCGTCTCACAGAGACTCCTTGATTTATAGTATGAAGAATGTACAGAAGAGAAATAGCAGCGGCTTCACGCTCATTGAGACACTCGTTGCTATTACAATACTTGTCGTCTCAGTCAGTGCTCCACTAACGCTTGCGGCAAAAGGACTTTCTTCTGCGTACTTCGCGCGGGATCAGATTACCGCATTTTATCTTGCACAAGAGGCAGTTGAGATTATTCGAAACATGCGTGATGAAAACATTCTCTCAGGGCGAGGGTGGACTTCCGGCATTCCGATCGGCACGCCTTTTATCGCCGAAGCGCTCACGAACAGCACAGAGGTATGCACTGGGACGTGTGAGTACCTTAAGTACAATGATGAAACTGGTTTCTACAATTACACATCAGGAGACGCATCTCGGTACCGCAGAACGGTAGAAGTCGAGACAGTTGATTCAAAAGAAATTTCGATTTCGGTCACCATTGACTGGCAGTCAGGTATCTTTAGCCGTTCGTTTAGTATTAAAGAGAATATTCTCAACTGGCAATAGTATGAGCAGGAAGCAACAACAACGAGGTATTACGCTGTTACTTGCGGTTCTGCTCTCGAGCATTCTTATTGCAATCGGGTTGGCAATCTTCAATATAACCATTAAAGAGCTCCTCCTCTCCTCTATTGGTCGTGAATCGCAATTCGCGTTTTACGCGGCGGATACTGGGACAGAGTGTGCTCTCTATTGGGACCAGAAGGGTAATGCATTCTCTACCAGCACCGATACGAGCATCACGTGCGACAATCAGGTTATTACTGTTACGCAGGCTCCGCTTAATACTCCGACGACATTTCAGTTTGATGTTGACGGCTACTGCGCGATCGTGACGGTTACAAAGAGTGACGTTCACCCGCGAACAAAAATAGAATCGCGCGGTTACAATACGACCTGTGAGGCGGATGCGAACCCTCGTCGCGTTGAACGCGCTTTGCGTGTAACCTATTAGGGATGGCACAGAAGATTCCGAAGAATGTGGCTCTCCGAGCCGCTCAATTGAGAAAAAGTATCAATACACACCGGGCGCTCTACCATGAGAGTGATGCGCCGGAAATATCAGACGAAGCATACGATTCGTTGGTCTTTGAGCTTGAGACTTTGGAAAATAAATACCCTGCTTTGCGTGACAGCGAAAGTCCTACACTTCGCGTCGGCGGGGCACCGCTTGAAGCGTTTAAGAAAGTAACGCATACAGTACGGCAATGGTCTTTTGACAATGCATTTTCTGCTGAAGATGTGTACGCGTGGGAGGAGCGAATTCGCCGTTTTCTTGATAGGCAGGGCGGTGGAGCACCAAAAGAAATAGCGTATACCTGCGAGCATAAAATTGACGGGCTTAAGGTTATTCTTGAGTACAAAAAGGGAGTACTGATACGAGGAGCAACACGTGGGGACGGTGTTGTGGGTGAAGACATAACAGAGAATCTGAAAACAATTGAGACGATCCCGCTTTCTCTAACAGAGAAGGTTGACATTATTGCGGTTGGCGAGGCGTGGCTCTCGCATTCCGAGTTCAAGCGCATAAATAAAGAGCGCGAAGGGAGCGGTGAGGCGGTATTTGCGAATCCTCGGAACGCCGCCGCGGGCTCCCTGCGGCAGCTTGATCCAAAAGTGGCGGCATCACGCAGGCTCCAAAATTTTGCCTACGATATTGATTATCTCAACTGTGCTGGGACCACAGTCAGTGAACCGCAAACTCAAGCAGAGGAATTAGCGCTTCTTGATAGACTAGGATTCTCAGTTAACCCCCACCGAGTACTTGCAGAGAACATTGAAGAAGCGCTGGCATTTTATGAAACGTGGAGGAAGAAAAAAGATTCCCAGGAGTACGAAATGGACGGAGTTGCCATAAAGGTCAATAGTCTATCGCTGCAAAAAGAACTCGGCTACACGGGGAAGGCCCCACGGTTTGCGATTGCGTATAAATTCCCAGCAGAACAAGTGACGACCGTTGTTGAAGATATTCAACTACAGGTTGGACGCACAGGGGTCCTGACGCCGGTAGCGCATCTCTCCCCGGTGCGAGTTGGCGGAGTGGTGGTCTCGCGGGCGACACTACACAATGAAGATGAGATTAAACGGCTCGATGTCCGTATCGGAGACACGGTAATTATTGAGCGTGCCGGTGATGTTATTCCGGACATCGTCTCAGTTGTAAAAGAATTGCGCACAGGGAAAGAAAAAGTATTTCATTTCCCCGAAAAAGTCGCGGAATGCGGAGGCGACGGGTCAATAGAACGAGTACCAGGTACGGCTGCGTGGCGGTGTGTCGCGAAAGATTCAGGAGTGCAGCACGAGCGGAAGATCCACCATTTTGTTTCCAAAAAAGCACTTAATATTGACGGGCTCGGTCCGAATATAATAGACCAGCTCATTGAAGCGGGGCTCGTTTCGTCATTTGACGACATTTTCTCCCTTAAGCGAGGCGACATTCTCGCACTTCCCGGCTTTAAGGAGAAGGCAACGGACAATCTCCTTCAGTCTATTGACAGTGCGCGCACGGTGCCGCTCCCGCGACTTCTTGTCGGTCTTTCTATTCCACAGGTTGGAGAAGAGACCGCGCGCGACCTTGCAGAACACTTCGGCACACTCGAAGCAATTATTAGCGCACCAATTGAAGAGCTTTCAAGCATTGAAGGGGTGGGAGGTGTTGTGGCGAAAAGTATCCGAGAGTGGTTTGATGACGCCGCGAACCTCGCACTCATTAAACGACTGCGAAAAGAAATCACGATACAGGAGGTTGAGCGTAAAGACGGGCCGCTTTCCGGAAAAAGATTTGTGCTCACCGGAATACTGGAAGGGCTTACACGCGAGAAAGCCGCAGAGAAAATACGGGCTCTCGGCGGTTCGGTGTCGAGCTCTGTCTCAAAACAGACGGATTATGTTGTCTGCGGGGAACGCCCAGGAAGCAAGTATGAGAAAGCGCTTGCGCTTGGCGTCCCAACACTCACCGAAAAAGATTTTATTGCACTTCTCTCCCGCTAACGCTATCCTCAATCTACAATGATTAACGAATCTGAAATAGAAAAGCTGGCAACACTCGCTCGAGTGCGCATTTCTGACGAAGAAAAGAAAGCCCTTGTTGAAGAGATCGACACAATTCTCGAATATGTTGATCAGATCCAAGATGTGGCGGGCGATGCTGAAGAGGTGGCAGGAGAGCATCGAAATATATTGCGGGAAGATGGAGAACCGCATGAGCGGGGCGCTTACACTGAGGCTATAGTTGAGCAGTTTCCGAAGAGGGAGGGGCAGTCACTTTCAGTGCGAAAGGTAATTGATCAGGGGTAATGGAGAAGCAACAGACAATTCACAAAGCTCGCGAAGCGCTCCGTGCCGGCAGTGTTTCTGCCGCAGCTCTTCTTGAAGGAGCGCTTGAAAATATCGAAAAAAGAGAAACTGACGTGCAGGCATTTCTTGAAGTGTTTGATGATGCTCAAAAGCACGCAGAAGACGCGGACGCAAAGCTCGCCAAAGGTGGAGGTGGGGCGCTTCTAGGGATTCCTATTGCCGTAAAAGACAACATTTTGATAAAGGGAAAGGTAGCAAGTGCGGCATCAAAAATGCTCGAGAATTACACTGCCATATACGATGCAACCGTTGTTGAAAAACTACGAGAGGCAGGAGCGGTGATTATCGGACGCACGAATATGGATGAATTTGCCATGGGCGGCTCAACTGAAAACTCAGCATTTAAGGAAACTCGAAATCCGCATGACACTGTAAGAGTGGCTGGGGGCTCATCCGGCGGCTCAGCTGCTGCTGTTGCAATGGGGGCAGCCCTCGGCGCCCTTGGTTCAGATACTGGCGGCTCAATACGGCAACCTGCAAGTTATTGCGGTATTGTAGGGCTTAAGCCGACGTACGGTTCGGTATCGCGCTATGGGCTCATTGCTATGGGCTCTTCTCTTGATCAGATAGGCCCAATGACAAATAGTGTTGCGGATGCGGAGCTGCTCTTTAGTGTTATTCGCGGACACGATAAGAAAGACAGTACGTCGCGCAAAGAGACTGCGCCGAAGAAGGGAACTGCGAAAAAGATTGGCGTACCACGGGCGCTTCTTGAGCAAAAAGGTCTCGATGCGGATGTACTCGATCGGTTTAATGAAGGACTTGAGAAATTAAAGAGAGCCGGTTATGAGGTGGTGGACATAGATTTGCCGAGCGCAAAACATGCGCTTGCGCTCTACTACATCATTATGCCGGCGGAGGCATCCACCAACCTTGCTCGCTTTGATGGTGTGCGCTACGGACTCCATAGAGAGGGGGATACGCTTATGGAGGACTACGCCCTTTCACGGGGAGAAGGTTTTGGTAAAGAGGTGCGACGACGTATTCTGCTCGGCACGTACGTTCTTTCCGCGGGGTATTTCGATGCATACTACGGGAAAGCGACCGCACTACGCCGGGTAATGCAAAAAGAATTTGAGAAAGTGTTTGAGGATGTGGATGTTATTGCGACTCCGACTGCACCAACACCCGCATTTAAAATTGGCGAGAAAGAGGATCCGCTTTCGATGTACCTCCAAGATATCTTTACGGTTTCAGCAAACCTAACGGGCATGCCGGCGCTCTCGGTTCCGATGGGTACTGTTACAAGAGACGGAGCAGCGTTGCCTACCGGATTTCAATGTATGGGGGATTATAACAGCGAGCATGTGCTTTTCGAGACTGGAAAGGTAATTGAAGGTGGTACTATATAAGGTGCATGGAAGAAATTTCTTTCATTAATATCGGGTACTTTTTTGTGCTCGTCTATGATTTTTTTACTCAAGCTGGGTCTGCGGACTACTCGTCTATTCCGCCGGCAGTAATTCATTTTTGGGACTCACTAAAAGGTATCTCGACAATCATTACGCTCATACTCCTTACCGGAGTGGTGTATGCATACATTAGACTTCGTCAGATAAAGGCTGAAGAGAAAGCGCAGTATGAAGCAGAGCGTGGTGCGCATGAAAGGGTGGTGAGCGAGCATGGCGGTGAGGTCGGTGCCATAGTTGGGCGGTGGGATGAGATAGTCTCGCACCTCGGCTCAAATAACCCAAATGACTGGAAATTGGCAGTTATTGAGGCGGACATTCTTCTTGATGAAATACTGCGTCGCGGCGGTTACCATGGCGATTCGCTCGGGGAGCGCCTACAGGGGGCGCAGCGGAGCGATTTTGAAACAATAGATTTAGCGTGGGAAGGGCATAAGGTGCGAAACCGTATTGCGCATGAAGGAGTCAATTTCAATCTCTCGCACGAGCAGGCGAAGCGCGCCATTGCCTGCTACCAGCAGGTTTTCCGAGAGTTCCAGTATCTCTAGTTGTCAGATTAAAAAAATAAGGTATACTTGTACTGTCAAAGCGCTTCAAAGCGTTTTTTATATAGATAGCGGGGTGGAGGAGAGGTACCTCACGAGGCTCATAACCTCGGGACGCCGGTTCGATTCCGGCCCCCGCAACAAGAAAACAAAAAGGTCCCCACCAAGGGACCTTTTTGTTTTCTCGGAAGGGCTGGAATCGAACAGGAAGGGGGTCGGGGAAACTCTAATTTCCCCGTGAAGGAAAGGGGGTTGCTCTATACATAAGTGAGAGGGTGGTGTGAGAAAATGGAAACGATCCAGTTTGTGAGCCACCTCGCAGATTCGGCGTCAGCTCACTAAACTCTTCGCCAGCTGGCGAATCGTTAAGTGGCTCCTACCCGGCCTCGACTCTCGCAAAGCGAGATGTCTCCGGCTTTCGAATCTGCACGCACTGTGCGCAGGCACAGTGCTGAGCTGCCTCCTCACTTTGTTCGGAGCCACCTCGCAGATTCGAACTGCGGACCTACCCCTTACGAAGGGGTTGCTCTATAAGTAAACGAGGGAGCGGTATGAGAAAATGGAGGCGATCCAGCCTATGAGCCGCCTCGCAGATTCGAACTGCGGACCTACGGTTTACGATACCGTTGCTCTACCAACTGAGCTAAGGCGGCTCACAAATCACATCGCACAAAGAACTTTTCTCATACCTGACCGAGCGCAGCTTATATGGTTCTCATACCAACTGAGCTAAGGTGGCAATACTTTGTCTTTTCAATCCAATGTTCAATTTAACATTGCCAGGCTGACATTTACCAAAACAGCTAAGATGGCAATCGAAAGAAAAATCTTTCTGGAGCCCGAGGGCAGGATCGAACTGCCGACCTTACGCTTACCATGCGTACGCTCTAACCAACTGAGCTACCCGGGCTTCTCAACTCTTCAAGCGTGCCGCAAATCGTATCACGCAATTTCTTATTGTTAAAGTAAACAGTCAAAACACCATACTTTGTCTTATTGCGCAGCGAACGGGACTTGAACCCGCAACCTCCCGCGTGACAGGCGGGTGCTCTAACCAGTTGAGCTACCGCTGCAATACGAAACGATTCTAGCAGAAAAAGCCAGATTTGTCCGTGTGCCGGGGGGCAGGATCGAACTGCCGACCTCAGGTTTATGAGTCCTGTGCTCTAACCAACTGAGCTACCCCGGCAAGGGGTTCTGCCACTTTACTACTGAGTCTCGACACCCTCCGGGGTCGGGACCCCAGCCTACAAAAAAGCGCTCCGCAGAGCTATCTCACGATAGCATCACCAGAGCGCAAGTTCAACCAACTCCTACGTGGCAACTTTAGATGCCAACTTGCTTTTCCCAGACACTTTTCTTTGCACTTCCCTAAGAGTGACATGCTCCACCTTCTCTGTTCTGCCACCAAGAACTTCAAGTGCGAATTCAATGGTCTCGGTGTGGATGGTAAGTGTCGCCGGAGCAAATTTAAGCGCTCCGTCCACTCCAATTAACACCCATCGTCGCCACTCGGAAATATAGGCAATCGCGCCATTCTGGTTGATGTATGCAACTGGAATGGCAGTCGATTCGTTTATCATTACCATCTCTGCCTCCTGTTGGTGTACCTAAAATAAGTATGACACTCTAAAATAATCATGGGAAGCGTGCTATTTGCTATACTCAGCACATGGCGGAAAAAGAGGAAATACAGAGAAAAATAACCGAGATAGAAACAGCAATGAGCGCGCCTGACTT